>WNFI01470270.1_pt1 | contig 10629 bp, 7 predicted proteins | sample 5400471 | NCBI WGS metagenome assembly WNFI01 (sample SAMN13153348, study PRJNA577476) | soil metagenome | isolation source: 100 cm saprolite on Douglas fir-dominated hillslope | place: USA:California | collected 2013-09-17 | reverse complement strand
GCGGCAACTGGACCGCGCGCGTGCGCAGGAGGTTTCCGCGCACACCCAGGACTGCGTCGCATGCCGCACATTGCTGCGCGCCCTGGAGCGCGAATCGCGGTTGCTGACGCGCGCGATGCTGGAGGAAGAAGAGGCGCTGCCCGCCCGGCTGGCGCGGTTTGAGGAGCGGGCCCGCAGGTCGATGCACTGGATTTGGACCTTAGCGTTTGGCCTGGCCGCGACCGGAGTCTACGCGCTGTACACCAGTTACATTAAGCCGTGGCAGGATCAATTGCAGGAGGCAGGCTTTAGCGGTTCCGACCTCTTGAGTTTGCTGATTTTTCAAGGCGCCTTCTGGAAAGGATGGCAATCGATGATCACATTGTTGGAGGTGCTGGCGCTGGTGACGCTGGCGGGATTCGCCGTGGTGTTCTTCCGCAAGCGGGTACGCCGTAGTTCGGCGCTGGCGCTGGTCCTGACGGGATTTTGCGCGGCATTGCTGCTGCAGCCGGCCTCCGCAATGGCTTCAGAGACGCGCAGGGGCGAGTCGGTCGTAGTCGGACCGGACGAGACAATCAAGGGCGATATTTTTCTATTAGGCGAGCGTGTGCGTGTCGATGGCACCGTGGATGGCGATGTATTCGTATTTGGACACGACGTCAGTGTGAATGGTCATGTCAAGGGCGATGTCTTCGGTTTCGCGCAACAGTTGCGCGTAAACGGTCAAGTGGATGGAAATGTCCGGGCATTTACGAATACTCTGACCATCTCTGCGACGGTTGCGAAGAACGTTTTGACCTTCGACGAGGCAGTGAATCTGGAATCCAGCGGCAAGATCGGCGGGAGCTTGACCATCTTTGTGGAGAACCTCAACCTCGATGGAACCTTGGGCAAAGACTTACTGATCTTTGCCAACAAAATGGAGCACAAGCCTCGATACATGGAAGGCCACTACTATGTGTGGCAGGTGATCTGGTTGGCGGCATTCGTCCTGTTTGGCTTGGTATTGTTCCAGTTGATGCCCCGCTTTGCGGCGGACGCGGTGGCGAGCGCCGAACGTTACGGGGCCTCCTTTGGGCTGGGGGTGCTCGTGTTTTTTGGAGTTCCGATCGCGGCCATAATTGCATGCGTAACTGTGGTGGGCTTGTTCGTAGGGATTTCCACATTTTTTGTCTGGTACGCGGCTCTGTACTTTGCCCAAGTCATCATTGGCGCCGTTGTGGGGCAGTGGCTGATGGGGCGCACGCGCGAGACGTGGCCCTTAATCGGAAGAATGGCCGTCGGACTGGTGATCGTCCGTTTGGCCACCGTGATTCCAGGCGTAGGAGGATGGATAAAATTCGGTGTGATCTTGTGGGGCCTCGGCGCAATCTCACTGGCGCTGTACGACCGCTTCCAACCCACTCTTACGGCTAACAGCCCTTCGGCGCCGTACACGCCGCCGCTGCCGCCGAATACGACCGTGGGAGGGATGCAGCCGGCTTGAAGCACAGAGCCAGCTAGACGCAGATACAGCGCGGAACAGAATGTAGAAAAGGAGCGGGCCGGTCCGATGCAACTCGGGCCGGCCCGTTCTGCCTTTGCGGAGGCGGTGAAATCCGTTAACGGACTAAGGGACGCGGACCTTGGCGGCGCTGAAGGGCATCGATGTTCCCTGGCCGAAGTACAAAGCCCGAATCGAAACCGTCTGCGGGTTGCTAAGTGCAGTGGCGGATGTCACGCCGTCGAAATTAGTGGCCGGTATGCTCGGCGGCGCACCCTGCGTGATTTCCACTACGGGTTGCGTCGTGATTCCAAAAAATGAGGGCGGGTTTTGGATATTGAAACTGGCTTGCGTTCCCGTCGCAGCCACCGTGCCGGAAACGCGCGTAAAGCGCAGGTATACCGTGTCGACATTGGCAGTTGCGGGAATGCTGCCGGCCGCCGCAGTGAAAGCAGTTACGTGCACAGACAAAGTCTGCCCAGGCAGAAGTATGGAAGCATCAGTTCCGGTGAAATTGTTTACAGGTACTGTGAGCCCTTTCGTATCCACCAGAAATGGCTTCGGACTCGCCAAGGTGACTTTGACTTGCGTACCCAGAGGCGCACTCGAGCCGATCAAACTACCGGAACTCGCAAGCACCAGGTCATTATCGACCAGAGTAAATTGCGTGGGAGAGGAAGCCGTGGCGGTGACGATGCCTTCGATCCAATCTGCTGTCGTGGTCGACAACGGATCGTACTCGAGCAGGGTGAAGGTGCCGTCCGAATTGAGAACGGTGTCCAGGCTGGCGACTTGGCCCTGCACAATGCAGGAGGAAAACGAAAGACTCAGATTAAAGGCGGTGCAGTTGGGCGAAAAGACCGTCGAGGAGTTCGCGATGGCGGTGAGAGAGCCGCGCGTGGCAGTCTTCACAGTCACGGACTGCGTTGCTGCGTTGACGGCGGTCACTACTCCGGTGACATCTTCTACAAAGTCGAGGTGTCCCGCGGCAAGGCTGCTGGAAGCCGACGGAAGATTGTTCGCGCTCAACACATTAGCAGCGCCTAGATTGACGGCCGTCACGACTTGAGAGGTGTTTACGGTCAACGCGTTGCCGATATTGAGGGTGACAGCCAGTCCGGTCTTTTGGTTTGCCGTCAATGTCAGAGGAAACGGCGCAGTGGTGATCTTCGGCGCCGCTGTTGCTCCGGAGATCGTGGTGACGCTGCCAGAGGCGCAACCGGTGTTGCCCGCGGTTTGCGTACAAAAGGTAACCACCGGACTTGAGAGGCTAACGCTCATGCTGGTGTAGGAGCCCGCGGGCACGGTTGCCGACGTGCCAAGAAAAGCGGAGTCGCTCTGCAACTTGGTGAGATCGACGCTAAAGCTGGTGTTGTTCAGCGGAATATTTACGTTCGTCCCGGTGGACGAAGTGAGCGTGATGGTATTTACATCGACGATGAAGGAGAGAAGGTTGGTGTTGGGTGGCGGCGTCAGGGGCGCAGCGGTCATGGTCACGCTCAGAGTCGCGGTGCCACCCACACAATTCGTAGTACAGGGTGACTTCGGCGAACCGCTGCACGAGACCAAAGCTACGGACAGCAAGAGCAGTGCGGCGAAAACAATTCGGAAGTTCATTGAGCCCCCACGTCTGAGTGCGTGTCGAGTCTAAGCCGAGCAAAAGCACCCACGTCCCAAGAACGATTTTATCGCCTGCCCGCCAAGAATTAATGGCAAAAGCCAGGTCGATTGCTCAACCGCTCAATGTGACAACCCGGATTCGATTCTACAAAGAGTTGGCTCAGGCTTATGTCATGGCTGTGTCATTCCTTGTGCTATCTTTGGCGGTACAACCCTTGGCGTTCCGACGGGTAGAGGATATAGATTTTTGGCAAAACGTGAAGCAGCAGCAGTAGGACGGCAAGCCTGTGCGGCGCAGCGAGAGCAGAGTCCCACCGCGGAAAGACGGTATGTTCCGCTGGATGAAGAGCCTGCGCGCCACGAGAACGGCGAAGTCTCTGCGGAAACCTCCGCGGCGAACAAGAAAATTCAGCCAAACATGCAGGACGTGTTTGGGCCGGGCGGGCTGCTAGAGCGCTGCATGATCGGCGGCTACGAGCACCGCCGCGCGCAGCTCCTGATGGCAGAGTTGGTGCAGGACGCGTTCGAATCCCGCCATCACGTGGTGGTAGAGGCCGGGACGGGCACTGGGAAGACGCTGGCGTATCTGTTGCCGGCGATTTGCAGCGGGCGCCGCGTGGTGATCTCCACGGCCACGAAGTCTTTGCAGGAGCAGCTCTATCAGAAAGACATTCCATTTTTGCAAAAGCACTTTGCACCCGAGTTGAAAGCAGCGGTCATGAAGGGGCGCTCGAATTTTTTGTGCCGCGCCAAGCTGCATCAAATTGCCGGCCAACCGATTCTTAAAGGCATTGAAGAGACGGATGCCTTTCGCCAGATTCAGGATTGGTCCAAGCTGACGGAAACCGGCGATCGCGCCGAGCTCACTTTTCTGCCCGACGATTCGGAACTGTGGACGCGAATCGACGCGAGGCGCGATACCTGCACGGGCCAGAAATGCCCGGAGTTTAAGCAATGCTTCATCACCGCCATGCAGCAGCGCGCCAAGGAAGCGGATCTGATCATCGTGAATCATCATTTATTTTTCGCGGACCTCGCACTCAAGCAAGACGATTTCGGCAGCATCCTGCCGGAATATTCGGCGGTGGTGTTTGACGAAGCGCACGAGATGGAGGACGTAGCCAGCGATTACTTTGGCCGGCAGATTTCGAACTACCGTTTCGAGGAACTGGCGCGTGACGCCGACATCGCCCTGCGGCTGCTGCACCTCGGGACGCCCTCGCTGCTGCGGCGAACTCAGAGGATTCGTGAGCGTAGCCGCGCCTTTTTTGACGCATTCCCCCCGCGCGACGGGCGTTATCCCTTCGAGAAAAACGAGCGCGCGGCGTTCCTGGAGGAGCATCGCGAAACCTACGACGCTTTGGCGAGCGCGCTGAAAGGACTGGAAACTGAATTTGCGGCCATGGCTCAGAAGCCGGAAGAGTTATTACGCATCTCGCGCAGGAGTTTCGAGATTCGCCAGGAGCTGTCGTTTCTTTTGGAATCCCACGAGCGCAATTTCGTTTATTGGTACGAGCGCCGAAACAAGGGTGTTTTTCTGGCCGCCACGCCGATTGACGTGAGCCAGGTTCTCCGTGCCCGGCTGTTCGAACAGTTCGATTCCATCGTGCTGACATCCGCCACACTCACGGTTGCCGGGCGCTTCGAGTTCATCCGGCAGCGGCTGGGACTCGATCACGCAAGAGAAGGAGCGCTGCCGCCCGAGTTTGATTGGGCAAAACAAGCGCTTCTGTATATGCCCCGCGCTATTCCGGACGTCCGCCATCCGGCGTTTTCGCAAGCAGCGGCAGATGAAATTGTGAAATTGCTGGAGATCAGCCAGGGGCGCGCTTTTTGTTTGTTCACCAGCCATTCGCAGATGAATGACCTGTTCGAGCGCGTGCGCGGTCGCGTGTCGTTTCCGCTGCTCCTGCAAGGTACGGCGCCGCGGTCGGTGCTGCTTGAACGATTCAAGAACACACAAGGAGCGGTGCTGTTTGCCACCTCGAGTTTCTGGCAGGGCGTCGACGTGCCCGGGGATCAGCTCTCTTGCGTTATTGTGGATCGGTTGCCGTTTGCGGTGCCCAGCGACCCGATTGTCGCCGCGCGAGTGAAGGCGTTGCAGGAAGATGGGCGCAACGCATTTTCGGAGTTCCAGGTTCCACAAGCGGTGCTCGCGCTGAAGCAAGGCTTTGGACGCCTCGTTCGGACAAAGACTGATCGCGGCGTGCTGGCGCTGCTCGATAGCCGGATTCAGAGGATGGCGTATGGTAAAATTTTCTTGGAGTCTCTCCCGGGATATTCGACCACGCAGGAATTGAGGGAGGTTGCGAGGTTTCTGGGAGGGCAGTAAGAGCAAAGGTCCAACGGCGGACTCGGAAACGAACAAACTATGTTTCAAGTTAGCGTGGAGGAGACATTTTCGGCCGGCCACGCGCTTCGCGGTTATCACGGCAAGTGCGAGAACGTGCATGGCCATAACTACCGCGTGCGCGTGACGGTCGAGGGCCCTCAGCTCGATTCCATCGGGTTACTGTGCGATTTTACAGAATTGAAGAGAGCGATTCGCGAGATTATCGGCGGCCTCGACCACCAGTTCATCAACGATTTGCCGCCCTTTCGCACCATAAATCCTTCGGCCGAAAATCTTGCGAAATATTTTTATGACGAGGTCACCGGCCATGTTAAAGCGTTGCCCGCCGGAGCACGGATTACCGACATCGTGATCTGGGAGACAGACACCGCCAGCGCGCAATATCGTCCCGGGAAGTAGCAGAACAACACAAGGCGGGAGCTCTGCATCAAGCCCGCAGGAAACGCCAGCCGGTAAATCTCATGTTCATCACCGAAATTTTCAAATCGATTCAGGGAGAAGGCACGCGCTCCGGACTGCCGTGCATTTTCGTCCGCCTGACCGGATGCAATTTGCGCTGCACGTGGTGCGATACCGCCTACGCTTTTCACGGCGGAAAGAAGATGAGCGTCGACGAAGTGCTGGTGCGCGTCGATGGGCTGGCCGGGCGGCGTGACGGGGCGGGCGCCCCCCACGCAGTGGTGCCGCTCGTGGAATTGACTGGTGGCGAACCGCTCTTGCAAGATGAAATCTACCCCCTTGCGGAGAAACTCCTGGCCGCAGGATATACCGTGCTGATCGAAACCAGCGGCGAGCGGTTCGTCGGACGGCTACCGAAAGAGGTGATCAAGATTGTCGACGTGAAGTGCCCGGACTCCGGAGAAGCGGACACCTTCGAGATGAAGAATCTCGAGGCCATCAGCGCAAACGATGAAGTGAAGTTTGTCCTTTCAACGCGGCGCGATTACGAGTTTGCGCGCGACTTCACCTTGCAACATCAGCTCCCCCAGAGAGTGCGCGCCGTGCTTTTTTCCCCGGTATTTGACGACCCGGAGGGGAAGTGGCAAGGGTTGCAGCCGCGAGTTTTGGTGGAATGGATTCTTGCGGATGGATTGCCGGTGCGGCTCGGTCTGCAGCTTCACAAGTTTGTCTGGGATCCCGTCACCAAGGGCGTTTAGGAGCAAAGACGAGTACGAAGATCTTTATGGGCAAGATACATCGACAAGCCGTAGTGCTGCTGAGCGGGGGAATGGATTCCTGCGTTACTGCTGCCATCGCATGCGAGCGCTACGGTGCCGGGAAAATCGCGGCCCTCCATGCGAGTTATGGGCAGCGCACACAGGCCCGCGAGCGCCGTGCCTTCACGGACGTCGCCGACTTTTATGGAATCAGCGAACGCTTGGTCGTGCAACTCGACCACTTCCGCGCCATAGGGGGCTCCGCTCTGACGGATCAGAAGATTGCCGTGCCCGAAGACCAGTTGGGTATTCGTGGGCCCCACGGCGAGATTCCCGTAACCTACGTGCCGTTTCGCAACGCCCATTTTCTCTCCGTAGCAGTGAGCTGGGCGGAAGCCATTGGCGCGGAAGCTGTTTATATCGGCGCCGTTGCCGAGGACAGCTCCGGCTACCCGGACTGCCGGCCCGAATATTACGGGGCATTTCAGGAACTGGTTCGCGCCGGTACACGCCCGGAAACAAGAATCGAAATTGTCACGCCGGTGATCACGCTGAAGAAGAGCGAAATCGTTCGGCGCGGAGTCGAGCTCGGGGCCCCACTGCATTTGACGTGGTCCTGCTATCAGAGCGAAGATGCAGCCTGTGGCGCTTGCGACAGTTGCTTGCTGCGCTTGCGGGCATTCGCTGAAGCTGGGGTAGCGGATCCAATTCCCTACCGGCGAACGGTAGCAGCACGGCCTTAAGCTTGGCATGAGGTCAAGTTCGGAGATAATAGGCGCACGCCGGCGAGGCGGACAGCACAGGCCTCGTCTCTGTTTAAAAGGAGAAATGGGCATGAAGAGAGCTGATAAATTTTTGGTGTCCGCCGCACTCATCGTTGGGGCATTGGTCTCCGTTCTTGCGCCCGGCGCCTCGGCACAAACCGGATCTATTAGCGGCGTGATCTTGGACCTAAACGCAAAACCCTGGGCTGGCCTTACCGTTCAAGCGGTAAGCGATCAAGGCGTAAAGCAGGAGGCGAAGACCGAGAATGACGGCAGATACAACATTCGGAGTCTGCGGCCTGGCGTCTACGACGTCACGGTCATATCCTTTCCTCCGCCGAACGACAAGCAACCGCCGTATCAGATGGCCAAGGTCCGGGTACAGGGTGGCGAAGACGCAAAGGCCGATGCAAATTTCAAAGAGATACTTGCAAAACAGGGCGCGGCGGTACAAGAACAGGCCAAGAAGCGAGACGAGGAGCAGCAAAAATTTCAGGGAATGAAGGCGCACTACGAGGCGGGCGTTGGGTTCCTCAACCAGGCGAGCCAGGCCAAGACAGACCTGGCCAAGGCTCCCGCGGATCAGCGCGACGCGAAAAAACAGGAAGTGAAGGATCTGTCCGACAAAGCCGTGACGGAGCTTGAAGCGGCAAAAGCCGCAGCCGGCGAAAAGGACGCCAATCTTAATCTTATCTGGGCGCGTCTCGGGGACGCCTACGACGCCGACGGCCGCGCCGAGGATGCCGCCAACGCTTACAAGCAAGCCATTGAGCTGAAGTCCACCGCCGCCTACTACAACAATTTGGGCGGCATTTACGGCCGCGCCGGCAAGATTCCTGAAGCTATGGATGCCTACAAAAAGAGCGCGGAATTGGATCCCACAAATGCGGCGCAGGCCTATCGCAACGGCGGCATCACCCTCTACAACGTGGGAAAAATGAAGGAAGCCGTCGAGCCGTTAAAGAAAGCAACCGAACTGGATCCCAAGAGCGCGCAAGCCTGGTATCTGCTCGGTGCCGCGCTAGTCGGCTCCATGGATTACAAACAGGTCGGCAGCAAGTTGGAAGTCATAGTGCAACCGGGCACTGTGGAGGCCTACCAAAAAGCCGTCGAATTGGACCCCAACGGTCCCTATGGTCAGCAAGCCAAGCAGGGACTGGAAGCGTTGCAGGAGATCTCCCCGGGCATCGACACCAAACTAAAGAAAAAGAAGTCCTGAACGTATCCGGCGTTATGTAAAGAGGCCGGCACAGCTCAAGATTTTCCCACGCAAATTAGGATATTTACTTATTGATTTAATGAAAAGTAAATATAGCATTTGACGCGAACGGCTACAATTTCACTTTCCCGATTTGGAACGCGCGCTATAATCGTTCCACAGTCTAATAGCTCATGGAGAAAACATGAAGCTGTCGAACCGGAGAGCCGTTCGATTTGGTATCGCCTTAGTTGGTTTGGCGGCGGTGGCGATGGTTTTGCAGGGTCAGGCTCCCAATTCCCCAGGTCCCTTTCGCTACAGGATCCCACTGCCCCAAGACTGGAGCCATCGACACCTGATTTATTCGAGTTCGGGTACTTTGGGACAGGCGCTGCAAAACCAGCAACGGCACCGTTTTTGGCACCAATGGTTCCGTCGCAACGTCCGTGCGGAGATACCGGACAAGGAAGGCGCGTTCTCTTCCGAATTCGGGCATCGTCATCACGTGAATGACGCCGGCGATGGATTGCAAAGAGATTGGGGCATCTCGTTAGGCCCTGGCGCTACGGTCGGCGAGGGTATGTCCCCTGCGAAGTTTACGTTCGATATCAATGCCGCTCCCAGTTGCGCGAACGACTACATCGTTTTCAATACCAGCCTAACCGGAAACACATCGCTGAACATCGTTGGTTTTAACAATCTTTATGCGGGTGGAATTTGCAGCACTGGGCCCTCGGTCTTGTTTGCCTATCGCACCCAGACCAACACCGGTATCTCCGGTACCTTGACTTCTCCTACGCTGTCCTTTGACGGCACGCAGGTGGCCTACATGGAGGGCGGGGGTGGCGGAACGGGAGTCCTGCACATACTGCGATGGGAACCGGGCGATGGTGGCACAGTGGGTGCACCAGTGCTTGTCACCACCAGCGTCACGACAGGCGCAAATTATGTCACTTGTAAAGCCACGGCGACATCTTGTCTGCTCAGTCTGGTTTTTGGCAACGCCAGCGGCAGTACCAGTTCCGAACCCTTCTATGACTTCGACACGGACAATCTCTATGTCGGCGATGATAGCGGCAATCTCCATAAGTTCACCGGCGTGTTCTTCGGCGCGCCGGCCGAAGTGACCACGGGTGGCTGGCCGATTGCGGTACGCGGTGGCCACGTGCTTACTGGGCCGGTAGTGGACAACACCTCGGGAAACATTTTTGTGAATGATGTGGACGGAACTCTTAGCTACGTCAGGGAAGTAGGCAGTACTGTTGGTGCGTGTGCAGGAATAGGGGTGGTTCCGCCTTGCTTGGGTTCCACAAGCGTCGCCGTCAGCGGCAACGCTGGCAGCATTACGGACGCGCCCATCGTGGATTCCACCCAAGGCAGGGTTTTTTCGTTCACCCGCAACCATACCAACGCCATATTGGGTGGCGCAAATGTGGTGCAGGCCGATACGGCTTTAAGCGCCGCGAGTGTTACGCGACTCGATGTGGGAACTGGCAGAAGGTTCAATCTGCACGACGGCGCTTTTGATGACGCTTATTTTTCCAATGTGGCGACAGGCCACCTGTATGTTTGCGGGAACAGCGGCCCGAATTCAGGCCCGTCCAGTGGACTTGCTGCTGACAATCAACCGGTACTGAAGCGTATTTCCTTCAACAGTAACGGCACCATGGCCGTTGTGGACGCCGGCACCCTCCTCCTAGCTACGGCCGTGACAACATGTTCCCCGGTGACCGAGATCTTGAACGGCACGACCGACTGGATGTTCTTCAGCGTGCAGGCTTCTGGCAGCTCGGCAGCATGCGCCGCAATTGGCTGCGTTATGTCTGTCTCCGCGCCCACCGCGAGTCCTTTCACATTCCCGGCCGCGGTTGCTTTCGCGCTGCCCGAGAGAGGCGGCAGCAGCGCGATTGTGATCGACAACGTAAGCCCCGCTGGGCAGGCCTCGAGCATTTACTTCTCCATTTTATCGAACTCCAACGCCGTCCACCCTTGTGGCGTAACCGCTGGCGTTGGTTGCGCTGTGAAAGCAACACAATCGGGGTTAAACTGAAACGCATATGCGCGAACAACACAGT
>WNFI01358821.1_pt1 | contig 10629 bp, 8 predicted proteins | sample 5400471 | NCBI WGS metagenome assembly WNFI01 (sample SAMN13153348, study PRJNA577476) | soil metagenome | isolation source: 100 cm saprolite on Douglas fir-dominated hillslope | place: USA:California | collected 2013-09-17 | reverse complement strand
GTCCTTCATCCCCACCTCGAGCATCCCCACCTCGAGCACAGCGTCGGTCCGGCACGAGCCCGAGACGAGGGGGTCGCCGCGCAACCGGCGGAGGCGGAAGTGCTGCGCGAACGCCACGCCGGGCGGCGCGGGGTGATCGTCGTGGACCTCGTCCTCGACGACCGAGACGGCCGGCGCGACGGCGACCCTGGACGCGCGCCCGCGACCGAAGATGCCGACGAAGAGCGCCGCCGTTTCCGTCCCATCGACGATGCGCGCCTCGATCTGGGTGACGTTCTTGCCCTGCCGCATCACGCGAGGCCGCACGGCGACGGCGCCGGGACCGACCGGCGCCACGAAGGTCGTCTGCAAGACGCGCAGCGGAGCATCGGGGGCGGCGACGCGCTTCATGGCGCGGAGCGCCATGGCCGACTGGAGCCCCCCGAACAGGCTCCTGCCCGGCAGCCAGTCCTCGCCGGCGTGAGCCGTCCACACGCCGTCGCGCACCGCCGCCGCATCGAGGATCTCCGAGAAGCGCATCTCTGCCAGCAGCTAGGTTCGACCCCCGCGCCGGTCAAGCGGCGCGCGCGCGCGAAGGACGGCGGGCCCGGCGTCTGCTACACGATGCGGGTGCGGAGAGCGCTCGTCGAGGGCGGCCGACGGAGGGGCGGCGGCTGGGCGCCGCTCGCGCTGTTCTGCGGGCTCGGCGCAGCGGCGTGCGGCTCCCGGGCGGGCTTGCTCGTGCCGCGGGCCATCGACGGGGATGCCGGCGGCGCCGCCACGGGCAACGACGACGCGGGCCTCGACGGAGGCGGTGACGACGGACAGGACGCCGGGGGGTCGTCGAGCAGCGACAGCGGCGCCGGCGCGTCGAGCGGTGCCGCTTCGGGGGGCGCAGGGGGGTCGACGTGCGCGAGCGCGGCCGACTGCGCGCCCGGCTTCGTCTGCTGCGCCACGCAGAACCTCGTCGCGAACTGCAAGGCCGGTCCGTGCACGGGCGAGACGCCCCTGCAGTTCTGCGCGTCCGCGGCCGAGTGCCTCGTCCGCACCAGCATCTGCGATCGGCTGCTCACCGAGCCGGAGGACTCGTACCTGGTCTGCCAGCCACCGCGCTAGCCGCGGCCGCGGAGGCGCTATCGGCCGAGCGCCTCGGCGCGGTTCACGATGCGCGGCGTGAGGAAGATGATGAGCTCGTTGCGCGCGTCGCTCGCCGTGCGGTGCTGGAAGAGGATGCCGAGGATCGGGATGTCCCCGAAGAACGGAACCTGGCTCAGGTTGCGCCCCGTGTTGCGCGTGTAGATTCCGCCGATGACGGCCGTGTGCCCGTCCATCACGAGCAGCTCGGTCTCCGCCTCGCGCTTGAGGATCGTGGGCGCGCCGTTGGGGGCCGTCTGGTTGAAGTTCGGCTCGTCGCGGTTGACCTTCACGTGCATCGAGATCGAGCCGTCGGCCGTGACGTGCGGCTTCACGAGAAGCTGCAGCTTGGCTTCCTGGAACGTCGTCTGGACGCCGAGAGCGCTCACCTGCGCGTAGGGGATGAGCGTGCCCTGGTTGATGCGCGCTTCCTTGTTGTCGAGCACCATCACGCGCGGCGCGCTCACGATGCGCACGAGCCCGGCCGACTCCGCCGCCGAAAGGCGCACGCTGAGGTTTAGAACGTTGTCGATCGACCCGAACGACATGCCGATCGCGCCGCCGGCCCCCGTACCGACGGCCGCGGGGAGGTTCACGGCGAAGTTCGGGGTGGCGATGGTGCGCGTGAAGGGCGAGATGCCCGCCGTCGGGGTGTTGTTGTCGTAGTTGCCGCCGGCCGCCGTGAGGCTCGACGGGAACGCCACGCCCGTGGGGTTCGCCGTGGACGGACCGAAGGTGACGTCGCCGCCCCACTGGATGCCGATGTCGCGGTTGTAGCTGCTCGTCGCCTCGACGACGCGCGCCTCGATGAGCACCTGGGCCGTCTGAGTGTCGAGGGAGCGGACGAGCTCCTCGATGTAGTTGAGGTTCGACGAGATGTCGCGAGCGATGAGGACGTTGGTTCGCTCGTCGACCGAGAGCGACCCGCGGGGCGACAGCAGGTCCTTGGCGCGCGCCTGGAGCTCGTCGGCCTGCGCGTAACTGATCGGGATGAGGCGGGTCTCGAGCGGGGTGAGCTCGTACTCCTGCTTCTGCGCGGCGAGCTTCAGCTCGCGCTCCTTCTGGAGCTGCGAGAGCGGTGCGACGCGAACGAGGTTGCCCTGGCGGATCATCCCGAGGCCCTTGGCCTGCAAGACGACGTCGAGGACCTGGTCCCACGGGACGTTGCGCATCCGGATCGTGATCGTGCCGGCCACGTCGTCAGCCGTGACGACGTTCACGTGGCCGGTGTCGGCGAGGAGGCGAAGGACGTTGTGGATGTCGGCGTCCTTGAGGTCGATGTCGATGCGGCGGCCGGTGTAGCGCTGCTGCGCGAGGACGTTGGACGAAGCGCCCACGAAGCCTGCGGCCGCGCCCGTCGCGGTCTCGACCGCCGGGTCGTCGTCGTGGATGGACGTCTCGATGCGCGGAAGGTCGGCCGGGCGATCCTCGCGGGCGACGGTGACGACGTGCCGCACGGCGCCGCCGTCCTTGCCGACCGCGCGGCCGTCGAGGTGCTGCTCGACCGTCGCCGCGGCGCCCGCGATGGGCTTCGGCGTGGCGAAGGACCACACGAGCAGGCCGCCCTCGACCGAGACCGTCCCGGGCGAGTCAGTGGCGCGGTCGATCTCGATCGTCGTCGTCGCCGTCTTCGCCTCGAACGACGCGGTCACGCGGTTGAGGGGCCCGCGGTAGGCCGACACGTCGAGGGTCCGTGCGAGGCCCTCGGGCAAGGTCGTCGCCTTGAGCTCGAGGCGCAGGTTGCCGTCGGGGGCGGTCGCGAGCGAGTACGCGGGGATGCTCGCGAGCTCCACGGCGACGCGATCGCAGCCGAACGGAGCGCACCCGGGCGCAGTGGCGGCCGATCGCTCGAACCGTACGTCGCGCACGGCGGCGCTGGGCGTGGGAGGCTGCGCGGGCGACGGGGCCGGCCCGGGGTTCTTGCCGGGCGAGGCGCTCGGCGCGACGAGGACCTGCAGGTTCGTCCCGTCGGGAACGATCCGGTAGGTCGCACCCTTGAGGAGGTTGACGGTGACGCGCGTCATCGACCCGGTGGCCGTCGGGAAGGATTGCGTGAGCACCCCGCCCACGACGCCGACGCTCTTCGTGACCGCGGCGGGCGCGCCCGTGACGTCCGTGTCGGGCAGGTCGATCAGGAGGCGCGTGCCGCCCTCGCCGACGCGCGCGCTGTAGGTCAGCGCCTCGGCGCCGGCGATCGTGACCTTCGCGCCGTCCGTGGCGGCGTCGTCGGCGGCGATCGTCACGTCGCGGACGTGGTTGCGTTCACCGGCCGCGAGCGAGGCCGTCCCGGACCCCAGGGAGCTCGCGACGACGGCGACGACGGCTGCGCGCCGGAATCGCCCGAGTGGCGTCTCTTGCCGCAAGAGCGCGGCCTGCAGAAGCGATATCGCCCAACGCATTGAGGCTCCTCGGGTCCCGCAGGCGCAAGCGCCGAAGGGACTGCGGAGCGAAACGGTAGAACGACGCGTTTGAAAGGGACCAATTTGTGACGCGCTCGGCGGGGTGAGCCACACCGCCTGTCGGCGGGGGCCCCGTCTCACCCCGCCTCGTGGACAACGTGATCCGGGAGGGAGAGCCCGCGGGCGCGGGGATCAGCCGGGGCTGACGCCCGCGGCTTCCTTGTCGGCCTCGGGGTGCAGCGGCACGATGCGCGTGGCCGGGGGGATCGCCGGCTGGGCGGGGTCCTCGCGAAGGAGCACCACGTCGCCGTCGCGGATCCGGTCCACCCGCCAGTTCAGCTGGTACTCGGGGCCGTTGGTGCCGCCGACGTGCACGACCTCGGGCCGGCACACGAACGTCCCCTTGTAGACGACCGTTCCCTTGCCCGTCGGGTCGACGAACATGGCGCGGGCCTTGTCCCCGCCGAGGACGATGGCGACGAGCTTCAGCTCGTCGATCGAGTACTGCGCGAGCTCCACCTTGCGCTGGTTGAGCGCCGTCTTGTTCACCGTCTGGCTCTGCACGATGAAGCTGCGGAAGGGATCGCGGTTCCGATCGCTCTCGACGAAGTCGTTCTCGGTGTACTCGGGGCCCTTGAGCTCGGGCGGGAGGCTCGGCGCGCTGGCCGACGCGACCACCGGCGTCCGGACGGGGGGCGGCGGCGGCGGACCGCTCGACGGGCTCGAACCGCCGCACGCGATCGCTACGGGCAGCCCGAAGGCCACGAGCACGGCGGCGTGGCGTGCGGCGCGCCGGCGGCTCACTTGGCCCCTCCCGGCGCGGGCGCCGGCCCGGGCGCGGGCTCGCGCGGGGCTTCCTTCGGCTTGAGGGCGTGAAACGCGGTCGCAAGGCAGCGGCCGCGCAGGATGATCTCATCGCCGACGAGCCTCGGATCGGCGAGCTCGATGTTTTCGACGTTGATGATGCGGTCGACCTTGCCGAGCTCGTACGCGAACTTCACGATCTGCTGGAAGCGCCCCGACATCTCGAGGCGCATGGGCACCTTCGCGTAGAAGGCCTGCGCGATCTCCTCGGTCGGCGCGTACGACTTGAGGTCGATGCCCGCGGCGTTCGACGCCATCTGGACGCTGGAGAGGAACGCGTCCTCCTGCGAATCGGGCGGAAGCACCTTGTTGAGCTCCCGGGCGCGCTGCTCGCGGAGGGCGAGCTCCCCCCGGTCGGCAAAGTACGTGGCCTCGGCCTGCTCCTGCTGCGCGAGCTGGTCCTTGAGAGCCTTGGTCTGGCGCTGGGCGCCTTCGATCTTGCTCGCGACGTCGGAGTAGAAGACGAACCAGTAGCCGAAGAAGAGCACCGCGACGACGGCCGCGCCGATGCCGACCTTGGCGGCGGCGGGGAGCTTCGCGAGCGCGGATTGAGCGGGCGTCGCCATGTCAGTACTTCACTTTCGCGCTGAGCTCGAAGCGAAAGAGCTCCTGCCCCAGGTCGGTCTCTTTGGTCCCCGGAAGGAGCTTCACGTCGGTGAAGAAGTCGCTCAGCTTGAGCCGGCGTTCGAGCTCGCTCACGTCCTCGCCGTCGCGCGCGAGCCCCGCGAGCTTCACGACCCGATCGGCCTCCACGTACGACGTGAGCCAGAGCCGGCGCGCGTCCCAGTTCGGGTTGTAGACCTCGGCCGGGTTGTCCCGCTTCATCTGCTCGAGCTTGTCGCGGTCCGTCGTCGGCGCGCGGCCGGGCGTGAGGATGTGCGCGAGCTCGAGGAGCGTCGACGTGGGGCCCGTGCGCGCCGACTGAAGCTTCTGGATGGCCTCCTCGCGCTCGCGCAGCTCCTTGAGGCGCGCCTTGATCTGCGGATGGTCGGCGATCTGCTTCTTGATCGCGTCGATCTGGCCGTCGATGCGCGCGTTGTCGGCGAGGATGCCCGCGAGCTCGTCCTGCTTGATCTTCTGGATGAACACGCACGCGATCACGGTCACCACGAACGCGACGCCGACCCCGATGAGCCACGTCTGGGCCGGTTCCGCCCCGCCGGGGCGGCGTGCGGCCTGCTTCTTGTCCGGCAGCAGATTTATGCGGACCATTGCCGGCGCTCCTTGTCGCAGCGGAGCGAGAGACCGAGCGCCACCACCATCTGGGCGGCCATCGAGCGCGCGAGGGGCTCGTTGACGTACCGCGCGTCGACGCCGAGGTTCACCATCGGGTCGAAGAGCTGGACCGGCACGCGGGCGCGCTTCTCGATCGCCTGCACGAGGGGCGCCAGGTACGCGCTGCCGCCGCACACGTAGATGCGGCCGATCTCCTGCTCGCCGCTCGTCGCGAGGTAGAAGTCGAGCGACCTCTGGATCTCGCCGGCGAGCGCCTGGCACGACTGGTTGACGATGCCGGTGACCTCTTGCGGCACGATCTCGGCCGGGCCGCCGCCGTGCTTGTAGGCCTCGGCCTGCTCGAAGGAGCACTGCAGCCCCTTGCGGATCTCCTCGGTGATGGCGCTGCCCGCGTTGGTGATCTCGCGCGTGAACGCGCTGACGCCCTTGGAGACGATGTTGAGCGACGAGACCGCGGCCCCGAGGTTGAGCAGGGCGATCGTCGCGTCGGGGGGGAGGCCGTACTGGTGCTCGAAAATGTTCTGGATGGTGAAGGCGTTGATGTCGACGATGATCGGCTTGAGCTTGGCCTCTCGCAGGATCGAGGCGTAGTCGTTGATCTCGTCCTTCTTGGCGGCGACGAGCATGAGATCCATCTGCCCGGCCTCCGGGCGCTGGCGCAGGACCTCGTAGTCGACCGACATGAGCTTGATGTCGAAGGGGATGTGCTGCTCGGCCTCCCAGTGGATCTGCTCGTCGAGCTCCGCGGGCGTCATCATCGGGACGGTGATCTTGCGAACGATGACGCTCTGGCCGTACACGCCGACGGCCACGTCCCTCTGCGAGATCTTCGCGTCGTGGAAGATCTTGGCGAGGGCCTCGGTGACGGCGCCCGCGTTCATGACGTGGCCGTCGATGATCGTCTGAGCCGGCAGCGGCGCCCAACCCGAGCGCACGATCTGCAGCTTTTTGCGGGACTCCTTGAGCAGCGCGACCTTGATCGAGCTCGCTCCGATGTCCACGCCGACCAGGTTCTTGCCTTCGGCCATAGCTCCGGAGACAAAGTGTGGCACCCCGCAAAGTGCCGCGTCAAAAAACCTCGGGCGCAGCCTGGAACGGAAAGGCCTTTCGCGTTACGCCGTAGGCGCCTTGACCTCGACCGCAGCCCGCATCCTGCGTACGGTCGCCGGCGGCCTCGCCCTGGCGGCAGCCGCGTTCACGGCCCCTGCGTTCGCGGACGTGACACACGTCGTGCAGCGCGGGCACACCATCGAGGCCATCGCGCATCGCTACCGCGTCACGGTCAAGGCCATCGTCGACGCCAACCACCTCAAGGACCCGCAGCACCTCAAGCCGGGCCAGGTCCTCGTCATTCCGGCGAGCGATTCCCCCGGCACGCCGGGCGCGGGCAAGAAGAAGCCCGGCAAGGTCGAGTCCCTCAAGCTCCCGGAAAAGCTCGAGGGCGGCCAGCGGCAGCGCGACGGCTCGTTCCGCGTCGCGGCTGCCTTCGTCGAGACGCGCGCCGAGCGCAAAGAGCACGGGCACGTCGAGAGCGACTCGATCCACGCGCTGCGCCTGGGCGAGGACTTCCACATCCGAGTCAAGGACGTGCACGGGCACATCCCGCCGAGCGCCCTCATGGCCTTCGAACACCTGATGCGCCAGAGCGACGCCGTCCACATCCCCGACCCGCGCCTCGTGGCGCTCGTCGGAATCGTGTCGAACCACTTCGGCGGCAAGACCCTCGAGATCGTGAGCGGGTACCGCGCCTACACCCCCACGCAGTACACCCCCCACTCGAACCATAACTACGGCAAGGCGCTCGACTTTCGCATCCGCGGCGTGCCCAACGATGCGGTGCGCGACTTCTGCCGGACGCTCCGCGACGCGGGCTGCGGCTACTACCCGAACAGCACCTTCGTCCACATGGACGTTCGCGACACGAAGGCGTACTGGGTCGACCTCTCCCGGCCCGGCGAGGCCCCGCGCTACGAGAAGGCCGGGTCGCCCGCGGACGAAGGGATCAACGATATCCCGGTCGAGGCGCTCGTACCCATAGAGCCTTCCGAGCCGACGGGCGGCGGGCCCGATCCGGCCGGCGCCGGTCCCGCGCCGGACGCGGCGCCGACCGGAAACACGACGCCGTCCAACAAGCAAACGCCCAACTGAGTTGGGGTCGAAAAGGACCCTGTGCGACGGAGTCATCGGAGACCCCCTCCGGAAAAGACGCTGAAGCTATTGGAATGCCTTGCCATCCGGGTCGGTGGGCGCACCTCCTGGGTCGGCTGCACCCCGGCGCGGGGCGGCGCCCGAGCCGCATAACCCGATGATCTCGCGTGGCGGCGCCGATGGCACGTTCCACGCAAAAGAGCGTCGGCGGAGAGCGAACGATGACCACCGCCTACCATCCCACCGGCGCGAGGCCCCTGCCCACCCCGTCGACCCAAGACCTGGAAGCGTACATGCCGATCGTGCGGCAGGTCGTCGGGCGACTGCTGCGCAAGCTGCCGCCGAACGTCCTTCGCGACGACCTGCTGGCGGCGGGGACGTTCGGTCTCGTCGACGCGCTCCGAAAGAGCGCGGATCGGGGCCCGGCCTTCGACTGGTATGCGCGGATCCGCATCCGCGGCGCCGTCGTCGACGAGCTGCGAGCCCAGGACTGGCTCACGCGGCGGGCGCGCACGCGGGTGGCCCGCGCCCAGGCCGAGGGCGTCGGCGGCAGCGCGGCGGTCGTCGGGTTCGACGACCTGCCCGACGGGCAGTCGCAGGGCTTCGTCGACGAGTCGGCCATCACGCCGCAAGAGCAAGTGGAGCGGAGGCTCGAGCGGGTGGCGCTCGAGACCGCTGTCTCGCAGCTGCCGGAGCGGGAGGCCAAGATCGTCGGCTGGCACTACTTCGAGGGGGTCGCGTTCAAGACGATCGCGGGCCGACTGGGGGTCAGCGAGCCGCGCATCTCGCAGCTCCACGCCCGCGCCATCGCGCGCCTGCGCGCGATCATGGAGGACCGCGAGCGCGCCGAGGCCGCGTAGTCACTTTCGCGGCGGAGTGGGGACGTACGACGTCTTCGGCTCGAAGCGGAAGCCCCGGGGGTGCAGCGGCGCGCCGAGCGCGTAGAGCACCGTCTCCTCGTACTCCGCGAGCGGCGGGTGCTGGGTGCCGGCGCGGTCGAGCGTCGCCGTCGCGTGGCCCCCGCGATCGAGGGCCACCGCGCGGTCGCACCCCGCGTGGGAGAGCGCCTCGGCGAGCGGCTGGAAGCCCGAGTAGGTGCCGCGCGCCAGCAGGACGCGCCCGCCCGGCGCGATGCCGAGCGCCGTGCGAGGCTCGACCGGGCCCTGGGCGGCGGCGCTGCCCACGGGATGGCCGTCGTAGAGCACCAGCGGGAGCTCGGCGAGGTCCGTGCCCGGAGCGACCGCTGCCTCGTCGGCGCGCACGATCGAGAGCCGCCCCCCCTCGCCGGCGATCAGCCCAGCGGAGTCGGGACCGCCGTGGATCGAGACGGCGAGCCGTCCGTCCGTCCCGAGCCCGAGGGGCCGCTTTTCGGGCGCGAAGCCCAGCGTGGCGGCCAGCAGCACGGCCCGGGACGCGTCGCCGGTCAGCTCGCGCAGCGGGCGAGACAGCGGCGCCTCCTTCACCCCGGCGCGGATGCGCCACGTCGCCCGCTCCGCCTCGACGTCGAGAATCTCCGTCGGCCCGTGGGGGCCGTCGACGTGCGCCTTCCAGATACCGGGCATCCAGCGCGGGGGCGGCTGGGTTCCTCCGTCGGCCGACCAGGGCGACGCTGCATCGACCGCGAGCGCCGGCGGCGTGGGGTCGTGCACAATCACGTAGAAGAAGTCCTTCGGCGCGTACTGGATGTAGCGGTCCGTCGGGATGGACATGCCGGGCGTGAGGAGCTGCGATCGGTACTTCTTCGGGAGCTCGTCGATCGCCGTGAAGAGAAAGCCCGTGTGGTACGGGTTCATGTCGAGGTGCAGGGCGTAGTCGCACCCCGCCATCTCGAGCGCCTTGGCGAGGGTCGTGGCGCTCAGATCGTCGCCCCACGCGTAGACGAGGTGCCCGCTCGCCGTGACGCACATCCCCGAGCGCTCCGTCTGCGCGCCCTTGCCCGGCAAGGTGAAGCCCCAGAGGTTGCGACCGCTCGGGTTGAACCGCCCCTGGTCGAGCAGCGGCTCGAGGTTCTGCCGGAACGACGCGATCGTGTCGTCGCCCACGCCGGCGATGCCGCCCACCTTGCGATCCTGCCCCCACGTGCCGAACCCGACGCGCCCGTCGTCGAGCACGACGACGGTCGCCGACCCCGGCAGCGGCGGCAGCAGCACCCGCCGGTGGACCATCATCCCGTAGTGGCCGTGCTCCGTCTTGAAGGCGCCGTTGAACGCCGCGGCGACGCGGCGGTAGACGGCGGGGTCGCGCGGAATGCGCCCGCTGCCCGGCGGGCCGGTGAGGGGCTCGGGATCCTCGACGCCCGCTTCCATGTCGAAGTCGAGCTGCCGCAGGTCCATCGCGACGAGCAGGGCCTTCGAGTACGGGCGATCCGGGTCCGGGCGCACGAAGGTCCGGTAGAAGGCCGACGGCGCGTCGGTCGTCACGCCGGGCACGGTCCGCAGCCACGGGATGTCCGGCGGGGCCCACTCCCCCTCCCCCGGCTCTGCCGACTGCCATATCGTGGGAATGGCCGCTGGCGGCCAGTGTGCCTCCTCGACCGACGCCTGCGACGTGTCGAGCACGGGCGGCGGCGGCGGCTTCGCGACCGCGATCCGCGACTCGGCGCCGCCCGACTCGAACGCGTACCGCCGGTAGGCGTCGCGCGCGGCGAGCGCCGCGTCCTCGAAGCGGGCGATCGGCGCCGGACCGATCCAGGAGACGGCGCGCAGCGTGTCGACGACCCAGTGCGAGAGGCGCTTGGGCAGGTGCATCCACGGCTCGGCGTGGATGGACGGCGTGGGCGGCGCGAGGTCGCCCGTCACGAGGTCGAGGTGCTCTTCCACGTGCTCCGACGCCGAGCGGCGCGCGTCGCCCAGGTAGAGGGTCATCGCGA
>WNFI01014131.1_pt1 | contig 10629 bp, 9 predicted proteins | sample 5400471 | NCBI WGS metagenome assembly WNFI01 (sample SAMN13153348, study PRJNA577476) | soil metagenome | isolation source: 100 cm saprolite on Douglas fir-dominated hillslope | place: USA:California | collected 2013-09-17 | reverse complement strand
ATGCAGAATTTGGTGGGGGTGGTGATCGCGATCCCAGTTATCGCCCTGGCCATGCCGATCAGATTCTCTATGCCCATTACTCACGCTTGCCGAGCGATAACTCCAACCAGGTTGCGCAGCTTTTTCTGGCCGATCCTGGCGAAATCGCGCGCCACCCCAGGAAGTATTGTGCTGGCGGAGCCGATTCGGGCATCGCGATCAGCGATCCCAAGGATGAGAATATCCAGCCAGCTTTCTCGCCCGATGGAAACGCAATTGCCTATGTGAAGCGCGACAATGCTACACAAATGAGCCTGGATGTCATGCCTGTGCCAGAAAACGTGACGCAGAATCCTAATGATCCCACGACCGCGAAACAAGCGCTGCTGCCCTATCAGAAATCGCAGCATCTTTTGCAGGGGCTGTATATAGGTCATCCTGGCTGGTCGCCCGATGGCAAGAGGATCGCCTATCTCACTGAATCCAACAACGAACTCGATCTGTGGATCACCAACGTTAATTACAACGCCTCAACCGGCGTTTATAGCACCCAGGGCGCGCCTACACAGGTGACGACTGGTGGTATCGATGGCGATTCTCGCGTTGTCTGGACCAATTAACTTTTCATGAAATCAGGTTTAACTGGCTCTGTGATGATATCTGTTATAGCTCTCAGTGCCATGCCAGACATTATCACAGAACCGATTTGCAGAGAAAAGGGCTGGCATTTTTGTCAGAGAGACTTTTGGGTGTTTTTTTGCCTTTTCTTGACCGTTTTTTGACAATTGTGTGGCATAATCCCGTCAGTAGGGATTCGCAAATGGTACGGCAGTCATGTTGGTGTGACAACTTGATACACCCTGGCGTTATACAGAGTAGCACTATCTTTCTCTCGCGGCACCGCAGAGATATGCTTGTGGGCAAATAACCTATCCTGGTACGTAAGTACACGAAATGTGAAGTTTTTACTGAAAAAGATTCATATAAGCAGAAAAACGCCGATCGTATGTTTTTTACCCTGGTTGGCGTACAGTGGATACTATTGTAGTGAAATTCCGGGTTCTCTCGCTACGGCAATTTGGTTGAGGAGCAAGTATGGGACGGACGGAGAGACACCAGAGGAAGATGGTATCGACAGATCATCAGGAAGCAGGTAAATACTTTTGACAAGCCAATTTAAAAATCCTCTTCCAGGGAAAGAGCCGTCAGCTTCTCAGAATGATGCATGGTTGAGCGGTGGCCCGCGGCCTGGTGCTCCAGGTGGCCAGCCGCAAGGAAATTTTCCGCAGCCTGGCCCGCGCCCGCCGCAGCCTGGCGGCCCTTTTCCGCCGCCCTGGCAGCCCGGCGCTCAGCCCATGCAGGGGCGTGGAGCATCGTCTACTGGCAACGTAACCGAACAGCAAACCGTCAAACGCCCATCTTTTCCCGGTCCACAGCAGGGATTGAATGGCCCAAATTCGCTGCCACAGACCCCAGGGACGTATGTGCAGGGGCAGCGCGGTCGCTATGGCCCCGGTGCGCCTGGGCAGGGTGGTCCTTTTCCCAACGGTCCGCAGAGTATGCCAGGAGGGCCACTTGGCCCACAGAGCATGCCGGGTGGACCAGTTGGCCCGCAGGGGTTCGGGCCTCCGCAGCGGCCCGGTGCTCCCATGGGTCCTGGTATGCCTGGGGGACCGGCATCCTATCCGCAAGGTTTTAATTCGTTCAACCAGGCCAATCCCAGCTCGGCTTTTTCGCCGCCCGGCATGGGTGCGATGGTCGCGCCCCAGATTCCCGGGACATTCAATCCCAATCGACCAATGGGGCCTGGGTCTTTCGGCGATGGCCCGCTGGGTCCCGGCGGTAGAAGAACTGATGGTCCCATCCCTCCGGGTAAAGGTCCCGGCGGCAAGCAGCGCAAGAAGCACCGCGTTCCTATCTGGGCGCGCGTGGTGATTGGTCTCCTCACCGTCTTGCTGATTCTTGGCGGTGCAGGGTTCGGCTATTATCAGGTCAATTTTGCTGGTTCGGTGAGCCATATTGTTGGCCAGACAGTTCAGCGGGCTAAGGGTGAAGAAGATCCCAACGCGAATCTGAACGGCGGCATTCTGAGCGGTCCGCGCATCAATATTCTCCTGCTGGGCAGCGATACCGACCAGAAATTCCAGGGGACGTATCTTGCCCAAACTGATATAGTGGTGACGATCGATCCGGCGTCCCACACGGTCGGTGAGCTCTCGATCCCGCGCGACTTCTATATTCCTGTGCCTGGTTATGGTCTGCACAAGCTGGATGAAGCGTATAGTCTGGGAGGCGTAGATCTGAGTCGGCGCACGATTCAGCAGGATTTTGGCATTCCGATCAACTATTACGCCTGGGTTGGCCTGGATGGCTTTATCAAAGTCATCAATGAGGTGAATGGCGTCGACGTAGATGTCTTGCATCCAATCGTCGACGATAATTATCCCGACGATACGGGGGCCAACGCCAATGATCCCTACGCACTCAAGCGCCTCGACTTGTCACCTGGCCCACAGCATCTGGATGGCGCGACGGCGCTGGAGTATGTACGCTCTCGCCACGCCGACCTGGTGGGCGACTTTGGGCGTTCGGCGCGCCAGCAGCAGGTGTTGGGCGCCCTCAAGATGTCAATAAGATCAACAAACTGATCCTGGGGCCGCCTTATTCCCATTCAGGCACATCCCCATCAGGCGCTTCGGTGGTCTTTCCCGATTGTGCGCAGATCATTCCGGCGATCTCTCAAATGTTGCAGCTTGGCAATAACGCGGCCTGTAATATCCAGGGCAATAGTGGCGGCCCGACCCATTTGCCCGTGGCATATACTGTTGGCCACACTTCACCTCAGGCTGTGAGCAGTAGCAACACGACGGGTCTGAGCGATATGGCTAGCGGCGGTCCCAGTGATCTCTTTGGCGTGCAAAGCCTGCTGGATTTGATGTTGATGGGAGTTTTTGAATCGCCAAATGTTTTCTAATATGAAAAATAGGATCCGGCATATGAAACGCAAAACGCTTTCCTGGAGTACACTGCTCCTGCTGGCCATGGTCGCGCTGAGCGTCCAGGGTTGTCTGGGCATCGGCGGTTCTCCTAGTGGCACACAGGTTGGCACGAGCACCAATGGTCAGCAGGTGTCGGTCAAACAGGATGCTTTTAAAGGGAAATTCTACCTGACCATTGCGCACAATCTCTACGTGCTCAATGGCAACAACACGACCAAAGAACTGGTCAATACCGGCAATGTCTACGACCCGGCGGTTTCGCCCGATGGCAAATGGGTGGCCTTTATCGAGAAATCCAAACAGTACTCAGATCTCTGTGCTATCTCAACCTCTGGTGGCTCTGTCCAGGTGCTGCGTGGTGGCAATGGCAAATTCTATTACAACGGTCCTTTTCTGCACAACACCTACATCTGGTATGGGCAGCCAGCCTGGTCAGCCGATAGCTCGACCTTGCTCTTTTTGAGCGATTTTCAGAAAGAGGATTGGTATGCCCAGACGACCAACGCGCCGATGCTGGATATGCAGGTCTTCTCGGTGCAACCGCGATGTAAGCTATCGGCCCGGCCATGCCGATCAGATCATCTATACCCACTATACCTATGACGCGGCGACACGCACCCAGCAGGATATCCAGTTATACATGGAGAATCCCAACACGATCGGTCAGCATCCTGGGAAATACTATCCAGGCATGCCAGGCGGGGGCTTTGATCCCAGCATCGCGATTACGACGCCCGACCATGAGAATATCGAGCCAGCCTTCTCGCCCGATGGCAGCGCGATTGCTTTTATTCAGCGCAACGCGGCCCTGACCCAGATGAACCTGGATATCATGCCCACGCCGCCTGATACGATCACGCAAACGCCCAATGATCCCAAGATGCAGACTCTGGCCACCCAGGCGTATCAAACGCAAACCTCACATCTGCTGACCGAACAGTATATTGAGCAGCCAGTCTGGTCGCCCGATGGCAAGCAGCTCGCGTACATCCAGTACACGGGCGGCTCATTTGATCTGTGGATCGCCAACATCAGCGTGAACGCGAAGACGGGAGCGTACAGCATTGTCGGGAGCCCAACCCAGGTCACCACTGGTGGCATCGATGGCGAGGTCCGCCCGGTCTGGACCAATTAGCAAGCTGGAGTGAAGACCAGGACTATCCTAGACTTGGTAGAGCATAAATGATATACTAAGCCGAAACACAGAGTGCTTCAGGGAAATCTTCCCATATTCGAGGTTGTATGCTGAATCAGTTTGATGGCCGGTTGATTGGCGGACGCTATGAGGTCCGTGAACATATCGCGACAGGTGGCATGGCCAGCGTTTTTAAGACGTGGGACCATCGCGTTGAACGTTTTGTCGCGATTAAAATTCTGCGTTCCCTGGATAAAAATGATCTGAAGGCTGTCGAGCGTTTCAGGCGTGAGGCGAGGGCCGCCGCGTCTCTGGTGCATTCCAACGCGGTGACGATCTTTGACTTTTTTGAGGAGTCGAGCCAGTACTATCTGGTAATGGAGTATATCCATGGCCCGACGCTCAAACAGCTGATTGGTCAGCGCCGCAACCTGCACCCGCACGAGACGCTGGAGATCACTTCGCAGATCTGTTCTGTGCTACAACTCGCCCACAACCGCAATTTTATCCACCGCGATATTAAGCCGCAAAATATCATGCTGGCCTCCAGTGGAGCCTCGATTAACAATACTGTGGGCGCGGGTAATCTGCTAGTGAAACTGACCGACTTTGGTATTGTGCGTGTGGCCGACGAGGCTGGCTTGACCAATAGCGGCATTGTGCTTGGCACGGCGGACTACCTTTCGCCAGAGCAGGCGCGCGGCGAAAAACTCCTGGCTTCATCAGATCTCTATTCGCTGGGTGTGGTGATGTTCGAGATGCTGACCGGTCGCCCACCGTTCGCCGGACCAACTGCCGTCTCGATCGCTATGCAGCACGCTTCCACCAACCCGCCCGCGATGCAGCAGGTCAATCCCAATGTGTCTATTCCGGCTGCCGTGGAAGCGATTGTCATGAAGGCGTTGGAGAAGGAGCCGGAAGATCGTTTCTCTTCCGCCAACGAAATGCGCCGGGCGCTGCGCCACTGTATCTGGGAACTCTACCGACCAACTCCACTAGCTGCCTCGTCTGTTCCTCCGTCGCCTCCTCCGCTGACCCCGCCGACGTATTCGCCGGGCGCTGGTGGACCGGGGTACTATTCGCCTGGACGTGGACAGCATTCGCTGTAACTGTTACAATACATACTCAAAGAAACTTTGTGACCTTTGTGGCCACCGGGGAAATGGATTTATGCAACGTACACAAATTTCGACAACTCAGGCTCCAGCCGCGATTGGACCCTATAGCCAGGCTGTTCGCTGTGGCCAGTTTATTTACGCCTCTGGCCAGGTTGGTTTTGATCCGGCCAGTGGAGAACTGGTCGGCTCCGAGGTTCAGGCCCAAACCGAGCGGGTCATCGAGAATGTTCAGGCGGTGCTCGCCGCTGCTGGTGCTTCGCTGGCGCATGTGGTGAAAACGACGGTCTTTCTTACGAGCATGAACGATTTTCAGGCGATGAACGAGGTCTACGCCCGCTATTTTGCAGGCCCCGATCGCCTGGCTCCTGCTCGTTCAACTGTCGCAGTCGCTGAATTGCCGCGCAAGGCGCTGGTCGAAATAGAGTGTGTTGCCGTTCTTGACGAGTAGCTATGGGAGAGGGATGGTGCACGTCGCAAGTATCTGGCACACGACGCTCGAACGCCTGGATATGCTTCCCGTCGATGCCGTATGTAAGGGCTGGCTCGATGCAGCCAGTTTAATTCAGGCTCCCAATGTGGGAACAGATGATTCGACTGCCTCAGACGACGCGGAGGAGACGCTCTATTTCCTTCTCCAGGTCCCTGATAGGATGGCGCAAGATATTCTCAATACCCATTGGCGCCCCACCATCGAGGATCTTCTGGCCGATGTCGCGGGACAGCCTGTCTCTCTCTCTCTAGTTTATGAAGCAGGTGAGTCTACTCCTATGCATGAAACACCCGAATTACCGGATGCCCGATCTCAGCTCCCTGCCGCTCGTTCATCCACGAGCGAGTATACTTTTTATGAGGTCCCGGCTCCGGCTCGTCCAGAAACACAACCTGGGACGCACGAGATGTATTTTTCCCGACCCACCCCTGGCTCGCACTATCAACCTCTGGTCACCGACGCACTGACCGAAGAGTGGGATAATGAGCAGCGCGCGAATATTTTGATGCATAATCGGCTCAATCCGCGCTATAGCTTTGATACCTTCATCGTGGGCAATAGCAATCGTCTGGCCCACGCGGCTTCACTGGCCGTGGCTGAGGCTCCTGGCGAGTCGTATAACCCGCTTTTCCTCTATGGCGGCGTGGGTCTGGGCAAGACTCACCTGTTGCACGCGATCGGTCACCAGGGCGTACAGACCGGCCTGGCCGTGCTCTATGTCTCGTCCGAACAGTTCACCAATGAGATTGTCAACGCGATTCGCTATCGCACGACTGAGGAGTTTCGCGCCAAATATCGCTCGGTGGACATCCTGCTGGTCGACGATATCCAATTTATCGCCGGCAAAGAATCAACTGAGGAAGAGTTCTTTCACACCTTTAATAGCCTCTACGAGTTGAGCAAGCAGATCGTGATCTGTAGCGATCGTCCGCCCAAGGCCATTGTCAGCCTTGAAGAACGCCTGCGCTCGCGCTTCGAGTGGGGCCTGATCGCCGATATTCAGCCGCCAGATCTGGAGACGCGTATGGCTATTCTGCGCGTCAAGGCCGACGCGCTGCGCTATCGCGTGCCTGACGAGATTATCGCCTATATCGCCGGACGGGTACAGACGAATATCCGCGAGTTGGAGGGCTGCCTGAATCGCTTGATGGCCTATCAGCAGTTGCATCGTACCGAACTGACGATTGAGGTTGCCCGCGCGGCCATGTCCTCGCTGGGCGAGGATGTGCGCGAGTCTCGTTTGAATAGCCGCCAGATCGCCGAGGTGGTGGCGGAATTCTATCATATCTCGCTGGAGGCTATGTGCGGCAAGCAGCGTGATAAGCATATCGTGATGCCTCGCCAGATTGCGATGTACTTGATTCGTCAAGAAACGACTGTCTCATTGTTGGAGATTGGTCAGCTCTTTGGTGGACGCGACCATAGCACAGTGCTACACGCGTGTGAAAAAATTGATCGCGCGGTCAACATCAATCCCATCTTGCGTCGCGAGATTGTTGCTATTCGCGAGCAACTTTTGCGCGAATCATAAAGGAATTTCCATGCTACCGTATACAACCTATTTGATTGACCTGGACGGCGTCGTCTACCGGGGGAATGAGCTGCTGCCTGGTGCCCTTGAATTTATCAACTGGCTGATAGAGACTCACAAAAAATACCTCTTCCTGACCAATAATTCGTTTGCCACCAACGCGCAAATTCTGGCTAAGCTCGCTCATCTGGGCATTGTCTCCGACGAGGCTCATCTACTCACCGCCGGGCAGGCCGCGGTGCAGAACATCGCCCGCCGCGTGCCCGGCGGTAGCGTCTATGTCGTTGGCGAACAACCTCTGATCGGGCTAGTCGAGGCCCAGGGCTTGACCGCGGTTCCCAGCGAGAGCACGGAGGCCGACGCGGTCCTGGTCGGCCTGGATCGCTTTTTCGATTACCAGAAGATGTCAAACGCGGCGGATGCGATTCGCGCCGGCGCACTCTTTGTCACGATTAATCGCGATCCCGTCCTGCCGATTTCTGGCGGCTTTATCCCCGGTTGTGGCTCCCTGGCAACCGCGATCGAGTGTGCCAGTGGTGTTAGTCCCGAAGTAGTAGGAAAACCCGAACCGATGCTGCTGCTGGAGGCTATGCAGGCGCTGAACAGCCAGCCTGGCGAAACGGTGATGGTCGGCGATGGGCTGGGCATTGATATTCTGGCTGGCCACCGCGCCGGGACGCATACCCTACTCGTGCTTTCCGGCAGCAGTTCGCGCGCGGATGTCGAGCAATCTGAGCTGAAGCCTGAGCATATCTACGCTGACCTGGCCGCTGTGATGAAGGATCTGGGAGAAGCGTAGTCCTCACAAAAAACGGGGCAACCAGCAAGCAACTGGTTGTCCCGTGTGGGCCTGGTGGGCGCTTCGTTGAAGGAAGCTCTATGCGACAAGATGCCCAGGGCAAGTGAGGAACCCTTGTGGCCGTAAAAATTAATGCCTTCCTCGCTTTTCCTTATCTTCTATAACACCATTTCGCGTCAGAAGGTTACAGGGGAGACTTTGGAGCAGCACCGATTGTGATATACTGTGCCTAAAATCTCTTGTAGAACCGTCCATTCGTGTTGTAGAAAGGGTGCAGATATTATGAACGATCAGGTACAGTTACCACCGAACTATTTCTACCATCGGCTGCCCAATGGCATTGAAATGCTCGGCCAGTACATGCCTAGCCTCAGTTCGATTACCTTTGGCCTGCAGTTTGACGCTGCCGTGGTCAATGAGCCTGAGGACAAGACGGGCCTGGCCCACCTTTTTGAATATATGCTGTTCCAGGGCACCAAAGAGCGGGACGCGCGTGCGCTGAACGAAGCTTTTGAGTCTCTGGGCGCTCGCAAAGGTGCCAGCACCGGTCTGGAGAGCGCGCAGGTTTGGGCGCAGATCGTCAATACAAAGTTTGATGAAACCCTCGCGCTGATCAGCGAGCTGGTGCTGACTTCAACCTTCCCCAAGGATGAGCTGGAGCAGATGCGCAATATTATCATTCAAGAGATCCGTCGCCGCGACGATGAGCCGATGAGTCGAATCTTTGAACTTGTGCGCGCGAATTTCTATCAGGGCACGGCCCTTGCGCGCCCTTTGCTGGGTACGTCCGAAAGCATCAAGAATCTCCAGCGCTACGATCTGCGTCAATTCTGGAAGGCGCGCTATCAGCCCAATAATATGCTCTTCACCATCGCTGGCAAGTTCGACTGGGGGCACGTGGTCAAGCGGGTAGAGGAGTTGTTTGGTGGCTGGACTGGCGAGGCTACTCCGTCACCGGATCAGCGGCCCACGCCTGCTCCGCACATCGCTCTGGAGCATCAAGAGGGCAAGCAGGAGCATATTGCTCTGATGGTGCCATTTGCCAACTATACCGATCCTGACTACTATCCAGCGCTGGTGGTCACTGAGGTGCTTGGCGGCAACATGGCCTCGCGCCTGTTCGTCGAGGTGCGCGAGAAACGCGGCCTGGTCTATAGCGTCTCCGCGTCCCAATCGGCGAATAAGCATATCGGCGGACTGCGCGTCTACGCTGGCACGACGCCCGAACAGGCCAATGAATGTCTGCAGGTGATCGTGAACGAATTGCGCAAGATGGAGCAGGAGGGCATCACTGCTGATGAGCTAGATCGGGCGAAAGTCCAGCTCAAGAGCGAAACGGTGATGCGCAGCGAAGGCTCAGGCGCGCGTATGGGTGCGATCGCGCGCTCGTGGTGGTTCGAGCGCAAGGTGCGCACGATTCAGGAGGTCAAGGAAGCCATCGACGCGGTCACTCAGGAGAGCATTCTCGATCTCTTGCACCATCACTCGCTGGTTCACCCGTTGACTGTGGCCGCCATTGGTCCACTCAGCCAGGAAGAACTCGTGGGGGATATTCTCGCTTAAAATGTTGCGTACGCGACCTGGCTTCTTAGGAAGCCAGGTAATTTTCATTGCTTTCTTGCCTTTTAGTGATCTGGAACAATCGGTGCGAAATGATATCGCCTTTTTGCGTTCATCGCCATTGATTCCGTCAGAGATTGAGATCGTAGGCTTTATCTACGATGTGAAGAGTGGAAAGCTTTTGCCAGTAGGTTAAGTAGGAGAGATAGAGATTGTGTGCGAACGTAGCGATGATTGCATTTGCACACGATTTTCTTTTTTCCCGGATCTGCTATAATATCCCTTACCTGAGAAAAATCGATCTTCTTCAGAATTGGATAACACCGACCGAGGTGAGTAATATGGCAGATCAGCAGGATAAAGCGGCGCAGGAGCGTATCTTCAAACTTATCGAAACCGAGAAGATACGCTTCATCAACCTGGAATTTACCGATGTGGTCGGTATGGCCAAAAGTGTGACCATTCCCGTGGAACAATTTCCCGCCAGCCTCAAAAGCGGCAGGTGGTTCGATGGCTCCGCGCTCGAAAGTATTGCGCGCGTGGCTGAAAGCGATATGTACCTTTTCCCCGACCTCAGCACGTTCTCTCTCCTACCCATCCAGGTGCAATCCCCGGCAACTGCTTCTGATCTTGCTCAGTTGCATGATGAAGATGTGGGTGCGCGGGTGATCTGCAATGTTCAGACTCCCGATGGCGAGCGTTTTGACGGCGATCCGCGCGCGACACTGCTACGCGCTCTAGAGGTCGCGCACGCGCTGGGCTACGATTTTATGATTGCGCCTGAGCTGGAGTTTTACTTGCTCCAACGCGAAGGCAAAACACCCATGCCCCTGCCGTTTGATCGCGGCAGCTATTTTGACCTCTCCACCGACCTCGCCGCGACTGTGCGCCGTCAGATGGTGCAGGCGCTTCTGCATATGGGCATTGGGATCGAGTCCAGTCATCATGAGATCGCGGCTGGTCAGCATGAGATCGATTTTGAGACGAGCGATGCGCTGCATGTTGCCGATGGCGTGAT
>WNFI01358599.1_pt1 | contig 10630 bp, 10 predicted proteins | sample 5400471 | NCBI WGS metagenome assembly WNFI01 (sample SAMN13153348, study PRJNA577476) | soil metagenome | isolation source: 100 cm saprolite on Douglas fir-dominated hillslope | place: USA:California | collected 2013-09-17 | reverse complement strand
GACGAAGGCACGCCCTTGGAGGAACGAGAGGTCAATTTTGACTACTTGATCTATGCCCTCGGGAGTCATCTGCCCGCCCCTATTAATATATGGAGCAAAGAGCCGCTGAAACACATTGTGCGTCATATGCCAACTTGCCACTTGAAATTGTTCAGAGGCTGATCACTATGACCTGCCCCTGCATGTATACATCCGTCATCGACCTAATCCTCTTCGATCGATCGTCAATAACATTGTCCTGGTTCGATCTGTAACACTAATGTTCTAGCCCAGGCTCCGAACGTGTGGGCGTCCAAGTTCGCTCGCATCTTCTACTTCCTCTACACCTACGATGACTTCAGCCCCCTCGACCCCTTCGACGACATTCCTTCACTCCCCAATAACCTCGTTTTTCGCCATCCCATCGACTAAGACAACTACAGCTGCCTCCCTTCCAGCTTTCCTCCCCTCTACACCAACAAAAAAACATATCCCAGCTTGGATCCGAGCCCTTGGAGGTCTAACAATCCCTTCAACGCCCGTGCCATTCAAGGACGTCCATGACCGACGCGACTACATACAAGGAAAAGCCTCATTTGACAAAGAGTTGGGAAGCCGTCTCGAGAACCTTGCCATTCACGAATCAAGTCCCAAGTGTGACGATGATGATCATTCTTCCGAAGACGCCGATATCCTCGATGCAAATTCCCTTCAACGCGGTACAAAGCTTGAAGGCGTCTCTTGGCTTCGTGCTGCTCAAGAACGTGTTAAAAACAGTGGAAGTGTATTGGTAATCGGAGGTGGAGCGCTTGGCGTACAGTTCGCTACGGATATTAAGCATTTTTATCCGGAGAAGAAGGTAACGCTTGTGCACTCGGGACCGCAGTTGTTGCCGAGGTTTGATCGGTGGTTGCATGAGCAGAGTGAGTGCCTTCCAATTTGATGCAGCGTAGTGGTTAGTTGTACTAATGAGATGTAAACTAGTTATGGTTCAGATGGAGAAGCTCGGTGTGGACGTAGTATTATCGTCAAGGGTTGACCTTTCAAGTAAGACGAAAAGTCGTCTGAGGACATGTGATGGGCGATTGATATGTGCAGAATTAATCGTGCGTATTTGATTTTCTTCTTGATCCCCCTTTTCTCCTCCATCTCTACATTATAAACTAACCGCACACCTTTGGCATTTTCTATCCACATAGCTCCTCTGCACAGGTCAAAAGCCCAACACTTCGCTCCTCTCTGAGATTATGCCACATAGCATCAACCCAAAGACAGGCCTCGTGACTGTCCTCCGCTCGATGCAAAGTGGCTACTTTGAACATTCATATTCTCCTCCTGCTCCCGTTCCGCTCACAAATGAACATGGGTTCATGTGCGCAAAGGGACTAGGAGAAGACGACTGTCGTTGTCGTCCAACCAAGTTCAACTTCAAACTCCCGAATAGCTTAGCTGGTCCTACAGACTTCCCCCCTCATTCCTCAGGTTCCATCTCCATATCCTCAAAACATGCTCTGAACGACTGCGAGAAAGTGACGAGCATGAGAGATATTCATGTCAATCGTAACAGTGTCACCCCACCACATCTCTCATCTCCTTACCCACACATCTTCGTCGTCGGCGATGCAGCTGACGCTTTTGGTGCGCTTAATGCTGGACATACAGCATGGGCCCAAGCCGAAGTGGCCAGTCGGAACGTCGTGCGAATGATCGAAAGTAATGGGCGTGCCAGGGTCTTCGACAATACGCCACCACCTGGCACTTATGCGGATACGGATTTGGGAATTCAAATGAAATCAAAGGGATTGAGGAAGGAAGGAAAAGACGTCACGAGGGGTAGTGATCCTGCTGCGGCAGCCACTTCGGTATTGTTGCGGACCAAGACTTCAACCAGCCGGAATCAGATCTGGACGTTTTCTCCTGTTAACGTGCAGGAAAATGAGGAGAAAGGAGAGGAAAGCGAAGATGGAGAACCCATTCCTGAACTAGAGCATTACACCGCCCCACTACCGAGCATCAAGATCAGCATCGGACTCGATAAGGCTATCTATCAATCGAAAGGTAATTTCGGGTTCAAAGGACCAGAGGAATGTCCTATTGATTTGAATAGTGGCGGAATGTGGAAGAGGAGGGGGTTGGGAACGGAGGATATGACAATTTGAATTTTGGCCGATCTCGATCGTGCTGCTACTAAGCTAGTTGTCGTGTCGCGTCATGACTTGTTGTGGTACGCAAGTGCTGTTGGGTCTCTTCAGTGTGACCGTTGGTTCTTTTTTCTGCTTCCCTGTTTTGCGTCCTCCTTGAGTGCTTGGATTTCGACTTCATTTTTCCTTGGCTCCGGTACATACAACCATTACTAGGATCTAGCTACATCCTTTACAACTTGCTATCGCCACTCATCAAGTATCTTTTTCTTTCTTTTCCCATTTACAACTAATCAGCTATACAAATCAGATTACTCTTCATGAAAAATAAAAGCGTTGTCTTGTGGAAATAATTATTTTTAGGACGTCATGAATTTTCAATGACTCACAAGTGAGTCATGCATGAAAGAGATTAATTGCTCCGCATCTACTTCCCATCTTTACCAATTGTTAGGATCGGATCGTGCACACTGGGACAATATCTATTTGTTAGGTGTCCCACATCACGGAAGTGCTGGGCGTGAGCTAATACAGCTCTGAGACCTCCCAGACCTTTAGCGGGACCCCCCTTAAAGCTCGTAAAAGAAGGCCCTTCTTTTTAGAGATGAAAACCTCTGAGAGCTCCGAGAGCACCTGAGAGCTTTGAGAGCTCTGATAGCTCTGATATCACATGTAGTCCGTAACTTAAGAACTTGTACCGTAAAATACAAAAAGGGCTATCATTGACAAATGACAAATCTATTACATATCAGTGTCATAATGAACTACTGATGCAATACGCCGATATTGTCCATGACCATGACGGCGTGATTTTGTTCTGGGGCACAAATTGAGTGGAAAAAGACAGTAATTGTAGAAACAACTTACCCAGGAAGACCCTCATAAAAAGTACAGATGTCATTCCAGACATCGTTTGTTGATGCACCACGCGCATACCATTCATCAAAGTCTTGGAGATGGGAGTCATAGATGGGACGATAGACAACACTCGAGAGATGGTAGTGGGCACTGGCATAGGACTCAAGGATATGTTCAATCTAAAGATCACAATTGAGGCCATAGGACACATTACAATTAAAAAAAATTACCAAAGTTGCCACGAAACATATCATCTTTGGCAAAATCTTTCGGAACTCACTCCCAGTCACAGTCTTCCAGGAACTGGCCCATTCAGGCGTCTTGATGAAGTATTCAATCAACTTCCGAAAAATAGTCGTACGGAAGCGGCCCTTTCGTGCCTATATACCGAGTAGAAAGTAATACACCACCCATGTTTGAAGATGTACATACCCGAGGATTTTCCCATTCCACGAAGTAGAAATTCATCTTATCAAGCAGCTTGTGTGCCTTCTCCTTGTTCTCATCACATGGCTCCATTTGAAAGCTGTACTCTTCAGAGATGAGACGTCTGGCAATATTCTTGACCAAGTTACGATAATGCGAGGGCTGGTGCTTCGCAATCTAAAGTTAAAAGTTAGTGAAGCAAGCGACTAGTATAAGCCACACTTCCCTTATCAATGACGGTCTGGACCACCGACCTATGGTTATGGTGGGGATACTCGGACTGTGCGTGCATGCATGATTGACGGATAAGCTCATGCCGCTCAGTTTCATTTGGGAACATGGATGAAGTGGTGAGGAGGAACGTAAAATGAGCCTTGATTGATGCCTGGAGAGTATTGGCATCTGCCCTCTCCACAGCGGTGAGTGGCTGTTGCACCACATGCTCACCAGAGGGAGTTGGGGCTGGACCACTCACGGAGGGAGGGACCGAGAGCGTACGTGGTTCAGGGATGGGTGTGGAGGGAATGTTGCTGCCAGGGTCAGGTGGAGTGGGTTCATTCTAGGAGTAATCAGGAAATCGTCAAAATTGAATCAAAATGGGATTACTATGATACGACGGCGCTTGGCAGGTGAGCGTGCATGTCCTGACCTCCCTCTGGATGTGGTCCCACGCTTAGACAAAGTTGCACCCTTATCATCACCCAAATCATTGTCCACAGGCCATACAAGGGTCAAGATGAGCGCTTAATGTGAATTTAAAAATACATACTTTCCCCCGCGCAGAGGTCCTCGTCTGGATGGAACTCCTCCGATTCTCAGGTTCCTGGACTATAGAAGGAAGATTGAGAATCGAAAAGGAAAAAAAAAGAAATATAAACTCTAAATGTCGTACCATCATTGCGCCTGTCTGACTCATCTGAGTCATTCTCCTCTAAATTTCCACCTTCGGGCTCACTCTCTTGGACAGATCCATCCTCCTGTTCTGATGTCGGTGGGGGTGGGCTTGACTCGACGCGTGAGCGACGCCCGTTTCCCTTGACGTTTCCAGAAACCACTGCTGGTGGTGAAGTCTGGGAAGAGGACGGAAGGTTGGCTTGTGTGCGGCTCCTGGTGCTTTTTTGGACCTGTCGAGAGGATGATGCAGTCCCCTTACTAGTAGTTTTCCGTGATTTTCCTCTCGCCATCTAGGCAGGCCGCAGTGGGTCTAAGCAGGTACAATGTACACATGCATCAACATCTGATCGAAGTCTGAGTCCTTATATTATTAATCGACATACATATTTCAAAACATTCCTCCTACGTTCACTTCTACAACCTATTATATTAGAGTATGTATTGAGGGAATGATTCGAATACTAATATATAATTGGAAAGATGATATTGGGATGAAGACGGTCTGTCAACGCAATTAACTGAATGGCGAAGTTTGCGGCGGGACGGTTTAGCTCGCAGGGGCTCTCTGGTCAGGTCCTTGGGCTAGCCCTGGGTAAGCCACCAAGAGGAGGGCGTGAGGTGCTGGGCCGGAATGAGCGGGATTGAGTAGGATTATATTGAGTCTGATTGGGTCGAGATTCAACATCAACTACGAAATTAAATGCTCTCCAATACTAGTAGTAGTTGCAGACACGCGCACGATGTTCACTTTGTATTTATGTCTCGGAATACTAAGCAAAAGCTTGTTATGGTTGGGAGAATCCTTTGACCTGGCTACATGATAAATGTTAAAGACCAAGTTGACGTTGTACCTTCCTACTTTTCCAATGCTTTATATTATGGGCTATGCAAGGACTATGGACTGTGTACCGCAAATTTCCTTCCTATCAAACGCTCCAAGCCCACGACCCGTAGTTAGCTTCCAAATTTCATCTACATCTGTTCTCCTCATTCTCTTCATTATCCAGTCATCAACGACAAGCCCAACCCGCAAACATCCAGGTCCGACTTTGCTAGGTATTTTTAGATCATACCCCATGCATTGGTCAATTTGGCCCTGAAGTCGCCGTCATTGTGACGAGTTCACAGCCTTGAATTTCACATCCAGGTAGCTAGGCACCCTTCGTCACGATTGAAAGGGTGGTCACTTTTCCCATACTATCCAGAGTGAACCAGTTTTTTTTTTAAGTTGTACAGCTCATGGCAAGTCGAGAACCTCAAGGTCCACCAATAGGGAACCAAATGGGAGCCACACATTCCTTCGCGCGTTGCGACAACCAGAAATTGAAGGGGTGACAGACTCCGCCTCATGCCTCAAGATCATGCTTCCGCTGGAGCTGAGGGACGATGCAGCTAGGCGATGTCGCAGAATATCAATGCAACCTGCGGCGTGGATAGGTGAAACCCTTTGTTCTCTCTTGTGATCCATCATTGTCTTTGGCCTATTATCGAATACTGCCTCCACGTACCTGCCCAATCTCAACAACACCGCAGTGCCGCGAGAAGGGTGCGATGTTTCGGTTTTGAGGTACCCGTCCGCATGGGTCACAGATGCATCTGGAGCTTGTCTCAAACCTACCTTAAGTTGAGTCTCCGATGATATGCTTTAGCTCTGTGCATCATTAGCGATGCCCAAAGATGTGGCCCCGTTACTTATTAGCAATAACAGTCTCGATTGTCCTGGCCCGTCAGAATTTTGGTGCTTTTCCATGCTCACGCGTAAATGTGTGTCGTCGGGTGTTGTCCGCTTTCCCTTAACCGGTAACCGACATCTCAACAGCTGCTGTCTGAACTTGGGTGGTTCGTGGAGCCGATTTTTTAGACGTGCACATTGGTTTCGCTTCTGACTAACCTGGGATGTAAACCGCTGGCCTGGCGGATCTGACGGAACGGGTGATCATCCGAGGCGATTATCAGCACAGGGTCGCTCAGTTATGTCAACCTTTTCTCGTTGACCCACCCGAGGCCGTTGACCCGACACCTAGACCTGCGGAGACCCCGAGACTAAAGAGGCTCACCACAATCAAAGAGCAGCTGGGCAATCCCGCAGGCTCTTGCTAGGCGGTGACCTGATCAAAGAATGTGCACTTCTGACAAATATTCGAGGTACGGATATTACTTCCCCAATGATATCCACCGGGCGTCTTTCTCTGGATCACTTAATTCTTCCTAGCTGACCTTGTAAATAATCGCTCGTAACATTCAAGTTGACCCCCCGAGTCCCTGGTTATTACTTCGACGTATCAGCCAGCTTGCCTCAGCAGTTATGATAAAAGGTGTCCAGCACGAGAAGTGGAAACGTTTGTCTAGTCTAGAGCTTACAGGTATGGGGAAGTTGTGTCGAGATGCGTCATTGATTATAACCCCACGAACCTCTGCGTCGTTTCTCTCATTATGCGCTACATCCCGGTTCTCATTTGGATCTTCGTTGTCTCACGAACTTGATCCTGAATAAGATAAGTGCGGGCTGCCCTCCACAAGCGGCACTCGCTCATCCTCCCGTGGAAGAGTGGGTGCGGCGAAAGGGGTATGCGGTACAGGAGTGGGGATGAGCATAGCCTCCTTGTGCTGTGTGGGAAGTGTGTCAACCGGCGATTGGTGGGAAGGACCAGAGCGGGAAGGATGCTCGGTGATGGACGGAGGGCCTTCTACAGCATTATGGGTGTCTCCGAGATAATAGTTTGGGAGGAGGAGTGCTGCGATGACCGGTGGGATTGCTGAATGTTGGACAGGCAAGGTCATTTATATAATGCATAAGATGTAAGATGGGATGGGAATGAACAAGCGAGGGTGATTATCAAGTGTTACGATTTAATTATGGTCCACGACGGCCAAGGTCGATAGGCCGATCCAGCGGGAGACAAGGGAATAGTGAAATTGAACGACAATAGATAGTCAGATGATCAGCAGGCTTCAGAAATGGGATATGATGGTGCCACACGCTCAAGGTGTTCTCACTTACAGAAGAAAAACGCCCAGAGCCATAAGGGTCGACCGGTTTCCTCGTAGGCTGCTCAGTATTGAAGCTCTCAGATTGATATTGTCTTCATATCACTCGAGACCACTAACCCTTGATAACACCTTGCCGTACTGCGTCATCATACGGATACTCTCGCACTTTCGAAATAGAGCCAAAGAGCTCCTGAATCTCATCATTTGAGAGCCAAGGCAGATGCTTCGTAAGATGTGGGATTAACCTAGATCTCCATATCTTTGTAGCTGCAAATTTGCGACTCAATTGCGTCGAGGGTCTCGATTGAAAGTAGAGGACATACCAGTAGCACTTCCGGTGGCTGAGCCGAACTGCGTGCATAAGGCCAAGATCGCCACGACACTTGCAAGGTCCGCGTGAGGCACGCTTGCTTGGGACGCGACGCGACTACCCGCAACATTGAACGCCCCCCCTATGCCTATGAAAACCTGTGATGCAACCTAGGGAGATAGGGAAATAGAGTGAAGGATTTTCATCCAGGTTGGGGTAGATTGCTCACCAACAAGAAAGAGCTTAAGGACACACATTTAGCGTGATGCTAGTAGTGAACAAGCTCAGGAGCTTACGATGCGGCACTTGAACTACAAAGGGCTGTGAGGATCATCCCGCTATTTTCAGAGCGGCCATCAGATGAATGTACTGAAGGAGGAGGATGGGAACTGAAGCTCACATTAGTCTTATGGAAAGTCCGGTAACTTGAAGCGTCTTGTAACGATGGGTGTATCGCTGTATGAGACCAGCGATCGGACCGAAGACGCATAGAGCGAAGGTTGTTGCGTTATTGACTGTCAATGAGGAGAAATAAGCGATGTCAATTTCCGAACTTCGTGAGAACTTTTTCCGCAGAAAACATACAGTAACTCCATTCTCGAGGAGTCCTTGGTGGAACGGGAAGTATGAGAACAAGGGATTATCAGTCAGAAAATTCTAGAGTTTAAGAGTATCGCTACACTTACCAATCCTTCACGATGTACACGTAGCTCGAAAGGTAATTGGTTCTCATCCAACCTGACATCTATCATGTATTTCATGTTGATCTGGACCATGGGTTTCAATGAAAATGATTAACTCACAAAGTACAGGAAATCGATAAAGATGATTGTCAGTAAGGTACGATTCCCCAGGAATCGAGATGGGAAGAGTGGATATCGAGTCCAATTCCGTTCGTTCAGTATAAAAACAACCATAAATACTAGCCCCATGGCCGTCGCGGCTAACATAGAGGCTGTGTATGGGCATCGACCACCCAAAATCCGTGAGTAACACTACAGTAGAGAAATTCCGTAAGGTAGTGAGCTACTTACGATGAGTCCAATCTTTCTTTCCACTCTTAGCGAGTGTTAAAGGCAACAATAGCAAGGCAAAACTTAGCCCAATGAGTGACAAGCCCCCGAAATCCATCCTGACCATGAAGCTCTTGATCAACTGCCAGTAACTCTGCTCTTCATCGTCCGACTGTTTCGGGATTGCTTGGTGTGAATGCGACTGCAGGGCCTGGGATCGACATAGAGTAGTATGACACGAATGAGAGAGCGGTACGGAGGGAAATTGACGACGTTTGGAGGATGCAGAGAGGGACTGATTGTGATGAAGGATGTATATTGCAGGAAGCACCACAACTGGAAGGATGATAACAAACATCCCATCTGTGTTAGTATTCATAAGTATTAAATGATCAAGGTGGCAGAGATTTGGACAGCGAGTGGCTTACATCCCCATCTCCACGCATTCTTCTTCACAATAGCATTGACAATCTCGGCGCCGACAAACGTATTCACGAGGAACGGCAACCCTGTCAAGCTTAGCACGAAACCTCTCCATTTGAGGGAGCTCAGATCAGCCACAAGAATATCGGTGACAAGGTTCAAGCCCGAATGTCCCACGGTATATATTAGGCACCCAGAGATGACGTGACTGATCGAGGATGAAAGCGCGATCATGATATAGCCGGTGGTGTAGAACGCGAGCGAGCACATGCAGGCAGACGAACGGGAAGTGACATCTGATATCTTGGCTATGAAGGGTTTTGATACACCGTCTAGAGGATCAATATGACCCCAATATTATGTCATCATATATTTTGGGCACGTTGAGCGTTCATGAGCGAGGCAGAACATGAAAGCCGAGTGGATGTAACACCTACTAATAATGCTTTCTGCCGTGAAAATCGTTCCGATGATTGAGTGTCTTCCATACGCACTGGTGGCGATCGGAAGATAGTTCGGAGTCACATTTTGGTCCAGACTATACACATACGCCACAGCTGCTATCGAGGCATATAGCCACGCAATAGATATTCTGGTACCTTCCCTGGTTGAACCCATCTGAGAAGCGGATTCAATGTCTTGGGTTGGCGATTCGTGATGGGAAGTGGATGTAGATAGGGCAGTGTTCCCGTCATCTGAATTGGATTCGTCAGCATCATTGGTTGTAACATCTGTTGCTATCCACGACGCGGAACCCTCATCTACAGTGTTCCTTGGGCGCACAGGGGACGCTCCGGAGAGGGGGAGGTAGTTATAGCTCGGTCTAGGCCGCGAGGCTCGGTCGTTGAGGAAAGACCGCACTCTGTTCGAAACACCATTTAGCGTTCCTTCACGAGCATTTGGTCCCATTTCTTTGGGAGAGGACAGGAGGCTTCGTGAATTGTTCAGGAGGGCACGCGTGGTCGTAGTGCTTTTAACAGGAGGTTGGTAATCCGGCAATCTAATTAGCTAAGGTCACGAGGGGGCTATGCCAGAGTTATACATCTGATAACGCTCTATGTGAACATTGTACAATAAACAGAATAAAAATGCACTGCTCTCTCCGTGCAGTTCAATTCAGTGACAGTTTGGATCTCCGATTGCCGAAGGCCATACCGGGAAATGCGGAACACAAGGTGGGGTTGAGCTCTTATTTTCGGAGGCACTTTTAGGTTACAGTCATTAGGGGTGTTCACGCTCACAAAACTGGAGCAAAACTGAGGCAAATCTGAAAAGTCTTGGCAAAACTGCGCGAGAACTGGCAGTTTTGTCTAGTTTTGTGATGCCGCTGAAATGGTCAAACTCCATCAGAACTAGCAGATCAGCTTGTCCACAATTCGGACCTATCGTTTCTTAAGTCCGCTCATGGCAGTCCGGTATGGAGAAGAACTGTACAGTTGTGGGATGTTTCTTTACTCCGCTCTACCACATCCCTCTCCTGTTGCCATGGCTGGCCATGGTGTCAAACATACCAATGCTGCTGACAGTCCACCTGTATCTTCTAAGAGGCTGGCCACTCTGTCTGCCAAGAAGAAGGCACTCACTGAAATGCCCAT
>WNFI01531338.1_pt1 | contig 10631 bp, 11 predicted proteins | sample 5400471 | NCBI WGS metagenome assembly WNFI01 (sample SAMN13153348, study PRJNA577476) | soil metagenome | isolation source: 100 cm saprolite on Douglas fir-dominated hillslope | place: USA:California | collected 2013-09-17 | reverse complement strand
CCTCCACGACTTGGGTTGGAGGTGAAGCGTCGCGCCAGCACAGAAGTTATGTGAAGCATTGGCGTACACCAGGCCGTGCAGTCACCGACTCAGCCACCCGGTTCCACATAATTCCCCGTTCCACATAACTGGGGTTTTCGCGGGCCAGCCGGAGGACCAGGGCCTTGATGTTCCGGCGGGTCGCCGGCCTGCCGGTCTTGCCGCGCCTGGATCTGGCGGCCCAGCGGCGGCGGACGATGTCGCGGTGCCAGCGCAGGATCGTGTCCGGAGTGAACAGCAGCCGCAGCCCCAGGCGCCGCGCTTTCGGTATCACGCTGAGCAGGGTCACCAGCAGGGCCCGGTCCGCCCAGGTCAGCTTCGGGCGGCACGGCTGATGGCGTTGCAGGACGGTGAGCTGGTGGCGCAGGATCAAGATCTCAGCGTTCTTCCATTCATCATCACGCCGGGACAGCCGCAGCCAGGAGGCCGCCCGCGTGGCCAGGAGAAAGGCGAACCGCAGGCACATGACCGGCGATCATTGCGACCGGGCGGCAGAGAGGCAACTCTGCCGGTCGGAGCCATGGACGAGATTCTCGGCACCCACAGGGCCGTGGACACCGACCCCGACCTCGCGATCGGCACCGCGAAGGAGTTCGTCGAGAGCATCTGCAAGACCATCCTCGACGAACGCCAGGAGCCATACGGCAGAAACGATGACCTGCTGATGCTCGTGCGCAAGACGACCAGGGTGCTGCAGCTGACACCGGACGATATCGTGAGCACCGCACGCGCAGCGGGGACCATCAAGCGGATGCTGATGAACCTCGCGACGCTCGTGCAAGGGTCTGCGGAGCTGCGCAACGCCTATGGCACGGGCCACGGCAGATCCAAGTCGCAGGCCCGGCAGCGGCTAAGTTAAGACCACGCCACGCGCGGCTGGCGGTGGGCACCGCTGCCACGCTCGGCGTCTTTCTGTACGAGACTCACGAAGCCCGCGAATAGGCCGTCCGCAGCAACGAGGCGACTACGCACATGCCGCAGCAGCTGCTCAGGTTCGGTCTTGGTCGGCAGCGTCCAGGTCCATACGCTCGATGCGCGCCGCCTCCGACCGGGGACTTGGCGGCCAGAGCGGGCAATTTCATCAGCGCGTACGCCCGGGCGTGCTCACACCAGTGGCCGTGGCCGTGGCCGGGGCGGCGCGCCTGGCCGGGCGGGCGGCCCGGTTGTCCGTTCCGGCAGAACTGAGGCAGCGCGGGCCCGTGTTCTGACCTGCCTGCCTCAGATTGAGCGGGACCACCATGACACACCTTGTCCCGTTGATCATGAGGCATCCTGAGGTCCCTGGTGGCTAGGGCGGCACTGCTGCTTCACACCAGCTGCAGGTAGCCGACGGCCTCGTCCCGGTCATGCATCAGGTCAAGCGGGCCGAACCATTGCATGCCTCGGATCAGACGGGCCTGCCTCAGTTCGATCCGGAACGGACACCGGTCGCCAGATCGAACTGCTTGCCGCCCGCGGCGGATCCCTCGCCTGTTCAATGGGCGCCTCCACCATGCCGAACCGGCGTGCCATCGAGAATCAGGTCGTGATGCTGAGTGCCAACTCTCTACGTCCAGAACGACGGTCAACTGACGGTCAGATGATCTTGAAGGATGCCCCAGGCTGATCAGAACACCTTCCTGACCTGGTGATTCGCGGAGCCCCCTTACGGAATCGAACCGTAGACCTTCCCCTTACCATGTTGACGCTCCGCCTCAGAAGCCGCCTCGGCGTGACGTGGCAAGGGGTCAGCGGCTAAGTGACTCGTTCTCGTCGTTCCGCACGGCGGGGCGCAAACGCAGGCGACGAGCGCGTCCAGCTTGCGTAGGCTTTCGCCGTGCACAGCACCGACGTCACGATGGATATGTTGGAACGCGACGCTCAGGCGGTCCGCGGAGCATTGGTCTTGGCATGCGATGGTCTCATCGATCGAGAGATGATCGCGGAGGTTGTCGTGCTGTGCGCGGTTGCGGGCGAGCATCTGCTGGTGATTGGTGCCCCGGGTACTGCGAAGTCTGAGGCCGTACGTCGGGTCGCGTCGCAACTCGGCGGACGCTACTTCGAGTACCTTCTCGGTCGATTCACCGAGCCGAACGAGATCTTCGGCCCGGTCGATCTGCGGAGGCTGCGTGAAGGCGTGGTGGAGGTCGAGACAGCAGGCATGCTTCCTGAAGCGGACGTTGCGTTCCTCGACGAAGTGTTTCTCGGATCCACGGCGATTCTGAATACGCTTCTCGGGCTTCTGAACGAGCGGATCTTCCGACGTGGTAGCACGATCATGAACTGCCCACTGCGGGTTTGCGTCGGTGCTGCGAACACCTTGCCAGATGACCAGACGCTCGCGGCATTCGCCGACCGCTTCCTGGGCCGGCTGTTCATTGAGCCTGTCGCCGATGCGCGCTTGGAGGAATTGCTTGAGGCTGGCGATAGCGCTTGGGTGCAGGGCGAGGCCGGCGGCTCGCTCCTACTGGCAGTTGATCGTTTGGCCAACGCAAGCCGCACAGTCTCGATGGACGGCGTGCGCCCGTTGATCGGCTCCGCAGTTCGCCGCCTGCGCGGCGCCGGTATTGCGATCAGCGACCGGCGCGCAGTGCGTGCCCAAAGGTTGGTCGCGGCCGCGGCCGTTCTGGATGCGCGCGGTATCGCCTCTGTCGCTGATCTGTGGGTGTTGCCGCTGATCGCGCCGACAGCGGACACCCAGCAGCTCGCCCGGGAAGCTCTCGCCGAACTGTTGGACGAAGCACGGAACGCCACCTTGGCGTGTTCCGCCGAGGAGCTGTCGCGAGGTGTGCTCGCCCGGGCCGAACGACTCACCCAGGCCGGTGGGGCCCTGCTCACTCACCTGAGCGGCGGTCGGCTGATCGAGGACGCGCGTATGCGGATCGAGGCGACGCTGCGTGAGATCGATGCAGGATTCGCACATGTCGATATGCCTGCTGAGCTCCGTGAAACACGCCAGCGCCTCGTGCAGGCCTTGAGCAGTGAGTAGCGCCGCGCGGCTCGAAGTCACCTGGTCGCCGCGGCATCCGCCGCTCGAACCTGTTGCCGTAGTTGCCGATGGTGAACCAGGGTACATCCTGCGATCGGCTACCGCTCAGCGACTGAGCGCTGGTGCACAGTTGAAGGTCGCGGCTGATGAGGACTGGATCGTGGTACTGGGTGCGGCTCTTGATCTGCCATGGGCTGATGGAGCGACGTATCTCGGTCGGGATTCAGGTGTGTTGGTGCCGACTACTTTGGCGCCGTCGCCGCCCGCATCGCTGTTGCGTGAGGTACTTCCGTCAGCTCCGCTGACGATCGTTGTTCCCGGCCATGTTGCGCTGGCGGACATGCCGCTGCGCCTGGCTGATCCTCGGCTGTTTCTAGCGGCCGGTGGTTGAGGTGGGCGCGATAATGCGGCTACCGCCCGCATTGGCACCATGGGCATCGACTCTTGCGCTGTTGGATATCGAGCTGGCGGCGGCGCTGGGACCGGTGGTGCGTCAGCTCGATCAGTTGATCTCGCGGCATGACCCTGGACTCGGCAAGCACGGAGAACTCAACGGCTACGACGGAATCACTCGTCGTGGCGACCCGGCACGCATCCTCGCGTCCGAGTGGGCGATTGCCGACGCGGTGCCAGAGGAGTTTCTGCGTCGCGTCGCCGCCGCGGAGCTTCTCCATCTGGCCCCTGCCTGCCAGCAGGATCAGAGCCGGGGGCGGGTAGCGATTCTGGTCGATACAGGGCCGGATCAGCTCGGTGCCGCACGGCTGGTACAGCTCGCGGCGATGATCGTGCTGCAGCGGCGGGCCAGCGTCCGCCGTACTGGGTTGATCCTCGGTGTGCTCGGCGATCCGCCCGAACAGTGGCGCGAAGGTGATGTCGAGTCACTGCTGCGTGGCTGGTTGGCCTCCAGGCGTGGGGGTTCGCCGACCACAGGGGATCTCGATACATGGCTTGCTGAACTTGATGAGCCTGATGAGATGTGGCTGCTCACTGGGCCCCGGCTGGCGGAGCAATCGCCGGGACGGCAGCGCATGCTCGTCGCTCGGGAATCGGCCTGGGACAGTTCCGGCGCGACCGGCGTGGAGGTGTTGCTCGATGGCTCTCGCGTCGAACTGGCGCTACCGCGTCCCGAGTTGTCAATCCGAGCGTTGCGCGGTGCCGCGTTCCGATCGGCCGGCCCAGCGCTCGTCGCGGCGGACGCAGTCGCCGACGATCTAAGGTATCCACTCTTTCCTGCGGCGGCCGCGAGGCTCCTTGCCCGCGGGCCGGGCGTCAACGACCTCGTTGCTGTCCAGGTACGGGCGGGCGAGCAGTCGATCAAGCCGCGCCGCTACAAATTCAGCGGTTCGGTGCTCGCGGCATCGTTCGTCGGACATCGCACCGTCGCATTGACGGCGCATGCTGATGAGTTGCGCGTCGAGGTTGTCGGCAAGCCCTTGGGCCATATGGACCAGCTGGTCATTCCATTTAGCGATGTTGGTCTTGACTCCGCGCAGCTCGCCGATGCACTAGATGACTTGGTGCCGCTCTACTTCGCGAGTGGCGACGTGATCTGCCGGCTCGCAGGGCAGTGGCACCGGCTATCACCGGTCACGGGGGCCACCATCGAGTGGATCCTCGCCATCCATCCCGGCGCGCGGCCTGATCAACCCCGGATCACCCATCGGCGCCCGGGCCGCATCGCGCTGCCGGATGGACAGTTGCTTGAGGGGCAGCCTGACGTCATTCTCGGCTCGGGTCGGCTAGTTGCGTCCAGTACCGACGGGATCATCTGGTCGCTGCCGGATGGGACAGAGATCGCGATCGACGAGGGAGCGAACGTACTGGGTCTGCTCAGCCTCGGGGGACGACCCGCGCTAGTGACTATTTCGCCGGGTGGGCTCATCGCACGCGTCCACACCCCGGAGTCGACCAGGGTCCTCACCCGATGGTCTCGGGGGGCCTACTACGCATCGCTGCATCCGGTTGAACCCTGGCTACTCGTGCAGTGGGAGGACGGCCGAATCGAAGTCGCCGATCTGGCCAGCGATGAGCGACTCATGACGGTCCAGGCAAGCCGATGAGTACTGCCATTGGAATGTACCGGGGCACCGTTGCCGCCTCGGCCTTTCTACTCGACGTGGAGTTGCTCGGGGAGAATGAGGCCCGCAGACGGGTCCTCAGCCTCTGGATAGCCGGATCTCGGCTTCTCCAGCTGGACCATGGCTGGCTACTCGTGCTGCCGCGGCCCGTCGAGATCAGAGCTGAGCGCGCACCAGGGCTGGCCATGCGCTCGGACAGCGGCGGACTCGCAGGCGCCGGACTGGCCGGTGAAGCGGGCACCGTCGTCTTCACCCGCGGCGGATCCGTCGAGCGGATCCCACTCGCAGAGCTGACCTCTGTGGCGATCGCCGGGTGGGTTGACGCCGGCTCAGTGCAGGTGCATCGATTGACGCCATGCGACTCGGCGGCCGAGGCAGCCGTGGCCCCGGTGACGGTGCGACCCCCTGAGCCGGATCTTCGTAGTGCAGCTGGCATCGGCGCTGCGTCCAGCGCTCGACGGCTCTTCCCGTCGCGCGGCAATGGGCGCTTCGCAGGCCGGGCCAGTCACATCCGATGGCCTTTGCTCGCTGTGATCATCGTGGTTGCTGTGCTGGTAACCGTGTTCGCGTTGCTGGCCACCCGCCACGCCTCACCGCATTCAGCATCACAATCACCCCCGCGGGTGGCGGTTCCCACTGCCCCCACATCGCCGCCGTCAACCGGTATCAGCACCCTCGCTCCGGTCGGCGTTGCGCTGGCGATGTGGCTGATATTCGCCGTCACGCGCGGGGCCCGACCCGGAAGAAAACGGACATCTGTGTCCTCCACTCGGAGCACGGGTCCGAGCTGGTTCGCCCGCGTGGTGTTGAGGACGCCCGTCCGCGGTTTCGTCAGTCGAAAGCACGAGCGGTACCTGCGGCGGCTCACCGAGCAGTTCGAGCGCCGACAATGGGACGACGCGTTGCGAGAAGCAATCGCACTCGGCGGTGCTGGCGGAGCGGCTGGTGTGATGCATCTGCGACTACCGAAACGCCGGGAGTCGCTTGCGCCCGGCAGCACCTCGGATGCCGGTAGTGGGTCGCTGTACTACGGCGACACGGTGTATCAACATCTGCGGGAGCTGTATCGACGGGCCGCGGAGCACCTGGAACGTGCTGGGCGCATCTCCGAAGCCGCGTTCGCTCATGCTGATCTGCTCCATGATTCGTCCGCTGCCGTAGCGCTGTTGGAACGCCATGATCAGTTGCGGTTGGCCGCGGAGCTGGCCGAGGCGCGCAAGCTCAGCCCTGACCTGATCGTCCGGTTGTGGTGGCGGGCAGGCGACCGGCGCCGGGCGATCGAGGTCGCTCGCACAAAGGGAGCGTTTGCGGCGGCCATTGCTCGTCTTACTGGCGTCGATCCGGACGGGGCCAGACACCTACGGGCCGAGTGGGTTCGGGCTTGTCAGGCTGCTGGGGATCACCTAGGCGCGGTCGAGGCGGCTTGGCCCGAGGCGACCCTGCGTCCGACTGTCATGGGCAACGTGAGATCGGGAATCGATCTCGGAGGAACCGCTGCTGCCCGACTTGCCGCTTACCTGGTCAGCGAGGAGCCGACAGGCGAGAACGTTAGCCAAGCCATCGAGCTGCTCGAATCGACAGACGATGCCTCCCGCATGTCCCGGCAGCGATTCCTCGCGACGCTGGCGACGTTGCCCGCTAGCTACAAGGCTCAAGATCGAAGGCTGTGCAGTGTGAGTCTTCGAGCGGTGATTCGCGACGGCGCAGGCGGGGCCATGGACGCGAAGTCGAAGCGTCGGATGATCCAGGCGCTCCGACAGCGGGCCGATCCGCTGTTGGTGGCAGACCTCCCGCCGATCCCGCCACGCGAGCCCCCCGCCGGCGAGATCCTTCAGGTCACGCTGGACTCTGAGCGAGGTCAACTCGCACTGTTCGATGCGGTAGCCCTCGCAGATGACCTGCTGCTTCTCGCGCACGGCCATCTGGGCGCGCGGCTGGTTTCACCGGATGGACGCGTCCGCGCACGGTGGGATCTGCCCACACATCAACTCGTCGTCGCTGACCACGGTGGAAGCGTGCTGCTAATAAGCGAGGCCGGAGCCGACCGGCAGATCAACCGCCTCGATCTCGTCAGCAGGCAGGTCCGAGCGTGGTCGACGCTTCGCCTGAAACATGTCCTGCCATCCTTCGATGGCAGCATTCTCGTGGTCATCGACGATGACGGAATCGCGCTGCTCGACGCTCTCGCCGACCCGCCCCGAATACTGTGGCGCGAACTTGATCGCGAAACCCGCATTCTGCGCATCGCCCGCACCCCAACCAGCCTCACCGCACTGGTAAACCTCGCCCCGGCCATGACATCCGGCAAACGGCTTACTCAACTGTGGAGCTGGCAACTGCCCGACATGACCCTGCGGCTGCGCCGCAATCTCGACCTCAGCGACGACATCCTGGCCGGGATCGTCACTTCCGGCCAGCTCGTGACCCTAGAGGATCGGTCATCCAGCGGCGCAAGCATTCTCCGGTACGAGGGCTACAAGGATGCCGTCGTCGTCGCAGCCAACCTCGCGACGGACAGCACGATCGACTCCAGCGGCAGCACCTATGCCATCGTTACTCCCGATGCCGAAGGCGGTGCGGGCCTCAGCGTCATGACGGGGATGCGGCACGTCGTGCAAGCCAAACTGTTCGACAGCGAAGGTATCGGCATCCGCGAACATGACGAAAGGCTGACCATCTGGAACCGAGCCGGATGCCTCGCCGCAGTCCGCATCACGACCTCTAACTTGTCGGCCAACCTGCGTACCTCGCTGTAGGTGCTTGTTCGTCGCGTCCAGCCACACGACGTCCCCGGACTCGACTATGGCTAGCTGGATGCCTATGAAGTGCCATGCAATGCATGAGGAGCACCTGCGCCGCAGTGCATTCTCCGAACGGATCAGCGAGCCTAGCGGCCAGCAGGACAGGAACCGGACGCGAGCCAGTCAGTCGACCAGGCGCCATTCCTCAGTGATCGTCACGCCGAATCGCTGCCGTGCGGCGCCTGGCGTTTCGCTGGCTTTGCCGGCTGACGATGGTCTCGGAGTGGCGATTGCCGAATATCGTCTTGCTCCGGTAGGTGCGCACGCGAACTCGAAAGAGCCGCCCACGCACTGATCGAGCACTACATCCGTCTCGCTCGCGAGGCTGGCCGTAGCTGGACGGAGATCGGACAAGCGCTGGACCTGCACTGGGCCGCCGTCGCCAGCAAGGAATCGATCGCCGACGAGGCCTACGACTACGCCCTGCGATACCAGCCCGGCACCGGGCGACGCACGTTCTCGTGGATATGCCCGGCCTGTCAGCAACAGGTGACCGACAACGGGCCCTGGCCCGACCCACCCGAGCAAGAAGACGGGCATGCCACCGACTGCGCTCGCCACACCGCCCAACTCGACGCCTGGCAGCGAAGGACCACAGGCCGGGAGTAACGGATCCCCGAGGACGACACCGGAGAGGCAGCCCGGCACCCAGGTCCGCGCGGGCTGGACTGATCTCGCCATGCAGCTGGACACTCCACCGCGCCGAGCAGCGCCAGCGCGCGTATGCCATGCAGAGTGCGAGGCCGTCCGGGGTTACGGCGCGGGTAAGCCCAGCGTCTTCTCGCCAGGTCGGCATGCCAGCGCAGCAAGGTGCGCGGTGAGACGATCAAGTGCAGCCGTCGGCGGTGCCCGCCGGGCAGCAGCCGGGCCAGCGGGCTCATCATCGCGCGGGCGGCCCAGGACAGCCTCGGTGCCTTGACGTGGCGCTGGAGCACGGCGACCTGGTGGCGCAGGACCAAGATCACGGCGTCCTTGGCCCGGTCTGACCGGGCGAGCAAGGCAAGCCAGCCGAACACGCGGAGCACGGCCATGCAAGCCAGTCGTAGCGTCACGAGTACTTACAGTGCCCGAGCTTCAGGTACCCGCGCACCCAGACTGCCAGCTCGATGGCCCCTGTACAACGGCGCGAGGCCAGATCAGGGGACGTGACAGGGTTCTCGGCACCCACAGGCTCGGTCTGGTGCGAGGTCTGCGGCGACCGGTTCGCCGCCTGACGTGGGCAGACTCCTACCAAGAATCGGGGGAGATCGCCTTGTCGAACTGCTCATCGGTCTCTATCCCGGTCTCTGCCTGGAACATGGCCGACGTGCCCTGGCCGCGTGCTGGGGCCGGGCAAGCTCCGGGCCAGCCTGCTATCCTCACTGCTGGCCGCTAATGCCTGGCGGTTCACACCTCTGATCGGCAGGCTCCCGGACCTGCTTGGCGCCATGGGGCGTCAGGTGATGGCATGGACGTTGTGATTTTCCTGGGGAAGCGAGCTTCCCTGCTGGCGTGACCAGCGACGCGGTCGCCGGGCATGTCATGGACCTCGGCAGTCGCGGCTATTTCGGTCACGTCTTCAGGAAGCACGGTGGGCAGCCCCAGGGCAGCTTCGCCGGGGCGGACCGCGATCAGGATCTGATCCGGTGGCTGCTGAGCTTCGGCAGCGGCTACCCGGTGCACCTGCATGGCCCGGGTGCGTGGCGGCTCGAGGAGCTGATCCGGGCGGCAGGGTTCCCGGCGCGGCGGGAGGAAGAGAGGCCTCCCCGGGTGACCGTGAGCTGTCTGCGCGACAGCTATGACGCGCTGGCCATCCGCCTGTACGGCCCGGTCGAGCGCCGATCCACTCCGGCGACCGGGGCGGGACGTCGTGACCTGATCGGCTGGCTGCGGACGCTCGGAGCGGTGTCCGAGGTCGTGCTCGGAGATCCGTACGGCGGCAGCGCGGAACTTGAGGCCGACCTGCGAGAGCAGGGCTGGCCTGTTCACGTCGAGAAGCTGGCCGGCGCGTGGGCGGTGTTCGTCGTCATCTTCGACGCAGGCCAGGACAGCGTGGACCTCGCCGCCGCCCTCACAGGCGCGCAGTTCCCGGTGCGAGTCGAACGTGCCACGCGCGGGACGTTGGCCGCGCCACCTGGCGACACCATCGGCGGCGTCCAGGTTCAGCTGGCGCTGCGCGGTCTCGGCTGGCTGGAGATGCGCCTGCGCGTCAACGCCGGCTCTTTGGTTCTCCTGGGCTCCTATCTCTCCGATGCCTGGCAGGAAACGCTGACCGCGCTGACCGGGCTGCTGCGGGGCGCCGCCGAGACCCAGGCCGTCTGGATCGAGGAGCCGGGCTCCCACCGGGTCGCGTTCAGCGTCCGCGACCACGGAGTGCTCTGGGTCAGGATCTTCTACCTGGCCGACGACCTGTTCGGCACCGCCACGCCAGCCGGGGAGGGTGAACTCGTTCTTGACGCGACAGTGCGGCTAGCAGACCTGGCCGTGGCCTTTGTGAGCGCATCGCACAGCCTCCTGGCGGCCGTTCCGGACATAGACGTGCGCGCCCGCTGGCCCTATGGGCCCCCGCTTCACGAGCTGCGGGAGATCGAAGCCCTGCTCGCTCGGAACGCAATCTAGCCGGACGCCTTACCTCGCCTGGGGGCACTGCGCGTGTGCTGGCCCCCGGGTCAATGGCTGCACGGCCGTTTAAAGATCATGACGTGAGCCCGAGGATGGTGAAGGGCCGGTCCATGTTGCGGCTGGCCCAGCGGGTGGCTTCGGTCG
>WNFI01325846.1_pt1 | contig 10631 bp, 10 predicted proteins | sample 5400471 | NCBI WGS metagenome assembly WNFI01 (sample SAMN13153348, study PRJNA577476) | soil metagenome | isolation source: 100 cm saprolite on Douglas fir-dominated hillslope | place: USA:California | collected 2013-09-17 | reverse complement strand
ATGGTCGCCGCCCACTCGTTGATTCACTGACTTTTTCCCTCCCCCGCTCGCGGGGGAGGGTCAGGGTGGGGGCTGTTCGCCGCGGGGATTCTTGAATAAACTTGACCCATGGACGAATACCTGCTCGAGATCAATGATCTACGCCGCCGGATCGCCAAGCTGAAGTTCGAGCGCGCTTCGGTCATCGTCATCGAGGAACTCGAAGCCCAGCTCCGCATCCTGAGGGCGATCTACGACTCGGCGAACGGGCTGTTCGCGGCCGGTCAGAAGGACAAGCGGCTGCAAACCAGCTTCCGCGAGCGCCAGCTCGGGAACTGGACCTTCGAGAACGTCTACTTCTACGTCTACGAGCAGGCGGTTGCCCTCGAGCCCGACGGTCACGACCTCGCGACCTTGATCTGGCACCACGACTACGCCGGCCCGCTCCGCAGCCCGGTCGCCGCGAAATAAAAAAGGGCCCCGACGGGGGCCCTTTTGCGTCTACGAGTTAGTCAGTCTGGCGAGCGTGCTTGCTATGGCCGTGGCCATTGCCTTGCGTGGTCGAGTCGGTCGAATCGGTCGCATCCGCAGTCTCGGCTCCGTCGACCTTCGGTGCCGACGTCAGCTGAGTCTTGCACCACTCGTTGGCGGCACTCATCAGCTTGCCGTGGTAGTTCTTCGACAGGTTCACCAAGTCGCCGGGGTGAGTGCCGGGTCCGACGCCCAGCGCGATGTTCTTGTTCTGCGCCAGGAACGACACGCATTCCCCGGCGTTCGTAAAGGTCGGCAGCGTCAACGTCTTCGTCCCGTTGAAGCCGATCAGGTTCAGCTGGCTGCCAGCCTTGCCTACGGTAATCGGAGTCGCCGTCACGTTAATGGTGTTGTTTGCGTTCGCGGCGGCATACGCACCGGCGGCGCCCAGCGTGAGCGCGCCCGCGGCAAGCGCCGCCGCAATCTTCACCTTCGATGTGAGTCGAAACATGTTTATTCAGGTCCTCCTTGAATGAGATCGATGACCTGCTAGCTAATACGAGTCGAATGGCCGAGGCCATATGAAATCGCCCATCTTGTTACATCCGAATTGCTCGGGTATTACCGATCGGTGATGGGGTGGTCGCGGGGCCGCGCGTATCCTGAGACAGTCCGTGCGCCCCGAGATCTTGTCCGAGTTGGCCGCGGTGCCACGACTCCCATCGCCGGCGGCGGTCTGGCGCCAGCGGTTGTTGCTGCCGCTGGCCTTCACCGGCGGGCTTGCGAGCCTGGGCATCGAGTTTGCTGCCGCGCGCCTGCTCGCACCCTTCTTCGGGCAGTCGCTGTTCATCTGGGGCACCCTGATCGGGCTGATCCTGATCTACCTGACGATCGGCTACTACGCCGGCGGCCGGCTCGCGGACCGCCGCCCGGACGCGCGCCTGCTCTTGCAACTGACGGCGGCCGCCGCGTTGCTCAGTTCGTGATCCGGCTTCGCATCCGGCAGCTGGAAACGGCCGGCAACGCGGCCGGCGCCGTCTACGCCCTCTCGACGCTGGGCAGCATCCTGGGCACGTTCCTGCCGGTGTTCTGGCTGATCCCGACGTACGGCACGCGCCCGACGATTTTCGTACTGGCGTTTCTCCTGGGTGGGATCTCGACCGCCGGGCTCTACGAGCCAGGCCGGCGCCGCCTGTATCTATTGATTCCCGTTGTGATCGTTGCCCTGGCCTTGCTTTCCGGAGGCGCAATCCGGGGGGCGGTGTACGGGGTCCGTGTTTATGAAACCGAGTCGGCCTATAACTACATCCAGGTCATTCGCACGGGCACCGAGACCCAGCTGCTACTCGACGAAGGTTCTGCCGTGCACTCGATTTACGACCCGACGAGTCTTTATACCCACGGCTACTGGGACGATGCCCTCCTGGCGCCGTACTTCGGCTCGGGCCGTGCTCCCAGCCGGGTGGCCCTGGTCGGGCTTGCGGGCGGCACGGTCGCCCGGCAGTTCACCGCGATCGATGGTCCACTTCCCATTGACGGCGTCGAGATCGACCCGAAAATCGTCGACGTGGGCCGGCGCTACTTCGAGATGACCGAGCCGAACCTGCACGTGACGGTGGCCGACGGCCGCTACTGGATGGCGACCCAGGCTGGACGCTATGACGTGATCTTTGTCGATGCGTACCGGCAGCCGTACATCCCGTTTTATCTCACGACGCGCGAGTTCTTCGAGAGTGCGAAGGCACACCTGGCGGCTGGCGGCGTCGTGGCGATCAACGTCGGCCGGACGCCGACGGACAATCGTCTCGTCGACGCCCTGAGCGGCACCCTCAATGCCGTATTCAAGAACGTGTTCGTCATTGACTCGAACCGGCGATTCACGAACAGCGTGATCTACGCGACCTCAAGCCCAGCCACCGTCGATCAGTTCCTGGCCCGCGCCGGCGCCGAAACGAATCCCAGGCTCCAACCGATCGCAGCCGAGGCGCTCCAAACGGGCGGCGTCCGGCAGGTCCGCCCCAACGGCATCGTGTTCACCGACGACCTGGCGCCGGTGGAGCGGCTGATCGACGACATCATCCTGAGTTACATCCGAAGCTCGGAGTAAACTGATCTTGATGGCTGTCGCCCAACTCTCGGAGGAGACCGTCCTGAAGGCCCTGTCCACGGTGCAGGATCCTGAGCTTCATCGCCCGATGATGGAACTCAAGATGATCCAGGACGTCGCCGTGGTCGATGCGCAGACGATCGGCATGCGGGTCGTGCTGACGACGCCCGCCTGCCCATTGAAGAACAAGATCCACGATGACATCGACGCCGCGCTGGCCACCTTGCCGGGCTCTCCGAAGGCGCAGATCAAGTGGGACGCGCAGGTCTCGCGCACCGGTGGGGTGCCGCAGAAGCAGCAGGTCCAGGGGGTAAGAAATATTATTTCCGTCGGCGCCGGGAAGGGCGGCGTCGGCAAGTCGACCTGCGCCGTGAACATTGCGCTGGCCCTATCGCAGCTTGGCGCGCGCGTGGGCGTGCTCGACGCCGATGTCTACGGTCCCAACGTGCCGATTCTTTTGGGCGCCGAACACGAGAAGCCCTACGCCGAGAACGAGAAGATCATCCCGATCCAGCGCTACGGCCTGAAAATAATCTCGATCGCGTTCTTTATCGAGGCCGATAAGCCGGCCATCTGGCGCGGGCCGATGCTCTCCGGCGCGGTCAGGCAATTTCTCTTTGACGTCAACTGGGGCGAATTGGACTATCTCGTCGTGGACCTGCCGCCGGGGACGGGGGACGTGCAGCTCACGATGTCGCAGAGCATTCCGATGACCGGGGCCGTCGTCGTCTCCACGCCCCAGGACGTGTCAACGGCCGACGTCGGCCGGGCTATCCAGATGTTCAACACGCTAAAAGTCCCCAACCTCGGGCTGGTCGAGAACATGAGCTTCTTCGTCTGTCCCCATTGCGGCGCGCGGGACGATATTTTCGGCCACGGCGGTGCCAGGGCCCTCGCCGAGCGCATGAGCATCCCGTTTTTGGGCGAGATCCCACTGGATCGGCGGATCCGCGAGGGCGGCGGCCCGGGTGTTCCGCTGATGGTCCATGAACCGGATTCGCCACTGGCTGCCGTTTATCGTGACGTCGCCTCGCACCTGGCAGCCCAGGTCAGCATCCGGAACTTCAAGCAGGCGAGCGTCATCCCCCTCAGGACGATATAGTTTCTAATCGTTGAGTTCTCGACGGCGCCTGGTGGCGGTCTGCGGTGAGTCAGACCCCCAGACGTCACTTAAGGATCTGGCCGAACGAGTACGTCGATATTGCCATTGCCACCGGGCTGGGTCATGCCCGCAACGCGATACTGGCCCGGACCGCGGATGGGGTCGTGGCTCTCGGCGGTGGCTTGGGCACGCTGTCCGAGATCGCCCTCGCGCTGCGCACCCGGCGGCCGACCATCGGCATCCAGACCTGGCGCTTTGATCGCGACGGCCGCACCGAGCCGGAGTTGGCGGTCGCCGCGAATGTGACAGAGGCGCTTAACTGGCTCTTCGCCCAGATGGGCCGTCCCTCATGAGTGCGCCGCACCAACTCGATGAACGCGCCCGCAGTGGCTTTCGCCAGGCCTTTGGCTATGCGCCGGGTGCCGTCGCGGTCGCCCCGGGACGGATCAATATCATTGGCGAGCACACGGACTACAACCAGGGCTTCGTGCTGCCGGCCGCGATCGATCGGCATATCGCCGTTGCGCTTCGCCTGCGGCGAGACGCTCGGGTCGCCCTGCGCAGCGATCGATACCAGGCGATGATAGATCTCGACGGCTTGCCCGCACGCCGGCAGGGTAACTGGACGGACTATCTCGTTGGCGTTGCCCGCGAGATCGACCACCGCTATGACCCCGGACCCGGCTTCGATGCTTTCGTGGCATCGGACATTCCGGTTGGGTCCGGGCTGAGCTCATCGGGTGCCCTCGAAGTGGCCACCGCCATCGCCATGCTGGCGGCCCGCGGCATCGAGATGGCGGCGCTCGAGACCGCCGAGCTCTGCCAGGCCGCGGAGAACGGCTTCGTCGGCGCGCACACCGGGATCATGGATCCGTTCACGGCGCTCAAGGCGCGAGGCGGCAATGCCATCCTGCTGGATTGCCGGTCCATGCGCGACGAGCAGGTACCGCTCCCTGACGGGCGCTATACCTGGCTCCTCGCCGACAGCCGGGTGCGGCATGAGCTGGCCTTAACGGCCTATAACGAGCGCCGCCGGGAGTGCGAAGCGGCCGCCGCCGCGCTCGGGCTCAGCAGCCTGCGAGACGCAACGGACGTCGACCTGGAGCGAATTTCAAATCCCGTTGAGCGGCGCCGGGCCCATCACGTGGTGACGGAAAATTCCCGGGTGCTGCAGGCGGCCGACGCGCTTCGCCGGCGTTCGCCGCGAGGCTTGGGTCCACTTCTCTATGCATCTCATGAGAGCCTTCGCCTCGATTTCGCGGTAAGCTGCCGGGAGCTTGACTGCCTCGTGGAGCTCGCCGCCGGGATGCCCCAGGTGATCGGCGCGCGGATGATGGGCGGCGGCTTTGGCGGCTGCGCGCTGGTCCTCGTCGAGGCCGCCGGCCTCGACGACGTGCAGCAGCACCTGGCTGAGGGCTACTCGGATGAGTTTCACAAGGCGCCGGAGTTCTATCGCTTCCGTTCCGTGGACGGCGTGATGCCCGAGAGGACATCGTGAGATGCCGCTGAATGACTGTCTGTCGCTGTTTCCAGTCCAGGCGCTGAACCGCCAGGAGCTGACCGCGGGCTGGCGGATGGCAATCGCCACGCTTGGGGAGGGCGAGGATCGCGGCTTTCCCCGGCTCGATTTCGACGATGACGCCTGGGCACCGGTGCCGGTGCCGCGCTTGCACGGCGCGACCAGCGGCAATGAGGTGATCTGGTACCGGTTGCGCTTTCCGCGGCCGCGCCATCGCCAACGGACGCTCGTTCGATTCGAAGGCGCTTTTCTGGTCGCCAACGTCTGGCTGAACGGCCGCTTGCTCGGCAGCCACTATGGCTATTTCGCGCCGTTTAGCTTCGACATTTCTTCCTTCTTGCTCGAAGAGAACGTGCTGGCGGTCTGCATCGAGGCGCCCGTGGAGACCGACCTCGCGGCGAAGCGCCACCTGATGGGCCTGTTCAGTGACTCAGATGCGAAGCCTTATCCCAGCCGTGAGTTGGGTCGGCTTGGAGAACGGTACGTCTGGCATGTCCCCATGGGCCTCTGGCGGCCGGTGCTGCTCGAGCAAGTCGGCCACGTCGTCGCCGAATGGATGCATTGCGAGCCTCGCGTCGAGCAAGGCGATCTGGCGCGGCTGGCGTTACGCATCCGGCTGCGCAACCTGGATGGCCGGATCATGACCGGGGAACTGGCGATACGAGTCGGCGGACACAATTTCGAGATTTTGGCTCCGCTGGAGATGCGCCGCGCGTTTCGACTCAATGGCCACGATGTCCAGGACGTTCTCGTCGAACTCGCGTTGCCCGATCCCCAGCTCTGGTATCCGTGGGCCCATGGCGAGCCGGCGCTCTATCGCGCCGAACTGGAGATCAATGCCGACGACCGGCGCAGCGCAAGTCTCCGTGAGACATTTGGCATCCGTGATGTCTCTCTGCAGACGCGGGCCGAAGGCTGGACCTTCGCCGTCAGCGGCCGGCCGATGTTCATGCGCGGCGCCAATTACTGCAGCGAATTTTTTCTTGACGCGGCCGGCGACGAGCAGCTGAAAGCCGACCTGGAGCTGGCGCAACAGGCCAACATGGACATGCTGCGACTGAACGGGCACGTCGAGGCACCGGCGCTGTACGACGCCGCCGATCAGGCGGGACTCATGATTTGGCAGGATATGCCGCTGATCGGCTCGTACGTGCACAGAGCCGACGTCCGGTCGCTGGCATTTTTTCGCCAAGCCGTCATGTCGCAGACGGAAGAGCTGGTGCACGTGCTCTTCAACAAGCCGTCCGTCATTTGCTATGCCGTTCACGCCGACCCGCCCTGGAGCCGCTCGCTGGCCTGGCTGGGCGAGCGTCACACAGAACAGTTAAATCTCGACGTCGACGAAGAAGCCGCCACGCTGATGCGAACGCTCGACCCAACGCGGCCAGTCCTCGCCGGCGCCGGCGACCAGGACCTGCACTGCGGCCAGGGCTGGTCCCAGGGACACTGGCGAGACCTGGCGGCCCTCAGCCCAGCTTTCGTAAGTGAGGTTGGCGCCCAGGCGCTCCCGAATGCGAACTCGCCGGTCTGGCGCCACCTGAACCGCGGCTGGCCGGTTGCCGATGACGACGAGAGCTGGCGCTACGCCGGCTATCAGCCCGCCGAATGGGCGCGGACCGGCATCGGCCCACCCTCGACGCACCCGAGCCGCGATGGCTGCGTGCGAGCCAGCCAGGAGTACCAGGCGCATTTGCTGCGCTTCGCCATCGATCGCTTCCGCCGGCAGAAGTTCGCGCATTGCGGCGGCGTCTTGATCTTCCAGTTGGTCGACAACTTTCCGGCGATCACGGCGTCGATCGTCGATCACGCGCGCCGGCCCAAACGCGCCTACCGGGCTGTGACCGATGCGTTTGCGCCGTTATTTCTCACGATCGACTTGCCAGAGAACCAGGCGGCCGTCGACGGTCTGCTGCTCCGGCTGCCGCGGGGCCGGCTCCAGCACCTGCGGATCGTTTGCGTCAACGACGATCCCGGGCGGCATGGTCGGGCGCGCCTGCGCTGGCGCATCGAGCGGGAGCGCGCCCACGAGACGTCCCTGTGGCGCGAAGTCCGTGGCTGGTTCGCGAAGCGTCGCTTCCGCGGCCACGACTGGATTACGATTCCGGACCAGCTGGACCCTGCCGGCGTAATCGCCGAGCCGATCGTCCGGCTGCACGCCGACGGTGTCTACCGGGTCACGGCTGAGCTGGAAGTCTCCGGACAGGTGATCGCCCGGATGGAGCATCGTTTTCTCGTCGGCGATCCGCCACGCCAGTCTGACCAGCTCAGTGCAGGTCGGTCGGCCCGGCCGGCTCAACGGCCTGTTGAGCCGCTGGTGGAAGCTCGACGGTAGCCGGCAAGGCGTTTAATCGACAGATTTCGGCGTAGAGCCGCGCGCTCGGGCGCGGCCGGCGCTCCTGGGTCACCGGATCGCACGCGATCAAGCCGAATTTCGCGCTGTAGCCCTCTGCCCATTCGAAATTATCGAAACAACTCCAGTGAAAATAGCCGCGCACCGGCGCGCCGGCCTCGATCGCGCGGAGCATGGCGCTCACGTGCGTGAATAAATACTCCGGCCGAAAGGAGCGCGTGGGCCGGGAGCATCCGCTCGCCGAACAGTTCGGCGCGATAGCGACGATTGAATTTCACGAGCTCGCGGGTGTAGTAATTCAGGCCAATAAAATCTTGGCTGTGGCGCGGGCCAGTGGCTCGGCCGGCCCGCGTCAGCGGAAAGACCAGGCGCCCGAGTCGCAATGACTTCAGCATCGTCTCGTTGAAGACCCGGTTGAAGGCTGCGGCGACGGCCCGGTCCTGGGGCACGAACGGCCGGGCCGGGTCGAAGACGCGTAAGTGATGCGCGAGGCCGAGCTGAAGCTCAGGATGCCCGGACTTGATGCGCTCGTACGCCATCCAGTGACCGCGCAGCAAGTTCACCAGGACCCGTGCGGCGGCGCCCAGGTCGCGCTTCCCGGGGGGCCAGTCGCCGCGAAGGTAGCCCTGGTAGGCGATCACCGTCGGTTCGTTGATCGTGATCCACGAGCGGGCCAGGGTTCCGAGCTCGTCCGTGACGCGCGCCGCAAACCTGGCGAAGTACTCTGGCGTTTCCGGCGCGTCCCAGCCGCCCGCCTCGGCGATCCAGGTTGGGTTCGTGAAGTGATGCAGGGTGACCAGGGGCTCTATGCCGCGGTCACGCAAGGCTTGCAGAACGTCCCTGTAGTGCGCCAGCGCCGTCGACGAGAACTGTCCGGGCGCCGGCTCGATCCGAGACCATTCGACGGAGAATCGATGCGCGTTCTGACTCAGGGACCGCAGCAAGTCAAAGTCACTGGCAAATCGTTCGTAATGCCCGCAGGCCGGGTCGGACCGGTCAGCGTTCTTTATATGCCCGGGGACCTGCTCCCAGGCCCACCAGTCGTTGGCGTGGTTGCCGCCTTCGACTTGATGGGCCGCCGAGGCCGTGCCCCAAAGAAAATTCTCAGGAAACCGGCCGGCGATCATGGCTGCTGCACGATGATCGCGAGAATAATGGCAAGAACAATCAGCGCGAGCACCAGGACAACGACCGCGCCGATTGGCCCGACGACGGCCGCGACAGCGCGCTCGGTCGATACCGCGTAGTGATCGCGGGTCGCCATGATGAGCAGCGCGTTCTGCCACAGAAAGATCCCGATGGCCACCAGGCTCGCGAGCTGGCCGAACGATAACTCCGCCCGGGCGGCGCCCTGGAGCTTGAGCAGCGCATCCACGAGCGCCACCGGAAGACTGACCAGGCCCACGAGTGCGGCGTAGCCCACAAGTTTCAGCAGGCCGGCGAAGTCGCCGCGTCCACCGAGCGCCCGGGCAATCACGTGAATCAAGCCGGCCGCGGCGAGCCAGAGAACAGCGCTGACGGTAATGCCATACACGGGTAGCACGAACCGGTGCATGTAGACCCAACGGGCATAGATATCGGCCCCCTGCGCAGTGAGCGACGGCAGCGACCCCAGGTTCGCCGGTGGGCGAAACGGCCCCAGGGCGGCAAGTTCAGCGACGGCCGCAGGCAGCGTGACGGAGAGTGCCAGGGCGGCCAGGCCGTCAGCGAGACGGCGGCGGGCATCGATCAGGCGCAGAGCAGTAAAGGGCCGGCGGACCAGCTCGACGAGGTCCGCCCACAGGAACATCGCCCGGCATTGTAGCCGGAAGCCACCTATAATCCCGCGAGTCCATGGCACAGACACGTCGCGATGCCACGATCGCTGGGCTGGCGGACCGGACCACGGGCCTTGTGGGCTGGACGATCGCCTGGCGGGCCGCCAGTGCGGTCGCGACGCTCGCGTTGGGTGCGTTCTTGATACGACAACTGTCGGCCAGTGAGTATGGCCGCTACACGTTTGTCCTCAGCGTCCTGGTCTATATCGCGCTCTTAGCCACCTTCGGCCAGGACCAGGGGTTACTTCGCTATTTGCCCGAAGTCCTCGGTCGTAGCGACCGGGCCGCGGCGCATGATCTTCTGCGCAAGAGCGCCATTGCCGTCGTCGTCGTGTGGGCGCTGACCAGTGCCGCCGTCTTTGTGTTACAGCCGGCGATCGACGCCGTCCTGCATGCCCACGTCGCCAACCTGCTGGCGCTCGGGACGGTGCTGTTACTCGGCGGCATTGCCACCGGGGTCCTGTCGTTTGCCCTGGTGGCGATCTACGACATGCGCAGCCAGGCGATCGCGACGCCGATTGCCGGTGCCCTGACACTGGCGTTGGCCGTGGTTTTTTTGCGTCGCGGCGGGGGATTAAACGGCGTCTTGGTCGCGGGCGCGGTCGGCCAGTCGGCTCTGGCTGCCTTTTATTTTCTTATCTTGTTGCGGCGCATCCGGCGTTCCGAGGGGGTACCCGGCGACCGGGTGGGCTGGCGGCGATTGCTCGTCTACGCCAGCGGCTGGCTGCCGAGTTTGTTAATCGCGTCGGCTGTCGGCCTGCAGTTCGAGAATATTTTTCTTTTGCGTTTCGCCGGCCCAACGGCCGTCGCCTATTACGACACCGGGTACAACATTCCACAACGACTGGTTGCCTTGATTCCCAGCTTGCTGACGGGTGCCTGGGTCGTGGGCACGCTGGAGGGCTGGCGTCGCGAGTCGGACCGGGTCCGTGCGGCCGTCACGGCCTTCTACAAAGGCATTTTTCTCGTGGCATTTCCGCTGGCCTTCGCGGGAGGCGCCCTGCTCGCGCCAATAATCAAAATCTATACGTCCGGCCGCCTGCCTCCGGCCGAACGAATTGCCCCGGTGATGCTGATATTTTTCGTTGCCGCGTTGCTGGCGACACCGTGGGGCCTGGTGGTCCGCGTGCGGGAGCTAGCCTGGTTGAACGGGTTGATAACGATCGCCCAGTTGGGCTTCGCGGCGGTCGCGGACTTCTGGCTTATTCAGAGCTATGGCCTATGGGGCGCGGTCGCCGCCGTGGGATTGACGACGGCCCTGACTCTCGTGCTGACGTTTGTGGCCT
>WNFI01610621.1_pt1 | contig 10632 bp, 10 predicted proteins | sample 5400471 | NCBI WGS metagenome assembly WNFI01 (sample SAMN13153348, study PRJNA577476) | soil metagenome | isolation source: 100 cm saprolite on Douglas fir-dominated hillslope | place: USA:California | collected 2013-09-17 | reverse complement strand
GAAGGTCCCCTACGAGCGCCGCACGCATCGACGCGCGCTGACTGCGCAGGAGGTGGCGGCGTGCATGCACGTGACGGGTTATCGGGTCGCCAAGTCAGTTATCGTGCAGGCAGGCGGAAAGACCTGGATTGCCGTGTTGCCAGCCGCGGAGGAGGTCGACGAGGAGCAGCTCGCCGCGGTGGTCGGCGCCCCCGTTCGCTTCGTCAGCGAGCGGGAATTCACGGCGCTGTTCCCCGGATGCGAGCCCGGCGCGGAGCCACCGTTTGGCGGCCTCTACGGGCTTCCCGTCGTGGTGGACTCCACGCTGGCCAAGGCGGACCGCATCGTGTTCCGCGCCGGGTCGCACGAGGAGGCGGTGGAGCTGCGCTACCAGGACTTCGCCGCTCAGGAGAACAAGCCGACGGTGGGGACGTTCGGCCGCATCCCGTTGCACGCGCCTCACGCGCCTCGCGTGTAATCGTTGCCGGCCAAGAGCAGCGTGTGCGCATGAGCCCGGACGAGATGGCGGGTCTGCCAGTCGCTTTCCTTCCCGGGCGCACACACCGGTTCCCCGGCCGGCTCGGTTTCGCTCCGGCTCCCGGACGATGGCGGCTCGATTCACCGCTCGAGCCCGAACGGATGCTCGTGGCCGACCTCGCGTGCCTTCGGGACAGGTGCGGCGCGGGGGTCCTGGTCACGCTGCTCGAGGAAGGCGAGATGTGGACGATCGGTCTGGGAGGGCTGCTCGAGGGCGCACGGAGCGCCGGGCTCGAGAGCCTCTGGTTTCCCATTCGCGACGGAACCGCACCCCCGGACCTCCGCGCGGCGGGACGACTCGTCGAACGCATCCTCGAGCATCTCTCCGCCGGCCAGACCGTCGTGATCCACTGCCGTGGCGGCATCGGCCGGAGCGGCACGGTGGCCGCCTGCTGCCTCGTCGCAGCCGGCCAAGACCCGCGGCGGGCGATCGAGCTGGTGCGCGAGGCGCGGCCCGGGGCCGCCACCGCGCCGGGACAGGAGGAGTTCGTCCACGAGTTCGCACGGGCTCACTGGCCACCGTAGCCCTCGACAGTCACGGTCCGTTCCCGTGAAGGAGTGGCTCGAGGCGGCCTTCCCGCGCGACGCGCTGCCGTGCGAGGCTTAAACGCGTGCCGTTCGATCGCACGCTGCTCGACGAAGCCGTTGCCGCCGTGCTCCGCTATAGGGATCGTAAGCGAGCGCGACCCCTTCCAGCCACGTCGCGAAAGAGCAGTTCGAGCTCCGTCCTCGCTTCACGCTGGTACGCGTGCCGACAGCCGAAAGCTGCGCGAGGGCGCGCGCGTACCGTCAGCCGAAGCTGATTGCCACGCTCGAAACAGTCAGCGGTCATTGGTGGGCGCGCATTCTTGGTGTGCGTCATCGTCGTCGAGCCTGCGCCTCCCGACGGGTCGAGCCGCGGCACGGATCATGGCTTGGTTCTTGGAATGTCGCGCAATTACTAGTGAAAATCGGTGGAGGCGGCGGGAGTCGAAAAGACGCAGCACGGATGCGCAAAAACCCTGGGAATGTGGCGCAGTTACTAGTGAAAAATGGTGGAGGCGGCGGGACTCGAACCCGGTGGACGCCTCCGGTGGAGACGGTAAGCACCTGGGTCACGTCTTGGCAGGGCGCGTGGGTTTCGACAAAATGATCTCGCGACTGACGGATCACCTCGACCGCACAGGCGAACCATATTTACCTGTCGAGAAGATGCCCTAGCCTAGAGCGTGGCGCAGCGCGTGTACCTGTACCTCGCGAAGAAGGATGTCGGCTGTTCTCGACGCGCTCGCCCCGGCGCTGAAGCAGCTCGCGGGCGAGCTGGAGGTCCCCATGCGGGATGGCTCCATGGAGATCCACCGGTTCCTTGAGGAGTGGAAGGTCGACACGGCCTCCGGCAACATCATCTTCCGCTTCTTCCGAGAAAACCAACGTCCCCAGCAGCAGCCCGTCAAGAACGAGTTCGTCGCGGCGATTGAGCGCATCCGAGCCGGGGCCCGGAAGTAGCGCCACGAGGGTGAGCGGCCTGCGCGCTGCCCAGCCGCGCTTTCTTCAGGGCGCGGTTCAGAGACTCGGCGGCGAGGTGCCTGGGAACCGCGCCGCGCGCGCGGAAGCGCCGTCTGCGCCTCCTTTGTGGCCCACTGGCGGGCAGCCTCCGCACCGTCTCCCAACATGGCTGCTTCGCCCGCGGGAAGGAGGGGTCGTGAGGTGGGGCAACCAGACGGAAGACGCATTATCGCCTCGGTCCCGGGCGCTCGTGGATCTGAAGGCGGCCAAGCTGTTCGCGCTGGAACGCCAGCACTGAAGGGTTTTGAAACCGTCTCTAGCGGACCACCACGGTGGACTTCGGGCAGATCTGCACCAACCGGTCGGCGACGCTGCCGAGCAGCAGGCGAGCGACCGCGTTCCGGCCGCGGTGGCCGACGACCACCATGTCGACGTCGCTCTCCTCGGCGACCTTGGCGATCGACTCGGCGGGCTTGTCTGCGAGCATCCGCTTTTCCACCTTGAGCCCCTCGCGCTCGCAGCGGTTGGCGGCCGCGTCGAGGATGTGCTGCGCGTGCTGGTTCGCGCTCTCCTCCAGCTCGGGGTAGGCGACCAGGTCGAGGTTGGGCACCACGCGCGAGTGCGCGATGCGCAGGCCGCGGCCAGTGGAGCGGGCCAGCTCTGCGGCGAAGCGCAACGCCTTCTCCGACTCCGGCGAATCGTCGATTCCCGCCAGGATCCAGTTCATGGTCGTGCCTCCTTTCGCCCCCTCCAGCAGAGCAAGCGCAAATGCCAGTCCGATCGGCCGGAGCACACCGCTTTCCGGGCGGCGGGTCAACGGGGCGAGCCCTGTCGAGGGCAAGTTGAGGCGGAAGGTGGAGTCTTGCGCGGCCGGGGCCTCTGCGTGCACGATGAGTTTGCACACGAGCTCCTTGCCACCGGGGCGGCGCTTCTCCGGCGGCTCCCCACGGCAGGGATCTTGAAACCACACCGCCGGGGAGGGAGGCTTCCGATGAAGACCATCCTGGTGGGGGTCGACGGCTCGAGCGAGGCGGACAAGGCAGCCTCGCAAGCGACCGCGTTGTGCAAGCAGACCGGGGCGCGGATCCTGTTCGCCTTCGCGCACCCGCCGCCGCGGGCCGATGAGCCGCTCCTTCCCGAGTTCAGCGAGAGCGATCGCGCGCTCCGCCAGCACGGGCGCACGTTGCTCGAGCGAGCGCAGCGCGCGGCGGCGAGCGAGGGAGTGGACGCGGAGGTGGTATCGGCCGAAGGCCCTCCGGCGGAGGTGCTCGCCGAGATTGCCGCGGTGGCCGGCGTCGACCTGGTGGTGGTGGGGCATCGCGGGCGCGGCGCGGTGACGCGGGTCCTGCTCGGTAGCACCGCCGACCGGCTGGTCCAGATCAGCCCGCGCCCCGTGCTGGTCGTCCGCTGAGCCGGGTTGCTATCGTGTGGGTCGGCGGGGCTGGTCCGCGCCGCGCGAGGAACGACCATGGGCATCGCCTTCATCACGCATCCCGAGTGAGCGCTCCACGAGATGGGCGAGGGACACCCGGAGCGGCCGGCGCGGCTGCGGGCCCTGCGCGGCGGGGTGTAGCGGACCCCTGCCGCGTTCTGGTAGCTGAGGGACAGTGTGAGGGGAGAGGGCGGAGGCGACAGAACCGCGTTTATCCGTTCCTTCGCTGTAGCAGCAAAATGAAAATGTCCGCTTCTGGCCAAGTAGAAATGTCCGCTTTTGGCGACCTGGCGTCGCCTGAAAGGCGGACTGGTGGCCCAGGAGCTGGTCAAGATGAGCAGCAAGGAGCTGGACCGTCTCGCCGTCGTCCGACAAGTTCTCGAGGGACGGCTCACGCAAGCGAAGGCCGGAGAGTTCGTCGGTCTCTCGGAGCGCCAGGTGCGTCGACTATGCGCGGCCTTCGAGGAGCGCGGGCCAGTGGGTCTCGTGTCGGGCAAGCGTGGCCAGCCGAGCAATCGACGCTTGCCCGACGGGCTGCGATCGCGAGCCGTCGAGATCGTGCGCGATCGCTACGTCGACTTCGGCCCCACGCTGGCTTGCGAGAAGCTCCTCGAGCTGCACGCTCTCCGAGTGTCCAAGGAGACGCTGCGGGCGTGGCTCATCGGCGCCGGCATTTGGATACCGAGGCGCGAGCGGTCGCGGACAGCGCATCAACCGCGGCACCGGCGCGAGTGCCTTGGCGAGCTGGTGCAGATCGACGGGTGCGAGCACGCTTGGTTCGAGGAGCGTGGACCGGTGTGCTCACTGCTGGTTTACGTTGACGACGCCACCGGGCGTTTGATGGAGCTGCGCTTCGTCGAGGTCGAGTCCGCATTCGACTACTTCGCGTCGACCAGCAGCTATCTCCAGCGTCACGGCAAGCCGGTGGCCTTCTACAGCGACAAGCACAGCATCTTCCGCGTGAACCAGGAGGGGTCGACGGGCCGGGCCCGCGGAGTGACGCAGTTCGGGCGCGCCCTGACCGAGCTCAACATCGAGATCATCTGCGCGAATTCGCCGCAGGCGAAAGGCCGCGTCGAGCGGATGAACAAAACGCTGCAGGACCGGCTGGTCAAGGAACTGCGCTTGCGCGCCGTCTCGACGATGGAAGCCGGGAACGCGTTCCTGCCGGAGTTCATGGCGGACTACAACCAGCGCTTCGGACGTACGCCGAAGAACGCCCACGACGCCCACCGGCCGCTGCGCGGCGACGAGGACCTCTCCCGCATCTTCAGCTGGCAGGAGGAGCGGACGATGTCTCGCAACCTGGTCGTCCACTTCAAGCGAGTCACCTATCTCGTCGAGCCAGGTCCCGAGACTCTGCCCTTTAGGGGCAAGCGCGTCCGCGTTTTCGAGTGGGAGGACGGCCGAGTCGAGACCCGCTGCGAGGGTCGACTGCTTCCCGCCTCGCCGTTCGGCAAGAACCGATGCGTCGCCCAGGGCGCGATCGTGGAGAACAAGCGGCTCGGCGCAGTCCTCGCGGTCATGCAGGCCTCGCAGCTGCAGCGTGACCAGGCACGCTTGCGCTCGAAGAAGGTCACCCTTCGGGAGAAGGAGCGCATCGTGGCTGCTCACGCGGCTAGGCCATCGACGCCATCCGCAGACTCTGCCCTGCCCGATGGCCTCAGCAAGGTGAGCTCGTTCCTCGAGCGATTCGAGGCGGAGCAGAAAGCACGGCGCAAGGTGCACAACGACCGGGCCGCTCTCCGCCGCAAGGGACTGGCCCAAGGATGGCCCCCAGCTTGATCCGACGAGCCCAACCGGACATTTCTACTTTGCTGCGGACCGGCCATCTCTACTTTGCTTTGACAATCGCCGGCACTCCAGCTCTCGCTGCTCGGCGTGCTGGGCCTCGTCGTGCTCTCCGGGCCGCTGCGCGAGCTCTTGCCGATTCCCCGTCCACCGCTGGGGTCGCGCAGCCTGCCGCGCCGCTGGACCGAGGAGCTGGTGCGCCTCTGCTGTGCAACCGCTGGCGGCCCGAGGCATCAAAGAAGCATGACCAACACGACCGATCGTTTTCAACGCGGCCTGGAGATCCTGAAGCAAATCGGCGGCGCGGACTACGATGCCCCCCTGAACAAGCTGCGCGACCTGGCGCCGGACCTCGCGCGCTTCACCGTCGAGTTTGCCTACGGCGACGTACTGGCACGGCCGGGCCTGGGCCTCGAGGCGCGGCAACTCTGCACGGTGGCCGCGCTCGCCGGTCTCGGCAATGCGCTGCCCCAGCTCAGGTACCACGTCAACGGCGCGTTCAACGTCGGCTGCAGACCGGCCGAGGTCCTGGAGGTGACGATCCTCGCGGCTGTGTACGCCGGCTTTCCAGCCGCGTTGAACGGCATCTCTGCAGTGCGAGAGGTGCTTCAGCAGCGCGGCGGCGTGCCGGAAGGAGCCGTGGCGGCGCAGGCGGCTCCGGCCGCCGGCGAGGAGCGCTACCAGCGCGGCCTGCGAGTCCTCGAACAGGTCAGCGGCAGGTCGGGCGCGGCCGTCCTCGAGAGCTTGAAGGACCTGGCCCCGGACCTGGCCCGCTTCATCGTGGAGTTCTCGTATGGCGACGTGATCGGCCGGTCGGGACTCGATCTGAAACTGAAGGAGCTCGCAACCGTCGCCCTTCTCACCGCCTTGGGCACGGCCCAACCCCAGCTCAAGGTGCACGTCGCTGCGGCGCTGAACGTCGGCAATTCGCGCGGCGAGGTGGTCGAGGTCATCCAGCAGATGGCGGTTTACGCCGGTTTTCCGGCGGCCCTGAACGGTCTCGCCGCGGCGAGGGAGGTGTTCGAACAGCGCGGCTGACCTTCCCCGAGACGATCGGCGCTCCAACTCAGTCTTCGAACCGCAGGACCGCGAAGCGATCGACGGCGTGGAAGTCCCCGACCATCGGCGGGCTGTAGGCCTGTCCCTCTCCCGGCTGCCCCGGGCCTTGCCGAAGCCTGTAGAGGTTGAAGCGCCATTCGTCTCCCCGGAGCGGGCGCGACCGCGGCATTCCGGTCAGCGCGGCGAAGGGGATGGCGAGCTCGGCGGTCCAGCCGCGGACGACGTCTATCGCCAAGGACAGCGCCCAGCTTGATCCTACGAGCGCAACCGGACATTTCTACCTTGCTGGCGACCGGCCACTTCTACTTGGGTTTGACATTCGCCATCGCCCCGCCACGGCCGCCATCATGGTGGCTGCCATTATCATCAGTGCGGCGCTGATGACGGCCACGGTGACGAAGCCCTGCGAGAATGCACCGCGCGCAGCGTGCACAAGAGCTGCGCCGACGTGGGGCGGCAAGTCCCGCGACACGGCGACGGCCCCGCCGAGCGTTCCTATCGCAACCTGGGCTGCCTGGGTCGGCACGCCGGACGGGACAGCCCCGGCAATGACCAGCCTGTAGACGAAAGCACCGATGCTGCCGAGGACGGCAATACCGAGCGCACCGCCGAACTCGGCGCTCGTGGATGAGATCGAAGCGGCCGAGCCGGCCCGCTCGTGGGGAGCCGCCCCGACGATGGCGTCGGGGACGAGCGCCACCAGGGGTCCGGCCCCCAACCCCGTGACCACCGATCCGGCGACCAAGACCGGAAGGCCACCAATCCCGACCAGCGCGAGCACAGCGAAGCCCAAGGCGCAGACCAGCAGGCCGGCGACCATCACAACAGTTCGGGGCGCCCAACGCACCAGTGTCGGCGCGAGCATGGAACCCGTGATGACGCTGATTGCCGCGGGGAGGGTCCACAAGCCGGCCTGGAGGGGTGACAGGCCAACCACGAGCTGGAAGTACTGGGCCGTAAAGAACGACGCCGCGAACATAACGAAGGCGTTGAGCATGAAGATCGCCAGGGTCGCGCTGAAGGCAGGGACGCGAAACAGCCGGAAGTCAACGAGGGGGTAAGCCAAGCGCCGCTGCCGGCGCACGAACAGCGCGCCCAGCACAAAGCCGGACGCACCGGATACAACCGGCGCCCAGCTCAAGCCGTCCTGGGCCAAAAGTTTGAGGCCGAAGATCGTGGCGAGCACGGCCCCGAGGGACAGGGCGGCGCTGGCGATGTCCAGGCGGCCCGCGGCCGGGTCGCGGAACTCGGGCAAGAGCTTCGGCCCTACGAGCAGGAGGGTGGCCATCACCGGTACCGGCACCAGGAAAACCGCTCCCCACCAAAAGTGCTGGATGAGAAGGCCCCCAATAGGCGGGCCGAGCGCGCTTCCAGCCGCGAAGCTGGCGCCCCAGATAGCGATGGCCTGGGTTCGCTGCCGGGGGTCATGGAACATGCTCCGAATAAGCGACAGCGTGGACGGCGCCAGAGTTGCGCCGGCGACGCCGAGGATGGCGCGCGCCGCAATGAGCATCACAGCGGTCGTCGAGAGCGCAGCGAGCACCGAGGCCGTGGCGAAGGCGGCGGCGCCTATCATGAGAAGCCGCCGACGGCCGATGCGGTCGCCAAGCGTCCCCATCGTCATGAGCGAGCCGGCCAGGAGAAACCCGTAAATGTCGACGATCCAGAGCAGTTGCGACGGGGACGGCTTTAGGTCTGTTGTGAGGGTCGGCACAGCCAGGTGCAGAACCGTTATGTCCATCACGACCACCAGGCAGGGCAGCGCGATAGCGGCGAGGCCGATCCACTCGCGGCGTCCGGCTCTGGTTGGGACAGCGATGTCAGCGGCTTCGAAAGCGAAGCCTGTGCCGTCCTTTGACGTTACCGCTTTCATGAAATCCCCTGGCTCTAACGTTTGAAGAACTCGATCAACATGGGCGCAAGAGCCTTCGCCGATACGTTGTGGGTCTGACGTTCCAGAGTGCGGTACTGAGCGTCGGGGAGGACGTCCGCGAGCGCTTGCATCGCGTTGCTCGTCCACGCAGGGCTTTTCCCTCCAGCGATGGCGAGCGTTGGCATCGTGGCAGAGACCCATCGGTTGGCAGGCAGCGGCTCGCCTCTCTGGTAGTCTTGCACGGTAGCGCCGTCGTGAGGGAGCGTGTGTGCAACAGCTTTGAGCTTCGGCCACACTGGCAGCAATCGCATCAGGGCGACGAAGAACGCGGGGGCCCCAACCGCCTTCAGGAAGAGCTGGACCGCATCGCTTCGGCGACCTGCCGCGACCGCATCGCTGATTCGGGCCCAATCGTCCTTCGAGACTGGAGGACGGCTATCGTCCACGATGAACGGCGCCTCGTACAACGCAAGCTTCTTGATACCAGTGAGGCGATTCGTCGCCTCGAGCGCGAGCACCGCGCCGGAGGAAATGCCCCAGACGAACGCCGCGCCACCCGCCTCGTTGAGGAGGGCTCCGATGTCTTCGACCTCGCGCTCCACGGCATAAGGCGCCGTATCACCACTGTCGCCTCGACCTCGACGGTCGTAGGTGAACACGGTGAAGTGCTGTGCCAGGAGTTCGGCCAGCGGCCCACTCGGCCCCAGGGCTCGATAGCAGAGCGCGCCGTCGACCAGAATCACGGGTGATCCGTGACCGATGCGGTCGAATGCGATCGCCGTGCCGTCCTTCGACAGCACTGTTGTCACGAGGGTGGCTGGCATGTGTGTCTCCTGGAGGTTTCGGGGAGTCGCCGCTAACGTCGAACGAGGAGACGCGAGATCGACATGTTTGTCCGCTTGATCGCTCCTCCCGGTGATTGCCAGGATGAGCGGTGGACCTTGCCTGTGGTTTCGAAGGCGATGGAGGTATCGTCAGCAGACTTGACTGTGTTGATCTTCAAGGCGGCTCCTTCAAGACGCCGCAGAAGCAGGGTGATAGCCGTGCGTGCGGAACGGGACGTCGAGCTCGCGACAGACCTCGGTGATGACCTCGGGCGCGTGATAGTAGTTGCGCAGCCGCGCGATCCGGTCGCTGTCCAACTCGACCCGCACGACGGCATGCACTTCGTCACCCGACCACCAGAGGAAGATCGATTCCCCCCGGTGCGCGCGGAGCTCACATCGCGGAGGAGTCACGAGCTCGTATCCACCCTCGGGACAGCCGAAGAGCATTCCCTGCAACGATCCGGCCCTGACTGCCTTGGCCCCGTACTCGATCTTGAAGCCCGGATACTCCAGAGTCGCCGTATCGAGGAGGAGCGCGGTGAGACGATCGAGGTCCCGCGCGTTGAAGGCCTCGCAAAAAGCGTCGAGGACGGCGGGAGCCACCGGAGCCGACTCGTCCGGTTCCGGCGCCACCAGCTTGCCCCGCCCCCTGTGCAGGGCTGCCTTGATGGCTCCGGTCGTGGTGGAGAGCGCCTCGGCGATCTCCTCGAGCGACAGCCCGAAGGCATCCTTCAGCACGACCGCAGCTCGTTCTTGCGGCGAGAGCTGAGCGATCAGCGTTCCAGCGGCCTCACGCGTCGCGCGAGGCTCGGCGCTCGTCGCCGGTTCCGGAACCTCGACGCCGAACGCGGCCGGTACCTCTCGCGCTTGCCGCGCCCGATTGAGCCACAGGTTGGAAGCAATGCGAAAAAGCCATGCCCGCGGGCTGCGCGGCGGTTCTGCCATGATGCCGAGATTCGCGAACGCCCGGGTCATCGTCTCTTGGGCCATGTCCTCGGCATCCCAAGGGCTGCGTGTCAGATGCCGACAGTACCGGTAGAGGTCTGGGCGGAGCGGTTCGTAGGTATCGAGAAAACGACGCCAAGACGCCTTGACGGCGCCGTCCAGCGGGTCATTTGAGACAGTACTCATGCCGGAGAGACACACGACAAGCGAGAAAGGATACGGACTCTGCTCATGGCGCTCCTTGAACCGAAGTCTACCCGTCCATGGCCCCTCGCTGCGTGTCGAGGACGAGGCCAGCCGACGACGGTCGTCCACGACCCATCGCATGCACGATGGAGGGCGAGCCCCTTCCTCAAGAAGGGCGACAATCCGATCGCCGGTCGAGAGGCCGCGCTCTCGAAGGATTACGTCGAGCGACAAGTGGAAGATGCCGATGCTCGCGCGGTCGCGCCACAGCGCGGGAAGTGCCTTGGCTGCGTCGTTTTCGCGGCCCGCCCGCGCAGCCGCGGCCCAGTAAGCACCGGTGAGGGCGCCTGAGCTGGCCGCGACCACGCGCGAGAAGCGCAGACCCTTCTGGTGCAGCACCTCGATTGCGCCTGCCTGGAGCCCGCGCGCTCCGTCAAACCGTCAGCAAGACCTTCCCGACTCCGCCACCTTCAGCGAACTGATGCGCCTTCGCCGCCTCGTTGAGCGGAAACCGCTTC
>WNFI01181892.1_pt1 | contig 10632 bp, 12 predicted proteins | sample 5400471 | NCBI WGS metagenome assembly WNFI01 (sample SAMN13153348, study PRJNA577476) | soil metagenome | isolation source: 100 cm saprolite on Douglas fir-dominated hillslope | place: USA:California | collected 2013-09-17 | reverse complement strand
CGGCCAATTTCCGGCAGGGAAGCTTCCGTCAGCTGTTTTGCCAGATACATGGCAATCTGCCGTGGAAAAACAATCGCCCGGGAATTGCTCTTGGCTTTGATTTCAGTTACCCGCAGACCAAATTGCTCCGCCACCGCCCTTTGGATGGCATCAATCGTGATCCGGGGCGTCTGGGAGTCGATAAAATTCTTTAACACCTGCTGGGCCGTAGTCAGGTTGACTTCCGCTCCGGTCAGGGAGCAGTAGGCCATCAGCCGTATCAGCGCTCCTTCCAGCTCGCGCACATTGGTGCGGACATTGGAGGCGATGTACATCGCCAGTTCCGTGTTGAGAGTGACCCGTTCCGATTCGGCTTTTTTCTGCAGGATCGCGACTTTGGTTTCCAGGTCCGGCGGCTGAATGTCGGCGATGAGTCCCCACTCAAAGCGTGAGCGCAGGCGGTCTTCAAATTCCGCCAGCTCTTTCGGCGGACGGTCACTGGCGATCACGATCTGCTTCATGGTTTCATGCAGCGCGTTGAACGTATGAAAGAATTCCTCCTGGGTGCGCTCTTTTTGCGCCAGGAACTGGATGTCGTCGATGAGCAGCACGTCCACGTTGCGGAACTTGTCGCGGAAGCTGATCATGCGGTCATAGCGCAGCGAGTTGATCATGTCGTTGGTGAACTTCTCGCTCGACAAATAGCAAATCGACGCCTGGGGCGTGCGCCGTTTTACCTCGTGGCCAATGGCCTGCATCAGGTGGGTCTTGCCCATGCCGACGCCGCCATAGAGGAACAGCGGGTTATAAGCCTTGGACGGACGCTCCGCCACCGCCAGCGAAGCCGCGTGAGCAAACTGGTTTCCTGAGCCGATGACAAAAGCATCAAAAGTGTATTTGGGATTCAGTTGCGCCGCGGAGTCCCAGTCAAAACGCTGCTGCTTGCCGGCGTTGGCCGGCGCGCCGCTGGCCGAAACCGGAGGGAAGCCGCTGGCCGGCGGACGGACCGGCACCGCTGTGGGATCTTCTTCCGCGGTAATGAATTTCACTTCCTGATATTCCAGCGCGAGCACCTCGAGCGCTTCCTGGATCAGGTCGCCGAATTTTTCCTCGATGTGGCGGAACTCCGGCGTGGGTACGCGGACAAAAATAATTTTCCCGGCAGTGTGACTGAAGCGCGTGGGCTTGAGCCAGGTGTCGTAGGAAAGCCGCGTGATCTTCTTCTCAAGCGCGGAGAGAATTCGCAACCAAGGATTTGCAGCAGCGGTAGTCGACGCCGATAAAGACATGATTCAATTGTTCCCAGGCGCTCAAGGGCCTGATTTTGAAGGTGCGGGCCGGATGTTGCTCTGTTCCACGATTCACAGAGCAGTGAACATTGAGTGGTACAAACCAAAAACTAGACTGTTCGGCATACTACACGAACTTTCCTGCGGACGAACATGCGCGCGCGAAAAATTTTTTGCGAATGATTTCATGGCGAACAACAACGCACGATGTCTCGTCAAGTACCCAATTCATAACTGCCGCGCGCTTGGTGCATAATAGTGTGCGGTGTCGTGACACGATCCAAGCGCGTTTTTGAGAGATGGGCCCAACGGACCTGACGGGAGAGAACAGACAAGATGACAGAAGACCTGGCGATTCGCGCCGGCAAGAAACTTCCCAACACGCACGAGGAAATGGCCATCGTGAGTTGTGAGCACGTCGATTGCCCTGTCACATTTTTAATCATCCACCACAGCGCGTACAAAGACATGGCGCGGGCCAGGAGGCAAGTCGCGCACATCAAAGGCATCATGCGCGATGAGCATATTCGTGCAACCTTCAAAGACCATTTCCAGGTGTATGACCTGGAAGACGTGGATTAGAAGCGGGTACTGGGGCGCGACCGGCTCAGTAGCACGAATAGCCTCAATTCCTTTATACTTCTCGTTTGCCCCTTGAGGGCGAAAAATTCCTAAGTTTGCAGGAGCAGTAACAATTCATGCCCAAGCGCACCTTTCAGCCGAACCGTCGCCGCCGTTCCAAGAAGCACGGTTTTCTCAAGAGAATGAAGACCAAAAGCGGGCAGGCGGTGTTGTCGCGCCGTCGCGCCAAGGGACGCAAGCGCGTCTCGGTGAAGCCTGGCTTCCGCGATTGAGCGTGTCCCGGCAAGCCAATGTTTCCGTGTGCCAGCCGTGAATGACCACCAACCCCCAATCAGGCAAGTTCTCCAAGAGTTCGCGATTGCTCAAACACGCAGATTTCCAGTCCGTGTACAAACAGGGGAAGAGACACTTTTCCGGGAACATGACGGTGTTTTACCGCGAGCGCAAGAACAGCGACAGCGACCAGCTCGGGCCCCGCGTGGGATTTACCGTAGGCAAAGTGCTGGGCGGCTCCGTACAGCGCAACCGGATACGGCGGCGCTTGCGGGCGGCGGTCCAGCGCCATGTAGCGAAATTGACCCGGCCGCTGGATGTAGTGCTGCACCCGCGGAAATCGGTGATGACCATGGAGTTCGCGCAACTGGATTCCGAAGTAGAGAAGCTTCTGGCCGCATTGCAAACGGGCCCGGGAAAAACGAAAGCATGACGCGTCTGGCCACAATTCTGCTGAAGTTCTACAAAGGCCTGATCTCGCCTCTGCTGCCGGCTTCCTGCCGTTTCGTGCCGAGCTGTTCCGAGTATGCAGCGGAAGCATTGGCCCGTCACGGATTTTTCCGGGGTTCGGCGCTGGCAGCGTGGCGTGTGGTGCGGTGCAATCCGCTGGCCCATGGCGGATACGATCCTGTTTCCAGGATTTCCAAGACTAAGCTTTCCAAAACCAGATTTTCCAAGATCAAGCTTTCCAAGACTTAAGACTGACTGAGAGCGTAATTGACCGAATATCACAATCCGCAAAATGATTCCGGCTCGCAGAAGCGGCTGCTGATGGCCTTTTTTCTGATCTTCATTGGCATCGCCGTCATGCAATACCTGATGCCCAAGCCGCCGCCACAGCCACAAAAGCCAGAGACACCGCAACCAACGCAGTCACAACCGCAAGCGCCGGCACAGGTCAAAAGCTGGGTCCTGAAAAAAGATCGCCACTACCTGCCCGAAGATGTGGAGCTGGTGAATCCGGTTAGCGCGCCGGTCCTGGGATATCCGCTTTCGATTTTTACCTATGATCAAGACCTGCAGAAGAAACTGAACGAAGCGCTCTACGTGCCGAGCGCTACCGGGCCGCAAAAACCTCCGTTTTCTTTGAGCTTTGAATTCTCTGACGGCGAGACGGTGGCGAAGAAGAAATTTACCTTCGATGACTCCTACGTGATCACCGTAGAAACCGAAGTAACCAGCAAAGGACAAAAGACGCAGGCGTATCCGCAGTGGCCCAGTGGTTTTGGTGATGACGCCAAAGCGCTTGCTTCCTATGCCGCGGAAAAAATCCTATGGCAGCAGAACAAGGACATTCAGCGGCAGGCCGCGGAATCCGGATGGTTTCTCACCGGCAAGAAATCGATCAGCAATGGCGCAACCCTAAGCGGGCCCTACCAGTGGGCGGCCACCGCCGACCAATATTTTGCCGCGGCGTTCATGCCCTATTCCCCGGATGATACAGCGCTGGTTACGCTGCACAATCAGGTTGAAATCGCCAAAGATCCGGCCAAGCCGAACGAAGACAAAATGAAAGTTTCGGTCCTGGGGTTGGCTGTGGGCAATGTTCATGGGGCCACACGCGAGCGGCTGTTTGTCGGCCCCAAAGCCGTGGACATTCTGGAAAACGTCACCACGCCGACTTCCACGGACTTGCGCGGCATGCTGGATTATGGGATGTTCGGTTTCATCTCCCGGCCGCTGTTCGCGTGTCTCACGTGGACATACGACAAGATCGCCCATAACTGGGGATGGGCCATTGCCCTCCTGACCGTCATCATCAATCTGATCCTGCTGCCGTTGCGCATCACCGGCATTAAGTCGGCATTGAAGATGTCGAAGATCCAGCCGCAGATGAAGGCCATCCAGGACAAGTACAAGAAATATGGCATCACCGACCCGCGGCGCGCGGAGATGCAGAAGGAAATCTCGGCTCTGCAAAAGAAAGAAGGCGTTAACCCGTTGGGCGGCTGCTTCCCCATGATGCTGCAGATGCCCTTCCTGTTTGCCTTCTACTCCATGCTGAGCAACGCGTTTGAACTGCGTCATGCCAACTGGCTATGGATCCATGATCTTGCCGCTGCCGATCCGTGGCACATTTTGCCGATCATCGTGGTCATCACCATGTTCCTGACCCAGCAGAGCACGCCCGCCGGCGGCATGGACCCGGCCCAGCAAAAAATGATGAAGTATATGACACCGATCATGATTGGCGGCATGACCTGGGTCTTGCCAGCGGGGCTGGGTGTGTATTGGGCGATCAGTAATATCATCGGCTATATCCAACAAACAGCGGTCAATCGTTCGCAATTCGGCCAGCAGGTGCGCAAGACGGTGGAGAAGCGGATCAAGCGAAAGAAGTAATGCCGGAAATTGTTGAGGCTGCGATTTCAAGGAACTGAGTTTGGACTTACAAACATGATCCAGGACAAAGTTGCGGCGGCAAAACAGATCGATGCTTTCCTGAAGAACGTCATCACTTCAGGGGCGTTCAAGCTCAAATACCGGATCACGGTGCACCCGGCGTCCGCCGGCGAAGCCGAGATCAGCGTGGAACTCGCCGGGCCGGACAGCGACCTGGTGCTGGAGCGCGGGGCCGAAATGCTTCGTTCCCTGGAGTTCCTGTGCCATGAGGCCCTGCACCTTCATCCGGAAGACTACAGCCGGGTCAGCTTTGATTGCCGCGGATACCGCGCAGCGCGTCAGCAGGAACTCAAACTGGCGGCCGAGGTGGCAGCCGAGAAAGTACTGAAGAGCGGCGTTCCGTTTTCCTTTGCGCCCATGTCATCGCGCGAGCGCCGCTTGGTCCATTTGGCCTTCCATAATCACGAGTCTCTGGTCACGCAGAGCGAAGGAGAAGGCGGACGCAGGTACGTCGTGCTCTATCCCAAAGATTACAAGCGGGTCCAGCCACCGCGCCGGTAGGTATCGGCAGAGCGCTCAAAACCTTTGAAACACAGAGGAAGGAGGACACAGAGGATTTTTGTAATCTGTTCCGCTGCTTCCTCTGTTCCTCTGTGTTTCAAAAGGTTTAATCTTCGGGAACCATGAACCTCGACGACACCATCGTCGCCATAGCTACGCCGCCGGGCCGCGGCGGTATTGGCGTGGTACGTCTTTCTGGTCTGGACGCGCAGAGCATTGCCGCGTCCATGCTGCGTCTCAAGCATGAGATGGCGCCGGGCCGCGCAGTCTTTGCGGAATTGATTGACCCGGAAACCAGCGAGCGCATTGATGAATCCGTGGTCACGTACTTTGCCCGGTCCCATTCCTACACTCAGGAAGACGTGATTGAGATTTCCGCGCATGGCTCTCCTGTTGTGCTGCGGCATGTAGTGGAACTGGCGCTGGCGAGAGGCGCGCGTCTCGCTGAGCCCGGAGAGTTCACCATACGCGCCTTTCTCAACGGCCGCATTGACCTCACGCAGGCAGAAGCGGTGCGCGACCTGATCGAGTCGCAAACCCTTTATCAGGCCAAGGTCGCAGCGCAGCAGCTTGAAGGAGCGCTCTCGCAACGCTTGCTGCCGACCAAGAAGAAGCTGGTGGAACTGATCGCCATGATGGAAGCAGGAATCGATTTTGCGGAAGACGACCAAGATGGTGCATGAAGGCCTCACGCTGGCTATCGTCGGCAGGCCGAATGTGGGCAAGTCCAGCCTGTTCAATCGGCTGGTAGAGCGCGAACGCGCCATCGTGACCGCTACTCCCGGCACCACGCGTGATCTGGTCACGGAAACAGTAGCGTTGGGTGGCATTCCGCTCAAGCTCATCGACACAGCGGGAATTCGCTACTCCACCGACGAAGCCGAGAGCATTGGCATTCGCAAGTCACACGAAGCACTGACGGAAGCGGACATTGTGCTGGTAGTGGTCGACAGTTCCAGTCCGTTTTCTGCTGATGATCAAGAATTGTTTCAAGCCTGCCGCCAGCGCCGCGCGTTTGTTGTCGCCAACAAGAGCGATTTGGCGAGGGACAGCAAATTGGCAGTCGAGGGCTTGAAGCTGTTTCGGACATCTGCACTGACTGGCGATGGGATTGACCAACTGCGGTCGGAGATACTCAGCGAGGTCTCCGGCAGCTCCGGCGCGGAACATGAAGCCGGATTCCTCACCAACGTCCGGCAACAGCGGCTGGTGGAAGAATCATTGAACGCACTCGATGCAGCCAAACGAGCGGTGGAGCGCAGTATTCCCCACGAGATGATCATGCTTGATCTCTACAGCGCGTTGCGTCCGCTCGATGCCATCACCGGCGAAACCACGACCGACGACATTCTGCATTTGATCTTCAGCAGTTTTTGTATTGGGAAATAATTTCTCGGTAAGAGATTGTGCCTTTGAGAGTGTCATCCTGAGCCGAAAGGCGAAGGATCGGCTCCGCTGCTTCTTGGGATGTGGATTCGGTGCGCGCTCTAACATTGATGAGTGAGATGACCTTGTGGCTCCGCAGCGGCCGCACAGCAGATCCTTCGGCCTCGGGCCTCACGATGACACGGCTTCAGGTCTGTTGTTGCTAACTAGGATTTGTCGGCGGAATTTTTCGCGCAGAATCATACGTCCCATCGGCTTACTCGTATGCCAGCGCTTCAATCGGGTCCTGCCGCGCGGCGATGATTCCTGGATAGAGCGCGCCGATCACGGCGGCGCCCATGGCAATACCGGCGGCAATGGGCCACCAGCCCGGCACGATGGCTTGAGGCAACGATGCCGGCACCAGCCTGGCGAGCAGCCAGCGGCTCAAAAAACTAAAGACAATCCCCAGAATGCTTCCGCCCAGCCCGAGAAAGAGCGCTTCGAACAAAATGATTTTCACAATCCAGAATCGTGACGCGCCCAGAGACTTCAGGATGCCGATCTCCCTCGTCCGCTGCATGATGGCCATGTACATGGAGAGCGCAGCCACGGCGGCGCCAATCAGCACCGCGACCCCGATAATCACATTGAGGAAAGGCCGAAGAAAAGGGACGTTGTCCACGGAAGTGAGGGAGATCAGTTCCTCCATCGCAAAAACGTAGTAGCCGGGAAGCAATTTCTTGAGCGCGTCGATGACCTCCGGGGTATTGGCCGGGTCATCGAGCTTGAGATAAATCTGCGAGACCTTACCCGGGGCGCCGTCCAGGTCCTGAACAACGGGCATGGGAAGAAAAATGTGGGAGAGCTTACCGGGTTCCACCACTCCGGCGACCCTCCAGTCGTGATTCAAAAGGTTCAACCTGCTGCCTGCGTGGACGTGCACCTGCTGCGCGTAGAACGAGTCGAGGAGAATGTCGTCGGCGTTCTCGAAGGAGTGTCCTTCGATGAAAGTGAATCCGCCGCTCATACGATTGAATTCCGGGAAATTGATCCCAGCCACAGCAGTCCATCCGGCAACCTGGTGGCTAGCGACACCAATGGTTTGAGTAACGTGAGGAATTTGTTGCAGGCGCGGGACAAGCTGCTCGGGCATGTTGTTCAAGGACATGGATCCAGGTGAAGAAGAACGCACAACGATATCCGCACCGACGCCGCGGTTGCGACGCGAAGAGTCATCGACAAAGCCATGGCTCAGGCCAACCAGAATAAGCATGAGGGTCACCGGTACGCCGATCAGAAGGATACTCAGAATCGTGCGTGTTGGCCGTTGGGTCAGGTTCGATGCAACAAGCTTGGCAATCAACGTGAGGCTCCGCGGAGAGAGACATTAGACATGTCCTATCAGGATAGCAGTGAAAGGCTATTGCGGTATCACGCTGACCGTCAGCAGGCCGTTAATCTCATCAGTGTTGTCGTGGCCCTTCTTGAAAACCAGTGCCGGTTGCCGGGCGTAGGTTTCGGAGAGACGCAGCTCTTTCACTTCGAACACGCGATAGCCGTTGGCGGCCACGCGTTCGTCGTAGGTCACGCCGGTGAGATAGTAGACATGGCCGTGCCACAGTAACAGCGAAAGCTGCTGCCGCCTGATGCCGGCAATCACCGCGTCCATGTTCGTGGGCGCGCCGGAGACCAGACCCAACTCCAGCCGCACGTGCTTGCCGTCGGGCAGGACCACATCCTGGTTGACGGCCTGGGCAACGGATTCCAGGTCCGGCAGCTCCTGGTGGCAGATTTCCGAGTGGCTCAGGCGTATCACCCAGTAATTCTGGTCAAGGGAAACGCCTTCGCGCTGAAAAAGTGTTTCCAGTCCGGCGGCCAAGGCCCAGTTTTCGCAATTCTGTTTGGCTGTGGCCATTTTACCCGGCTGGAGGTCAGCAGTTTGGTCGGGTTTGACATAAATTTGCTGCTGTTTTTTCTTATCGTCGGCATGGAGAGACACCGTAAGAAACAGGAAGCCAATCGCAATGTAACGCCAGCGGTACATAGACATAACCAGTGTACGCCGTTGGCCAGGCAGGCTGAACAAAAGCTTCTGGCGCGGGTTCCCAGTTCGTCAACTTCTGTTTGGCAAAACGGTTACTTAGAGAGACCAGCCAGCGCGCGGCGGAACAGGACTTCAAAAGATTCGCCTTCAGTCTTGCCTAGCCGGGCCATGACCTTTTCCGCAGCCAGCCGCTGATAACCCAGATTGATCAGCGCAGAGATCACGTCTTCTTCCACCGGCGACGCGGTTGCCGCGCTGGGCGCCACGCCAAAACTGTCGAGCTTGTCGCGCAACTCCAGCACCATGCGTTCCGCGGTCTTCTTTCCGATGCCGGGAATGCGAGTGAGCGCGGCCACGTTGTTTCCCTGGATGGCCGCCACCATTGCATCGGTCGGCATGCCGCTCAGGATGGTGATGGCCAGCTTGGGTCCAATGCCGCTTACGCTGAGCAGCTTTTCAAAAAGCTGCTTTTCATTTGCTTTCAGGAAACCAAACAAAGCCAGCGCATCTTCGCGCACATGAGTATGTACAAAGAGCGCTACTTCCGTTCCGGCAGCAGGTAGCGCGGAAAACGTGGGGATGGTGATATTTACTTCGTAACCAACACCCGCGGCCTCCACCACCGCCTGGTTGGGGTGCTTGGTGAGCAATTTGCCACGCAGGTGAGCAATCATCGTGTGGCTGATCCCTGGGCAAGAGTCTGACTCAGAGAGCCATCAGGATTGATGTTTTCAAATACCGGAACAAACTTAGGCAGCTTGCTCCAGGGCATCCAGGGCACGGCGAGGGAAATGATGACATCGCAGACGGCGACAAAAACGTGTCCGCCATCAAAAAACCAGTAATCCGAGAAATGTCGCACCACCGAGGCCACAAGTTGCCAACTGAACGCAACGCTCTGTACGTGCATTACCACGTGAGTGAAATAAATTGCGTCTCCCCACCACTTGGCTGCTAGCGTAAGAACGATCGCCAGCACTTGTCCCACGCGGTCTCGCTTGCCTATGGCTTTGAACATGAGCAAACAGATCGGAATGCTCACCACGAACGCCATGGCGGCGTGCAGTTGGGGATACCATTTTCCGCTGTCGGCTTCCATCAGGCTGGCGAGCCAGCCCCAGGCGCTGCCGGCGACCGTTGCGGCCACCAGTCCGGCGGCCAGACCGACAACATAGTTCGCGTCTTTGGCCTTGTATTCGTCGGCTTCCCGCTGTTTTTCCGCGGCCACCCTCATCTGGCACGCGAGACAGTGGTAGCCGGGCAGGCCGTTCATCAGGGTGATCTCGCGCGCTTCCACGGCGCTGCAGTCTTCACACTTTCCGGCAAACGGCTGTACGACCTTGCTGACCTCTTCGATCACCGCGTCGAGCAAGCCGGCAATTTCTTCCAGTTTGGGTTTGGTCATGGCGTAGGTCCACGAGATCGAGACTCCATCCACGGCAGCCTTAATGGTCTTCTTACCGAAGAATGAGGAAAAGCCCGGCCGGTTCTTGAGCGCTTCCTGAAGTGGCGGGACGATTGGCGCCTTGGGATAGCGGACCAGCATGACGAATCCGCTGGTCCGGCCTGCCTGGGTCAACGCCAGGGCGACAAGATATCCTTTGTACGCGCCGAACACGACGCCTTTCATCGTGGACTGGAAGGTCTCCTTAAAAGTGGCGCATTTGGGAACATAAATGCCCCCAACCTGCTGTGCGAGCTGAGACATGTAAGTGGCAACATTCATGATGTTGGGAAACTTACTTCAGATCGGCCTGGGTTTCAAGAGAAAGATTCAAGAGAAAGATTCAAGACAAAGATTTCAAGACTAAAGATTCAAGGCAGAATCTTCAGGTCCGGCGCCGGTAATAGATGTTGAACTGAAACCCCGGATCGGGAGGGAACAGCGCCGCGATCTTCGTCAGGCGCTCAGCCATCGCTGACGGCGCCAGCAAAGGATATTCGCGCTCACGCAGCTCGTAGTAATCAACATCCAGGCACAGCGAAAGCAGATAAATGGCAATGGCGTCAGAAAACGCGGCTGCCGCAAAATCGGAGCGCGCTTTCTCGTCGGTGCGTCCCGCGCTGTTGCCGAGTGCCTGCTGGCGATACTCAAAAGCCCCCCCCCCCCCCCCCCCCCCCCCCCCCCCCCCCCCCCCCCCCCCCCCCCCCCCCCCCCCCCCCCCCCCCCCCCCCCCCCCCCCCCCCCCCCCC
>WNFI01068622.1_pt1 | contig 10632 bp, 8 predicted proteins | sample 5400471 | NCBI WGS metagenome assembly WNFI01 (sample SAMN13153348, study PRJNA577476) | soil metagenome | isolation source: 100 cm saprolite on Douglas fir-dominated hillslope | place: USA:California | collected 2013-09-17 | reverse complement strand
GCGGAGATTCCCACGATGCGACGCTCACCAACAACGATCTGCTGAGCTTTCTGCGAAACCATCGGCAAGCCGATGCAGTTTCCAGTTACCATTTTCGGCCTCCGCGCCCGGAGGCGGACGATTTTGTGTTCTTTGACATCCTGTTCGTTCGGCACCCGCTGGACCGGATCCGCGTGATTTTTGACTCCTATCAACGCGCGAGCAATTCTTATGATCCCTTGGTCGACATCGCGAGGCAGCAGGATCTGGCTGGCTTCAGCGAGCGACTGATGGCGGATTTCCCGCACATGGTCAACAATGTGCAAGTGAACTACCTGGCTAATGGAGGAAGGTATTTCAGGCCGCCCAGCAATTCGGACTTGCGCAACGCCATTGGAGTCATGGAACGGGCTGCAGTACCCGGAGTAACGCACCTTCTTGCTGCCGCTCTGTCCGCCGCGGAGTATTACCTGAAGCCTGCTTTCGGAGACCTCGATCTTTCTTATGTAGCCCGCGACCCGTGCCCCTCGCCGGAATCCTGGAGATCGCGACTAGAGCGCTTCAGAGAAGTCTTTGGAGATGCCACTTACGAAAAGTTGGTCGAAATGAACAAACTTGATCTTGAGCTACTGGAGTTCAGTCAGGAAGAAGTCGGTCGGCGGTTTCGACTGATCCCGAATCATGAAGCCAGGCTTCGGCATTTTGTCGAGCGATGCCAAGCCTCCACTGAGTTCTTCCTGGAACACGACGACGTAGACGCGTAGGTCTTTCCCTTACACGATGATTCCGTTAAACGAGCTGCCCGCAGCGGCGACATGAAGATCCTGCGGAATGCGCCCTAGTGGTTTCCTGTTCGGGGACCAGCGGCCATGGGAATGGGCGGAGCCGTAACCTTGTTCCCGCCAAGACTCTGTTGAGTTCCCGCTGTTAACTCGAAGACCTCGGGATCCGTTCTCATGGTTAAACACGACATTACGACCCGTCCCACTACCACCCGAGGGAGTCGCTCGAGTGCGCCCATCAGACTCCGAATCTCCTGCACGATTGTAGTATGGGCCGCGCTGACCCGGCGAAATCGCGTCCAACCTGACCACCAGATATACTTCGCCGTCATCGCGAGGTCGTTGACGTTCTTCCAAAGAAAAATGTATTGGTTTCGTCGGACGATCGTGCGAAGGAAGACCTCACCCTCAAGCCGCGTACTGAAATGATGATGATGCGATACTTGACTATCCACTGCCAGAAGGCAATTCCATCCTACCTTCCATGCCCGGTAAGATAAATCAACATCCTCCATGTATAACGGATCGTAAAGACCGTCCAGGCCACCTAGCCAAACATATTTTCGGCGATCCACTGCAAATAGTCCGCGATGAAGCCAGAAAACGGGGTGATGCGCCCCCTTTTTGAAGCCTGAGACGGGATCATGACTCCACTCCACATGGGTTCCATTGAAACGAGCATGAGTGTTGCCCGTTTCAGAGACCCCTTGTCCCTGTCCCAAAACCTGACTGGCCACGCCAAACGTAGTGGGATCCGTTAAAGCGGCCAGTAATGGCGGCAGAAAGTCAGGGCGCACAATTGTATCGCTGTTCATCAGTACGAGAATGTCGCGCGTAGCTGCCTTAATTCCAAGCCGGTTCCCTGCCCCGAAATAGATGTTTTCTTCGCTTGAGATTAGCCGGACTTCGGGGAAACGCCTCTTGATATATTCGTCTGTGCCGTCAGCGCTGTGATTATCGACTACGATGATCTCGTGTTTCCCGCCACTCTTGCGAACAACTTCAAGGAGAGGCGGCAGAGACTCCGCCAACATGCTTTGCGAGTTCCAACTCAAAATAACGAAACTGCACTCTGGCCGCGGCGATGAAAACTTTGGCGGAGTTCGCAGAGCAATTCTTCGCCAAAAACGGCCGACGAGTTCCGCGCAAAAGAGAGTGATCAGGACGAACCAATCAACGGGGACAAAGAGCAAGAGAAGAAGAGCGGCAGGAGATAGCGGAGAATGGGCGGCGGCACGGATCCCTTTGCGATTTGGTTCAGTTGGTACCCAAGTTTGCATATTGCACAAAGTCGCTGGGATGATTCGAGGCTAGCATACCCCTCACCGCGCTCGGATGGAGAATGCTGCGCCAGGATATGAAGTCCGTCAATCGGGCCTCATGGTCGGGAATAACTTCGAATCGCCTGTACACTTCTTCCGTGGCAAACTTCAGCAAGGCAAGGTCAAGCGTATTCAGGTCAAGAAGTTCTTTGTAGATTTTGTCTCCGCAAGCGTCCTGGAACTGCGCCAGGTGGGTATCCAGCGCTCGCGGCACCGTGGAAGTGAGGTTTTGGGCAACATATCCGAAATTGATTCCGTAAAATTGAGGTGCCAGGGATTGTTCAGCCAGCACGGCGCTCACATCGAAAATCTCGGTTACGCCCAGTACGGATGCCTGCGCGGCAACCCGACAGGCAGTCTGCAGCTTCGATTCCTGGCCTACCCGGTCCCGAGCCGATAGAAAAGTCGCCTGCGCGTTGTTCACGTATTGCGGATAGCGCTGAATCAACAACTGCATAAAGTCTGCCCTGGTTCTGACCTTGGCTTCCGCAATTAAAGGATCGTCACTAGTATCGGTACGGCGATAAAAGTCGTACATTGAGGACAGCCGGGCGAGTGGATTCCGCAGAAACAATATGTCGTAAAACACGAAATCTGGATGCACCGGTTTCGGCGGCACAAGATGGTGACTGGACACCGCCTGTACTCTCGGATGTTTTTCCAGAAAATCCAGAAGAACCTCATTAGCGAGCACAGAGTTGAAGTGTCCGCTCTCGAGGGACGCCAATCGCCGACCAAAGTTCCTTTCCAGAATGGAGTAGATTGTGCTACCGGCATTCTTGAAGATGTGATAGTGAAGGATTACGTGACGAGGCCCCTCTCTGCGTTTGCGTTTTATCCAGGAAAACACTTCTCAACCTCCACGATGAGATCGTGAACCGGCACTAACCCAGACATTTGCCAGAGAAATCTAAGGATTCATTTCCGTGCGAGTTCTGGCTTTCGATTTCCAAGCAGTTCTTCGTAGCGGGCGATAACCCGTTCCGGTGGTCCGTCTTCCACCAGTCGTCCAGCATGGACTAGCATGGCTCGATCGCACAACTTTCGGACATTGTCCATGGAATGCGACACTAATAAGATCGTTTTGCCTCTCCTGCGAAAATCCTCGATCCGCTCGAAACACTTCGCCTGAAATCCGGCGTCGCCGACACCTAGAATCTCATCAATAATCAAAATATCGGGATCGACTTCGATAGCGACGGAGAAAGCGAGGCGCATGTACATTCCGGAAGAGTATTGCTTCACCGGGGAGTCTATGAAGTCGCCCAGTTCGGCAAACTCGATGATGGACTCCTCGCGCTCTCTGACCTGGCGTTTGGTCAACCCCAACAGCAAACCATTGAGCAGAATGTTTTCGCGGCCAGTCAGTTCGTGATGGAACCCGGCGCCCAGCTCAATTAATGGAGCAATGGTCCCTTGAACCTTCACTTGCCCCTCGCTCGGGGAGTACACACCTGCCACAATTTTCAGAATTGTACTCTTGCCGGACCCATTCCGGCCGACCAGTCCCACAGTCTCGCCCTTGGAGATGGCGAAAGAAACTTGCTTCACCGCCTCGAAAATCTGCAGTTGTTGACGGTGCCGGACAATTTTCGCGAATACTTCCCGGAGTGTATCCGGTCGCTCGCGGATACGCCGAAACCTCTGCACCACGTCCTGAAATTCGATACTGTGCGAATCGTATAGCATCACTACCTAGACGTAATAAACAAAAGCTTTTTCGTATCGCCGGAACACCGCAAATCCGATTACCAGGGCAATCACACCGCACGCAAGTGACATCGCTATCGAAGGCAATGACGGCAGTAAGCCGTAATAGATGCTGAGTCGAAATCCATTCAGCACGTACAACATGGGATTAAGCTGAAAAATCCATCGATATTTGGCCGGAATAAAGTCCAACGAGTAGATGACTGGAGAAAAGTAGAACCAGGCAGAAAGAATGATCTGCACGATGTGGCTGACGTCACGGTAGAAGACGTTAACCGTGGCAAAAAAAAACGCTGCGCCCAATGTAAACAGAAAAAGCCCGATGATCGGGACGGGCAAATAAACCCATGTCCAGTGCACCGGAAAACGCATCACGATAATCAGAAGGAGCAATGGAATCAGAGAGAGCCCGAAATTTATGATATTCGAAACTACTGCCGCAACTGGAAACACCAATTTGGCTACCCGAACCTTCTTGAGTAGCTCGCCGTTTCCAACGATCGATTCCACTGAGTAGGCCAGGCATTGAGAGAAAAAGGTCCAGGGGAGCAGCATGCTAAGCAGAAATATCGAATAATGCGGCTTCGAGAATCGCATGATTGTGCCGAATACCAGCGTCAGAACAAGCATCAGCAACGCGGGATTGAGCAGTGCCCATAGGAAACCGAGAACCGACCGCTTGTAACGCACTCTCAGCTCTTTCAGAGCAAGCGCCCGTATTCACCGTGACCGCGGGAAAGGATTGCCCAGAGAACAGGAAGCTCATGCCAACACGGTTCTTAGGCACCGTTGCAATAGTCAGCCACAATTCGGGCGATTGTATTCGCGCGTGCCTGCAAGCGCTGCGGCCGTTCTCGAAATGGAAAGTGGTCCTCGTCGACAACAATTCGACGGACGACACCGTCACCAAGGCTCGCGCGGCTTCCCCCGGAATGCACACCTTGATCAATTCCCACAATGCCGGTTTTGCCGGGGCCGTGAATCAGGCGGCTAAAGTCGCCGAGGGCGATGTGCTGGTGATCCTGAATCCTGACATCATCGCGACAGCTGGTTCGCTGGACAAACTGGCCGAGGCACTCCGGGCGGATAGCGTGGGAGCGGCCGGCGGACTCTTGCTGAACGAGGACGGACTGCCACAGAAGGGCTTCACGATTCGAAGGTTCCCTACTCTGGGAAGCGTGCTTGCCGAAGTCTTGCTCGTGAATCGCGCTTGGCCAAGCAATCCCTGGAATGTGCGTTACCGCTGCCTGGATCTCGATTACCAGAACGCGCAAGAGGTTGAGCAGCCGGCGGGGGCATGTCTCGCGGTGAAGCGCGCGGCATGGGATGAAGTTGACGGCTTCGACGAGGGATTTTTCCCAGTATGGTTTGAAGATGTCGACTTTTGCCGCCGTATTCGAGATAGAGGATGGAAAATTGTTTACCGTCCCGACGCGATTTTTTCTCACTCAGGTGGGCATAGCGTCAGTAGACTCGCATTTCGCGATCGGCAATCGTATTGGTATAAAAATCTCGTTCGATATTTTGCCAAGCATCACAGTCGCACGCAGCTCGCCATCTTGCGCGTGGGCATCACGATGGGCCTTCTAGTTCGTGCACTGTTATCATTGGTGGGAATCGGTCCCTCAGGGACCCCGGTTCCAGAAGCGGTAGAAGCCTACTGGCACACGGCCTGGCACTACGCCGTTAGACGCGCGGATCTCAACAGCATCGCAGCACGCCGGTCATGCAGCGGTGTCACTGATGCATCAGAAATCGAACGTCTTCGATGAACATCGCAATCGTCGGCACTCGCGGTATTCCCGCCCGCTACGGCGGATTTGAGACGCTCGCAGACCAACTTTCCAAACGTCTTGCGGAGCGCGGTCACAGGGTAACGGTTTACTGCAGAAAATCTTTTACTTCGCCTGACGACATTTTTGATCGCCGCATCCGCCGCGTGATTTTGCCCAGCGTTCCGAGCATGCATTTCGACACGCTGTTTCACACGTTTCTGTCGATCGTCCATGTGCTCTTCGTCGATGCGGAGGTTGTGCTTATCTGTAATGTGGCGAATAGTCCGTTCGCGTGGATACCGCGGACGGCCGGGAAACCTACCGCGCTGAATGTCGACGGACTGGATCGAAAACGCCGGAAGTGGAATTTCCTGGGACAATGGTTTCTGCATTTCTGCGAGCTTCTTTCCACCTACACGCCGACGCGAGTCGTAACAGACGCTCGCGCCATCCAGGATTATTATTGGCAGCGGTACCGCAAGAAATCAGAAATGATTGGCTACGGGGCTGAGCCGCCCTGCACGAGCAACCATTTTGCCAGCTTCGGATTGTCCAGCAGACGCTACCTCCTCTACATCGCAAGACTCGAACCGGAGAACAACCCCGAACTCGTGCTTCGGGCCTACCGCGATCTGCGGACAGACTGGCCATTGGTTGTTGTGGGCGGCAATCCTTATCAACCGGCCTATGTTCGCCAGCTCGAATCTCTTGCCGATCGGCGCGTTATTTTTACAGGGGCCGTTTACGGAGATGCATATTGGAGCCTGCAGAAGAATGCGGGTGTATTCGTCTTTGCGGGTGAGATTGGAGGGATTCATCCAGCATTGGTTGAAGCCATGGCAGCTGGAAACGCAATTCTTTATCTCGACACGCCCGCAAATCGGGAGACGGCCCGGGATTGCGGAGTTCCGTTCCGTGCAGACGAGAGCGACTTGGCAAAAAAGTTAAACCAACTGATTGGTGCGCCCAAGCACATCGAAGAACTAGGACAGCGGGCGCAGGCTGTGGCCCGGGACGTCTATGGCTGGGACAAAGTAGTGGATCAGTACGAGGCGCTGTTCGCGAAGATGCTTGGCCCTGCAACCTCTGGGCAACCGTCTTAAATCTACCGAGGCAACTTTAGGGGCGCGCTGACTGCCCGAGTTGAGAACCAGGATGCGAGCTTCCGGTCGGAGACACATCGGCGCGACTGCACCGCCTGACGCTTCTTTCCAAGCTCACGGCGGCATTTCCAGACCGCCGTTAGGGCTGAAGCGAGTCTACGGTCTACAAACAAACAATAACCGACTACCTGTAAATCTCGTACGGTGATTGGCAGAAAATACTTAGCGTACAGCGGAAGGGAGATGTTCTTGGCGCGCATCAAGAAGCGGTTCTTGATGGAATGCCAGTTGATTTCGGTCGGCAATTCGCTTCGACGCTCCGGCGTGACTCGTCTCACATGCCATCCGACTGCCTCCGGAGTATACAAGCACCGCCAACCCATCAGTTGGGCGCGCCAGGCCAAATCCGCGTCCTCGCGATAGGCGAAGAACTGCTCATCGAAAAATTCTCCGTTTACCGAAACATTATCGACCATGCTCCGACGGTAAAGGGCTGCCGCCCCGGTGGCGCCAAAAACGTACTCTATCCGCTGAAATTGCCCGTGGTCCGGCTCCCCCGCTCCGCGATCAAGATGACGCAGATTGGGCAAGAAATAAATTCCAGTTGAATCGATGATCTGGCTAAACTCGGGATTTTCGTTTGGCATCCACCGCAGAAGCTTGCCGCAGACCACGCCAATTGTGGGATCCACGTTCCCAGCCTCAACAGCTTTGGCGACGAAATCAGGCTTGAGCACCACGTCAGGATTGAGAGAAAGCAACCACTCCCCTTGCGCTAAACGTGCAGCCTGGTTCTGAGCCGCAGCAAAACCGATATTCGTCTCGTTGTAGATGACCCTGACTTCAGGCCCGGCTCTTGCAAGCAAATCTCTTGTACCGTCGCTCGACGCGTTGTCAACGACGATGACTTCGAGAGGCTTGTAGACTTGCTGGAGCAGCGATTCCAGACATCTTTCCAAAAAACGCGCCGAGTTGTATGTTGCGATTAGAATGGAGACCATGGCGCGGTCAGTTGGACTGAAAGTCTGAAAAGCCTGTTGTGTCGTAAGCCATACCGGCAGTCAGCTCATCGTAGCATTTCGGTTATAGGAGAAAGGGTCAGTGGCCGTCTATCAACAGATTCAGCCTGAGCGGAGTTCCCATTCAGTGTGATCAACCTCATCCGAGTCGTAAGCCGCTTCATGCATGCGAGTTCCGGAAGATGACGATCCCCGGACACCGTCACCCTGGAGTCTCAGAGAGTGATTTACTCGCTGAGTCGCCTCGCACTCTCGCATTCTCCCGAAGGTCAGTCCTATTCCCTGCCGCGCTGGGAGTGACAATCGCATGTGCGGCCCTTATACGCGCCGCGCATCTGGGGACGAAAACTCTCTGGTCGGACGAGGTTGCCAGCATTGTCATTGCAAAGCTGCACTGGGCCGACTTTTGGCGGGTGGTCACGACAAATGAAGCTAACATGTCGTTCTACTACTTACTCCTGCGGCTTTGGGTTCACCTTGGCGATCAGCCGTCATACGTGAGGTTTCTGTCGGTACTCCCCGGCGTCGCAGCGGTTCCCGTTGTGTACTGGATTGGACGAGAGATTCTTTCACGTGAAGCTGGCATCTTTGCTGCCTTGTTGCTTTCGGTTAACGTATTTCACATCAGGTACTCTCAGGAAGCCCGTAGCTACAGCCTTGTTGTTCTGTTGGTAGCATTGTCATTCTTGTCTTTCCTCCGGTGCGTCCGGCAACAAGACCATTCCTGCGGCGCGTGCCATGTGGTGTTTTCCGTACTCGCTTTGTATGCGCACTTTTTTGCGGCATTGGCTCTGTTCGCCCAACTCGTTTCGTTGGTGTTTCTTCCGAGGTCGGGAAAACTTGCCCACAAGCCAGTTCAGCACTTCTTCATCCTCGCTGTCCTAGGGACACCTCTATTATGGTTCGTCCTGTTTAGAAACAACGGACAACTCGACTGGCTGCACCCCGCTACTGCAAAGGAGTTGTACCATTTATTTCTTTACATGACCGGCAGTGGTCTCAAATTTGGTATCGCCCTAGTGGCCTTCGTGATTGCCTTGAGAGCCTGGGCTTCCCGGGCGCGAGAGCAGTGGACGATGCAAACATGGTCGTTTGCCGTCTTGGTCCTGTGGTTATTCCTGCCGATTTGCATCACATGCGTCACTTCTTTTTGGAAGCCTGTTTTTTTGGCTCGCTTTTTGATCGTCTGTTTGCCCGCTGCCATGCTTTTGATTGCTTATGGTCTAGTGGAAATCAGCCAACAGTGGATTCGATATGCTCTGGTCGCGCTGATGGTTCTCAGCGCGATCCGTCCGATCAGGGCATACTACGCAGAGCCGGGGCCGCAGGATTGGAGGAGTGCTGTTGGCTATATCGCGGGAAATGCTAGTGCCGGTGATATCGCATTCTTGCCAGGCGGATACTGCGAAATGCCTCTTCGTTACTACATCGACCATGCCGGTGACGTTCCAACGTTTCCCGTAATCGTGTCCGCAGCCCCAGAGAAGATACGGGGGAAACTGTCGAATGGCTCTGGACATATCTGGGTGGTCTCGTGCGAGGCGGTTCGGGTGCTACCAACGATCCCGGGTTATTCGGCAGAGCACGTTAGGCGATTCGAGGGTATTGTGGTGACCGAATTTGCTAGAACGCCTCTCGCCCAGCAAGAACGTTTTACGCCTAGTGCGCTCCCTTGCCCGAGAGGACAGCGGGAATGGTCTTGAAGAGAATCTTGCAGTCCAGCCAAATGGACCATCGGTCAATGTAGAGAAGATCAAGCTTGACCCAGCGATCGAAACGCAACTGGCTGCGCCCCTCGAGCGCCCACAAGCAGGTCAAACCCGGACGCATGCGCAACCGCCTTCGCTGCCAAGGTTCATATTGTTCCACCTCCTGTGGTAATGGAGGCCTCGGGCCAACCAACGACATGTCGCCGGACACGACATTCCAGAGCTGCGGAAGCTCATCGAGGCTAAACATCCGCATCCAGCGTCCTACCCGAGTGCACCGCGGATCGTCGCGCATCTTGAAAACCGGGCCGTCGACTTCATTCAGCTTCTGCAACCCGAAGCGGGAGTCTTCCGCATTGTCCACCATGGAACGAAACTTCAGCAGGCTGAAGCGGCGTCCGCCCAGACCACAGCGGGTCTGCCGATAGAAGACCGGCCCTGGGGAAGTCAGCTCGACCAGCGCAGCCAGAATAACAAATAAGGGTGACAACACGATCAGTGCCACAGAAGCCAGGACGAAATCCATTGCGCGCTTCACCAGCAGGGCCTCTTCGAACGGAGAACTGCCGGCGAAGGTCAGAAGGGGAATATGCGCCAGGTGTTCGACGTAGACGTGAGGAAACCCGCTGGGCAGAAAGTCGAGTTGGATGCGCATCCGAACTCCTTCCTGCTCGCACTGCCGCATCAAGGGCTCCAGTTTGACCATTTCCTCGATCTTTTCGGTTGCGAATACAACTTCGTCCACCACGTGGTTATGCAACAATTCCTGGAGTTTCTCGAGCGGAAGGACCGAGTATGAAGCGCGCAAGCCTGGCGGACTGGCTTCGCCACCCACAATGCTCACGAACGCAAGCAGACGCAGGCCGAACTTCTCCCCTTCCTCCAACAACGAGGCCAGCGCGACGGCGCCCCCGCCGGTGCCCACAATAATGAAATTGCGATGGTGTTCGGCCTTGCGCCTAAGCTGGGCATTTCCTACGAAGAAAAGCCACCGTCCAACGCCTAACAGTACGAAGTGCAAAACAGCAAATATCAACAGGAGACTTCGACTAACATAGTTCCCTTGCACAAGAAAGAGCCCGGTAAAGAGAACCAGGAAGCCCGCGCTGCTCATTTTGAGGACATCGCTGGCTATTGTCCTCAGGGAACGGTTCTCCAAGTCCTGATAGGCCCCCAAAACGTAACCGAGCGAAGGAAACACCAGTAGAGACGTCAGGAGAAGAGGAAGGTAAA
>WNFI01427861.1_pt1 | contig 10633 bp, 10 predicted proteins | sample 5400471 | NCBI WGS metagenome assembly WNFI01 (sample SAMN13153348, study PRJNA577476) | soil metagenome | isolation source: 100 cm saprolite on Douglas fir-dominated hillslope | place: USA:California | collected 2013-09-17 | reverse complement strand
ATTGGGCAGACGGCACGGTGCGGCGGGGTCTGCGCAGGTCAATTCGATCGGAGTCGGGGCGCGCATGCCCTCGCTGTAGGAAACATAGGTGGTCAGCGATGCGCTCGGGTTGAAGTTCAGTCCGGCAGCGGGATTGAAGCGCTTGAAGGTATGGTCGCCGTTGAGCGCCGGTTGCAGGCCGGTCCTGTCCTCGATCGTGACATTGGCCCAGTTGTAGCGGCCTGACACGGTCAGATGCCAGCGCTCGCTGAACGAGAGCACGTCTGTGAAATAAACCCCGTAATAGTCGTTGGTGGTATCGACATCGGTCTGTGGGGTGAGCGTGCCCGATCCCACGGTCCCGCGATCGGACGTGAAGTCCGCCTCTTCCTGGGTCTGCGAAAAATGGGTCCGGCCGAGGTCGGCGCTGCCACCGAAGGTGAAATTATTCTTCCTGCCGCCGAGATCTCCCAGCAAACTCAATTGTAATGAGCCGCCGTAGCCGTTCGTTTCTATCCTGCTGCGATCGTTGAAGGCTTGCGGCTCCCCGGACGCGATGCCGCCCGCACAGGCGCCCGGATTGAGGAGAAGATTTTGACTGGTTTTCGTTGCGGTCCGGCCAGGTGTAAGCCTGGCTTCGCGTATCCAGCCAGCCGACCGGCAAGGCCTGCGTGCCTTGCAGCGTGTTGTCGGCCAGCATCAGCGAGACGTCGACGTCGGTATCCTCGCGTTCCCATCCCACCTTGCCGAATACGGTCCGGATGCGGCTCGGCGAATGCTCGCGCCAGCCGTCTTCGTCGAGAAAATTGCCGGCAAGGAAAAGATCGGCTTTTTCGCTGTGTGTGCCGTACTCGAACTCGGTTGCCTTCCTGCCCCAGGAGCCGCCGGACAAGGAAACCGACGCGCCCGGGTACTGAAAGCCGGACTTGGTGGTAACCGATAGCGCCGCGCCGAGCGTGTTGAGGCCGAATACCGGGTTGGACCCGGGAATCAGGGTGACGGTGGAAATCGCGTTCTGCGGAATCAGGTCCCAGTTCACCACGTCGCCGAACGACTCGTTCACCCGCACGCCGTCGACGAATACCGAGAGCCCTTGCGGCGTGCCGAGCAGCGGGGAAGCAGTGAGGCCGCGAAAGTTGACGTCTGGCTGGAACGGGTTGTTCTGCCCGTGATTGAGCGTGACACTGCCGAGGTTGTTATCCAGATATTCGGTGAGGTCCAGCGTTTTCTGTTTCTGAACGTCGGCGCCGGTAGTGGTCTGCACATTGGCCGGCACCTGGCTGACGGGGACCCCGATGCCCTGGACCGGCGTCGTACCGATGACTTCGACAGTCGGCGCTTCCAGTTCGGTTGCCGGATTTTCCGCGGCGCTGGACAGCCCGGCCGCAAAGGCGAGAACAACGACAATGGGAAAACCTGCCCGTATTTTCGGGCCAGCGAAAACAGCCATCCTGAATTCCTCGCTTTTTATGTTTTGTTCTAATAGCGCTAGCTTACCGTCACGCATCCCGGCAAGGGTGAACTCGCCCGCCCGGCCCGCTTCGCAGGTGGGCGCGACGGACAGGCGGGACTCTAAGTTCAGGCGCAAGAGCATCGTCAGGGCCGGCTTCCCGAGCGCATCGGGAAATATTCCCAATGTCCGGAAATATTTCCCTTGTTGGCCCGCGGAGCTTCGGCTATATACCTTCTACGTTCGCTTCGTGTTTCCGGCTTCCTTCCATGAGCGCCTTCCGCAACGGCCCGCAAGGGTCCCCCGCCAGCATGGTGCAACCGTCCCTGCGTCGGGACCTGTTCGTGGTAGGCGCAGTGACCTTGCTGACGTTCGTGCTGTCCGGCGCGTTGCAGCTCAACGAATGGATCGAGTCGCTGACCGGGCCGCACGAGATTTATCAGGTCGACGAACTTCCTCTTACGGTCCTGGCCATGGCGCTGGCGCTGGCCTGGTTCTCTTGGCGCCGCTCGCGGCAGGTGATGGAACAAGTGGCATTGCGCCTGGGCAGCGAAGAGAAATACCGGATGCTGTTCATGGAGAACCTCGCCGGCAATCTGCTGGCGTCGATCGAGGGGAGGATCAAGCTTGCCAATCCGGCCGCGGCACAGATGCTTGGTTTCCACGATGCGGACGAGTTGAACGGCTGCTCGCTCGAGGAATTCTACGTCGAACGCGAACAATGGACGCTGCATCGCAACTCGCTGCTTGGCGGCGAAAAGATCGAATTGCCGCTGCTGCAACTGAGGCGGCATGACGGCCGGCCGATCCAGGTCTCGGCGAAATTGTCGGCCCGGTTGTCGCCCGCGCGCGAGGCCGAATTGCACCTGTACGTTGCGGATATCACCGCGGTGACGCTGATGCAGTCCGAACTCGCGAGCGCGCTGGAAGACAACCGCCGTCTGTCGCAGCGCTCGATGCAGGTCCAGGAGGAGGAGCGCCGCAACCTGGCTCGCGAGCTGCATGACGAGCTGGGACAGAGCCTGAATGCCATCAAGGTCGACGCGGTGACGATTCGCGATCGCAGCGAAAACGCGGCGGAAGTCCAGCGCAGCGCCAGGTCGATCATCGAGGTGTCGGGACAGGTCTACGACGTCGTTCGCAGCCTGATGCAGCGCCTGCGTCCGGTGGCCCTGGACGAACTCGGTTTGCGCTCGGCGGTCGAATACGGCGTGCAACAGTGGCAGCGCCGTCATCCCGCGGTGCGTTGCAGCTTTTCCGCGGAGGGCGAACTGGATGACCTGAGCGAACAGTTGAACATTACGTTGTATCGGCTGGCGCAGGAATGCCTGACCAACGTGGCCAAGCATGCGCAGGCGACCCGGGTAACGATTGCGCTGGTGCGCGCGGTCAATGCTCAACACGAAAGCGACGAAGTCCGTTTCAGCTTCGAAGACGACGGGCGCGGCTTCGATCCGGGGCTGCGCGGGCAGGGACTTGGGCTGGTGGGCTTGCGCGAAAGGGTGGAAGCACTGGACGGAAATTTCGATCTGCAAAGCGCGCCCGGCAAGGGTGCACGAATTCGCGCTTCGATACCTGTAAGGGACAAGCCATGAACGAATCAAGGGTTACGCCGGTGCGCGTGGTGCTGGTCGACGATCATGCCGTGGTGCGCGAAGGCTATCGCCGGCTGCTCGAACGCACGGACGATATTTCAGTGATCGCCGAGGTGGCCAGTGGCGAGGAGGCTTACCGCATCGTTTGCGAAATGCAGCCGGACGTTACTGTCATGGACATCAATCTGCCCGGGATGGGTGGCATCGAAGCCGTGCGCCGCATTGTCGCGCGGTTGCCTGAAGCGAAAATTCTGATGTTCAGCATGCACGAGGACACCGTGTTCTCGTCGCGCGCGTTGCAGGCCGGCGCGCGCGGCTACGTCACCAAATCGGCTGCGCCGGAGGTGCTGGTCGAGGCCGTGCGCCTGGTGGCGCAGGGCAAACTCTACATCAGCCACGAGATGGCGCAGGAACTCGCGCTCCAGATGCTGCCCGGCCGCGACAATCCGATCGACGCCCTGTCGGCGCGCGAATTCGAAGTATTCCGTCTGCTGGTGGCAGGTCATTCGTTGCAGGAAATCTCGAAGATTCTGTGCTTGTCGTATAAAACGGTCGCGAATTACCAATCCAACATCAGGCACAAACTCGACGTCAGCAACACCGCGCAGGTCGTGCGCATTGCCCTGAATCACGGCCTCATCGCGAGTGGTATCGAGGCGGAGATACTGCGCGACGAGCCGGGCTGAGCCGGCGGAAGGTTTCCCCTGGAGGACTGGCGCGAGTCCCCGTCATGCGCGGTCGGCTGGCTTCCAGCCGGCGTCTCCGGTTTGCCCCCCCCGCGCATGGTGCGCCGCAATGCGCCGGCCGAATTCCCCCAAACGCAATGCCTCGCGCTAAACTTCAGCCATGAACCGCACCCTGGTCCTCAACGTAGTCGGCATGACGCCCGCTCTGCTGCCTCACGCGCCGAATCTTGCCGCACTGGCGAAGCGGGGCGCGGTCCGGTCGCTGCGCACGGTGACTCCGGCCGTAACCACGACAGTGCAGTCGACATTCGTGACCGGCGCGCTGCCGCGCGAGCACGGGATTGTCGGAAACGGGTGGTATTTCCGCGATCTGTCGGAAATCTGGCTGTGGCGCCAGTCCAACCGCCTGGTCGACGGTGAAAAGATATGGGACACCGCGCGCCGGCGGGACCCATCCTTTACTTGTGCCAAGCTGTTCTGGTGGTACAACATGTATTCGACCGCGGATATCGCGGTCACGCCACGGCCGATGTACCCGGCCGATGGACGAAAATTGCCCGACATCCACACGCATCCGCCCGGATTGCGCGACGAATTGCAAAATTCGCTCGGCCAGTTTCCGCTGTTCCGCTTCTGGGGTCCCGCCGCCGACATCGTTTCCACGCGCTGGATCGGGCAGTCGGCATTGCAGGTGCTGGAGAAGAATCATCCCACGCTGACGCTGGTTTACTTGCCGCAGCTCGATTACAACCTGCAGCGCCTTGGTCCGAACGACCCGGCGATCGCGCGCGACGTCGCGCAGGTCGACGAGGTGTGCGGCGAGTTGATCGAAGCGGCACAGCGCGCCGGCATGCACGTCGTCGCGCTCTCCGAGTACGGCATCACCGCTGTGTCGAAGCCGGTGCACATCAACCGCGCGCTGCGCCAGGCCGGCTGGGTGCGCGTGCGCGACGAACTGGGGCGCGATCAGCTCGATGCCGGCGCATCCGACGCATTCGCGCTTGCCGATCACCAGGTCGCGCATGTCTACGTCGCGCGGCCGGAACTGGTCGACAAGGTTGCAAACCTGCTGCGTTCCCTGCCCGGCGTGGAACGCGTTCTCGACGAAGCCGGCAAGCGCGAGGTCGGCCTGGACCATCCGCGTTCCGGCGAACTGGTGGCGATCTCACGTGCCGATAGCTGGTTCACGTATTATCATTTTCTGGATGACGCACGTGCGCCGGACTATGCGCGGACCGTCGATATTCATCGCAAACCGGGCTACGACCCGGTCGAGCTGTTTCTCGATCCGGCGCAGCCGCTGGTCAAGGCGCGCATCGCCTGGAAGCTGGTGCAGAAAAAGCTTGGGCTGCGTTATCTCATGGACGTGATTTCGCTCGATGCGACTCTGGTCAAGGGCTCGCACGGCCGCCCGACCGACAGTGCGAATGAAGGGCCGCTCTTCATCACGTCCGCACCGGAATTGCTGGCGGAAGGCCCCGTCGCGGCGACCGACGTGAAGCGCCTGCTGCTCGATCACGTGTTTTCCGCAGGCAGTACTTTAAGGCGAGTGGCATGACACCGGAACAACTGCTGAAGCAGTGGCTGGACTCCCGGCTGCCGGCAGATGCCAAGACCTGGCTCGCCGATGCCGCGGAGAAATTGCGCACCGGCGGCGACACGGAGCTATACCGGTCCATCAGTCTGGTGACCCGCAAGATCGGCAAGGCCGACCTTGCGCTCAGCCCCGCGCAGATGAGGCAGGCTGGGGCGGCGCGCGAAGGTTGGAACCCGTCGGACTGGAGTCTGGACCAGGCCGCGCGCATTTATCTGCTGCTGGTCTGCGGGTCGGATGGCGCGGCTTTCCTGCGCCGGCTGGACCAACTCTGCAATACCGCGGACGTTGGCGAACTCGTGGCCTTTTATCGCGGACTGCCGCTGTATCCGGATCAATCCCGTTACGCGCTGCGGGCCGCGGAAGGGATACGCACGAACATGAAGGCGGTATTCGAGGCCGTGGCGCACCGCAACCCGTATCCTGCCGAGCAACTTTCCGAGCCGGCCTGGAACCAGATGGTGCTCAAGACGTTATTCATCGGCAGCACGTTGCATCCGGTCGTCGGACTGGACCGGCGGGCCAATCCCTCCCTCGCACGCATGCTGTGCGATTATGCCCACGAGCGCTGGGCGGCCGGGCGGCCGATCAGCCATGAATTGTGGCGCTGCGTCGGACCGTATGCCCAAGGCGACATGCTGCGCGACCTGGGGCGCGTTCTCGAAAAAGGCACAGATCCCGAACGCACTGCAGCAGCGCTGGCGTTGGCCAGTTCGCCCGATCCGGCTGCGACCGGGTTATTGTGGGCGTATCCTGACCTGTCGATTGCCGTAAGCGAAAACAAAGTGAGCTGGCAAATGCTGGCCGGCTCCGCCTGACCTGGTTCGATTATCTGGAGAGTAAACATGCGATTCATCGATCCGCACATTCATATGAGCGCGCGTACCACAGACGACTACGAGCGCATGGCCGCCGCCGGAATCGTCGCCCTCATCGAGCCCGCATTCTGGCTCGGACAACCGCGCACCCAGGTCGGCAGCTATATCGACTACATGTCGAGCCTGGTCGGCTGGGAGCGCTTCCGTGCCGCGCAGTTCGGCATTCACCACTACTGCACCATCGGATTGAACAGCAAGGAAGCCAACAACGAGGCCTTGGCCGAACAGGTGCTGGAAGTGCTGCCGCGTTACCTGGTGAAGGAAGGCGTGGTGGCTGTCGGCGAGATCGGCTACGACGACCAGACCCCGGTCGAAGACAAGTTCTACCGCGCCCAGCTCGCGCTCGCCAAGGAATTCGACATGCTGGTGCAGGTGCATACGCCGCATCGCGACAAGAAGAGCGGAACCATCCGCAGCATGAAAGTGGCCGTGGAGATGGGCGTCAAACCGGAACACGTTGTGATCGATCACAACAATGAGGAGACGGTACAGGACGTTCTCGACGGCGGCTTCTGGGCGGCATTCACGATTTATCCGAACACCAAGATGGGCAACGAGCGCATGGTGGAAGTGGCACGCAAGTATGGCTCCAACCGCATTTTCATCGACTCCAGCGCGGACTGGGGCGTATCGGATCCGCTCGCAGTGCCGAAGACCGCCCGGTTGATGCTGGACCGCGGCGTTGCCGCCAGCGATGTCGAGGCGATCTGCTATGGCAATGCGCTCAAGGCATTCGGCCAGAGCGGACAGATGAAAGAAGAGCACTGGCTCAATCCGGCGCCGATCGACCAGCGCATGCTGTTCGAGGGCAACTCCGTGCTGCGCGGACAAACCCCGCGCGTGGGAGAGCCGGCGAACGTCGGTCGCGCGGATTCGGTCGTGTTCAAATAGGTCATGGCGCCGGTCGAAACAAAAGGAAACCAATGAGCGTCGAACTGGTCAAGCCGACCGCCGAATCCGGCATGGAAGCGGTCTATACCCAGGAATTCTCGGTTCGTTACGACTATCCGGTGCATTTCACGGAACATCTGTTCGCGCGTGACAATCCGGTGTTCGTGCAGTCGATCGTGCGTCGTGAGCCGGCCAGGCGCCACCGCCTCGTGGTCTTCGTGGATGCCAACGTCGCGGCGAGCTGGCCGACCCTGGTGCATGACATCGCCGCTTATACCGAAGGGCATTCCGAGTCGCTGGAGCTGGTTGGTCGCCCGGAGGTGGTGGCGGGCGGCGAGCAGGTGAAAAACGATCCCGCGCTGGTGACCGGCCTGCAACGCCATCTGGTCGACCTCAAAATCGATCGCCACGCCTTTGTGGTCGGCATCGGCGGCGGGGCGTTCCTGGACATGATCGGCTTCGTTGCGGCCACTACGCATCGCGGCATCCGCCACATTCGCGTTCCCACCACCGTGCTCGGCCAGAATGATTCGGGCGTCGGCGTGAAAAACGGCATCAACGCGTTCGGCATGAAAAATCTGCTCGGTGTGTTTGCGCCGCCTTTCGCGGTACTGAACGATTTCGACTTCCTGCGTACGCTTCATCCGCGCGACAAGATCGCCGGCATTGCCGAAGCGGTGAAGGTTTCGCTGATCCGGGATGGATTGTTCTTCGAATGGCTGGAGGGAAATGCCGAAGGCTTGCGCGAATGCGCGCCCGCGGCCATGGCGCGCATGATCCGGCGCTGCGCGGAGCTGCACATGCGCCAGATCGCGCATGGCGGCGACCCGTTCGAATCCGGCAGTGCGCGTCCGCTGGATTACGGCCACTGGTCGGCGCACAAGCTCGAAGGGCTGACCGGCCACGAATTGCGCCACGGTGAAGCGGTGGCGATCGGCCTGGCGCTCGATGCGCGTTACTCGGCGCAGATCGGTATGCTGGCGGCCGGCGCTGAAGAGCGCGTTTACCAATTGCTCAAGCACCTTGGTTTTTATCTGTGGCATCCGGCGATGGAGACGCGGGACGAGCAGGGCCGCCTGATCATCCTGCGTGGCATCGAGGAATTCCGCGAACATCTCGGTGGCGAGCTTTCCATCACGCTGCTGCGCGACATCGGCCGTGGGGAAGAAGTGCATGCCATGGACAACAACGAAATCCTGCATGCAATGGCGTGGCTGCGCCGGAAAGAGACCGGACAATGAAGATCGGCGCGGATGGCGCTCACCTGACCTACTGCAGCAATATCCATCCCGGCGAATCCTGGGCCGAGGTGCGTGCCAACATAGAACGCTATTTTCCCGCGGTGCGCGACCGTGTTGCTCCGGAAGCGATGTTCGGCATCGGCCTGCGCCTGTCAGCGCGCGCTGCGCGTGAACTGGGCAGCGGCAACGCGCTCGCGGAGTTCCGCGAATTCCTGGCGCGCAAGAAACTCTACGTCTTCACCATCAACGGCTTTCCCTACGGAACGTTCCATGGCACGCGGGTCAAGGAGGAAGTCTATCTTCCCGACTGGCGCGACGAAGAGCGGCTGCGTTACACCGACGAACTGGCGGAACTGCTCGCGCAATTGCTGCCCTACGGTGTCGAAGGCAGCATCAGTACCGTGCCGGGTGCATTCAAGCCGGCCATGCATGGCAGCGAGGACGTCGGAAAAATAGCCGGCAACATGGTGCGGCATGTTGCGAAGCTGGTGCAGATCAAACGCCGCAGCGGCCATCACATCGCGCTAGCGATTGAACCGGAACCGCATTGTTTTCTCGAGACGATCGACGAGAGCGTGCGTTTTTTCCAGGGGCATCTGTTCAGTGGGGACGCGGTGCGCCACCTGAGCGAACTGACCGGCCTGGATCGCAAGGCTGCCACGCTGGCGCTGCGCGACCATATCGGCCTGTGCCTAGACCTGTGCCATGCGGCGGTCGAGTTCGAAGATCCGGCCGGCTGTATACGCGATCTGCAGGTCGCGGGCATCCGTGTGACCAAACTGCAGATCAGCGCCGGCCTGCGCCTGCCCGAGCTCACACCGGACGCGGTTGCCGGGCTCAGGCAGTTCGACGACCCCGTTTACCTGCATCAGGTGGTGGAAGAAGGCCCCGCGGGCATCCGGCGCTACGCCGACCTGCCGGAAGCGCTGGCGACGGCAACGGGCAAAGCGGACGGACGCGAATGGCGCGTGCACTGCCATGTGCCGATTTTCATGGACAACCTCGGTGCATTCTCATCGACGCGTTCCTTCATCAGCGAGGTGCTCGGCATCCACCGCCTTAATCCGGTGTCCGCGCATCTCGAAGTCGAGACCTACACCTGGAATGCCCTTCCGGAACATCTGCGCGCCGGCGGCATGGAGCAAGCCATCGCGCGCGAACTGAACTGGGTGAAACAGGAATTGGCGGCGTGAGCAGGAAGATGTCCTTCGCATTAGTGGCCGCATGAAACTGTCCGTCGCGCTGAAACTCGGGCGCGTGTCCAATCTGCCGACGGTCTGGTCCAACGTGCTCACCGGGGTGGCACTGGGGGGTTCCGCAGCGATGGATTGCCGTCTGCTGCTGCTGGTCGTTTCGCTGTCGCTGTTCTACGTCGGCGGCATGTTCCTGAACGACGCGTTCGATCATGGCTTCGATGCGAAGGCCCGTCCGGAGCGGCCGATTCCATCGGGACAGGTGAGTGCGGGCCAGGTACACGCATTCGGCTTCGGCATGATGGGCATCGCACTCGCGCTGCTGGCCTGGGTCGGCTACCGCTACGCACCGCTGACACAATGGCGGCCCGTCGCAGCGGGCCTCGCGCTTGCGGCGGCGATCGTGTTCTACAACTGGCATCACAAGAACAATCCGCTGAGCCCGCTGGTCATGGGACTGTGCCGGACGCTGGTGTATCTGACGGCCGCGCTGGCGGTAAGCGCAGTGGTACCACGGCCAGTGATCGTCGCGGCTGCGGTCCTGCTCTGCTATCTGATGGGGCTGACCTAGGCGGCGAAAAAGGAACCCCTCGGCCGCCTGGAAAATAGTTGGCCGCTCGCCCTGCTGGCCGCGCCGGTGGTCTACGGGATTTATCTCGCGCTGGCCGAGCCGGTGGTCTTACTCCCGCTCGCCTTGCTGGCCGCGTGGGCGTTGTACGCGCTGTGGCTGCTGCGCCGGCGCAAACCCGGCGACGTTCCGCGCGCCGTGGTGAGCCTGATCGCCGGCATCTCGCTGCTCGATGCGATGCTGCTGGCCGGCAGCGGTCATGTTCTGTTCGCCTGCCTGGCGGGCGTGGCGTTCGTCATCACGCTCGGGCTGCAACGCTGGATCTCCGGCACATGAACCTCTTTGTCTATATCAAAGGCGTTGACGCAAAGGACGCACAGGGGTAAAGAAAGAGCGCAAAGTAAAGAAAACGCGCTCAATCAAGAAAACCAGACTTTCCTGGCGCCTCGCAACGGACAAAATCATGATCGACGAGAAAATCAAGGTACGTGTCACCGAAACCGGACAAGTCCTCGAGGTCGTGGTCCTCAACAAGCGCGCCGAACGCATACAGGTCGT
>WNFI01688023.1_pt1 | contig 10635 bp, 10 predicted proteins | sample 5400471 | NCBI WGS metagenome assembly WNFI01 (sample SAMN13153348, study PRJNA577476) | soil metagenome | isolation source: 100 cm saprolite on Douglas fir-dominated hillslope | place: USA:California | collected 2013-09-17 | reverse complement strand
GGCCGGTACGTTCGAAGAGACGGCGCGTTTCGGCGATCTGATCGTTCTGGCGACGCTGGGCGTAGCGACCGAGAAGGTCATCGAGGTAGCCAGGCCTGCCAACTTCCAGGGGAAGGTCGTCATCGACGCCACCAATCCGCTGGACTCCGCTCCTGACAAACCGCCGGCCTTGTCGGTCGGTTGGAACGATTCGCTCGGCGAACGGGTGCAGCGCTGGTTGCCGGGGGCCCGTGTGGTGAAGGCCTTCAACACCGTCGGCAATCCCTTCATGATCAAGCCGGACTTCCCGGGCGGTCCGCCGGATATGTTCATCTGCGGGAACGACAGTGAGGCGAAGAAGCTCGTCGGCCAGATCTGCGGTCACCTCGGCTGGGGGGTCGTGGACATCGGAGGCATCGAGGGCTCACGTCACCTCGAGCCGATGTGCATGGTCTGGGTGCTCCACGGAATCGTGTCGGGACAATGGGCGCACGCGTTCAAGATGCTGCACAAGTAGTTCGCGGTTCGCGGTTCTCAGTTGGTTCTTACCCTCGGAGAACCGAGAACTGCGAACCGAGAACTCCGAAAAACGTTTCGGTTACGCCTTCCCGAGATGCTGGCCAACTTCGGCAGCTCTTATTCAGCAGAAGTCCTCATCGGCCGTATCATGAGCGCATGCGCACCCGAGGCTCTTGCGGTCCACGGTAACGAAGCTTGACGCCGCAACGGCCCTTGGCAAGACTGCCGACGAGAAGGGCAGCCCGCCGGGAACCGCAGCGGCCCTGAATCCACACCGAGGTGTATCGATGCCCAACGCAGTCCGTCGTTTCGTCCTCGTCTTCTTCCTCTGCAGTCTCGTGTCCCTCACCGCCCAGGCCCAGTACTTCGGGCAAAATAAGGTCCAGTGGGAGAGCTTCCACTTCAAAATCCTGCAGACCGAGCACTTCGACATCTACTACTACGCGGAGGAAGCCGATGTTGTGAACGACATCGGCCGCATGGCCGAGCGGTGGTACGCGCGGTACTCGCGCGTCTTCAACCACTCCTTCCTGCGCAAGCCGATTGTCCTCTACGCCAATCCGGCGGATTTCCAGCAGACGACGACCACCGGCGAGATCATCGGCCAGGGGACAGGCGGATTCACGGATGAGTACATGAATCGCGTGGTCCTGCCGCTGACCGGCGACTACGCCGAGAACGATCATGTCCTCGGCCACGAGCTTGTGCACGTCTTCCAGTACGACATCGCCGCGGCGCAATCGAGGAACACCACGAGGCGCCGCTTCAACCTCGAAGCGCTGCCGCTGTGGCTCGTGGAAGGCATGGCCGAGTACTTTTCGAAAGGACGCATCGATCCGCTGACGGCGATGTGGGTCCGCGATGCCACGATCCACAATCGTCTTCCGGATCTGAAGAAGCTGACGCGCGATCCGCGCTACTTCCCATACCGCTACGGCGAGGCGCTGCTGGCCTACATCGGCGGCCGTTTCGGCGACGACGCGGTGGTCCGCTACTTCCTGGCGGCCGGGATGATCGGCATCGAGCCGGCCTTCGACCGCGCTCTTGGACTCTCCTCGACTCAGGTCTTCACGGACTGGCATGAATCGGCCCGCGAGCTTTACAACCCGGTGGCGGAGGAGCGCCCGGCGTCTCTCGGCAACCCGCTTCTTTCGAAGAAGACCAGTCGCGGCGATCTCAACATCGGCCCCGAGCTCAGCCCTGACGGCCGTTATCTGGCATTCCTCACGACCCGCGACCTCTTCGCCTGGCGTCGTCGGACCAGAACGCTCACTATGACGCGCTGCGGTTCATCGATTCGGCCGGAAGCTGGTCGCCGGACTCGCAAAGGCTTGCCATCGTCACCTTCTCCAAGGGGGACAACTACCTCGGCATCATCGACGTCGGTTCGCGGCGCCTCGATCAGATCCGCGTGCCCGGCATCGATGCCATAACGAACGTGGCCTGGTCTCCCGACGGTCATTCCATCGCTATCTCCGGTCAGCAGACCGGCGTCACAGATCTCTATATCTACGACCTCGGCACGAAGCAGGTCCGCCAACTCACCAACGACAAGTACGCGGATCTCCAGCCGGCCTGGTCTCCCGATGGGCAAACGATCGCGTTCGTCTCCGACCGTGGTCCGGGAACGCTCATGGAGCAGCTCCGGATGAACGGCATGCGGATTTCCACCATCGACGTCGCCTCCGGCAAGATCGGTACGCTTCCACTGTTCGAGAACGCCAAGCACATCAACCCGCAGTACTCGCCCGATGGCAAATCCCTGTACTTCATCGCCAACCCGGAAGGCGTCCCGGATGTGTTCCGGTACGTGTTTGCCGACAACGTGATCGAGCGGGTGACGCATGTGCAGACCGGCGTGGGCGGCATCACGGAGATGTCGCCGGCGTTATCGGTGGCCTCGAAGACCGGCGAGCTCGCCTTCTCGATGTACGAGGATGACGACTACAACATCTATACGCTTCCGGCGTCGGCACCGGGCACGCCGGTAACCCTTCGTGCCTCGACTGAGGCACCGCGCGCCGAGCTGTTGCCGCCGCTGCGGCAAACGGGCTCGATCATCACCGAATACATGGAGCGTCCCTCGGAAGGGCTGCTCCCCGAGAATACGGTATTCCGCTCGGCTGGCATTAGCGCCAGCCTTCATCTCGCCTATCTCGGCTCACCCTCGGTGGGAGTGGGCGTGGGTGTGGGCGGCGGCATCAACTCCAACTACGGCGTCGGCGGCAGTATCACGGCGTTCTATAGCGACGTGCTTGGGCGGAACAACCTCGGTCTCACGTTCTTCGGCTCCGGTACTGGCACGTCCCAATTCGCCGACCAGCTCGGAGGCGAAGTCTTCTATCTGAACCAGCGCTTTCGCTTCAACTACGGTGCCGACGTTTCGCACGTCCCCTATGTGAGCACCGGCGCCGCCTTTGCCGGCGTTGTGCCGTTCGACACCGGCAACGGAGTCGTTCCTGCAGAGCTCTTCCAGCAGATCACGCTGATCGAGACCATCGATACTGAATCGGCCATTGCGCAGTACCCCCTGAGCACAACGCGACGAATCGAAGGCAGTGCCGGCTACCAGCGCTATGCGCAGAAGGCCTTTCCCCAGTCAAGGGCACGCGCTATCGCTATGAGCTGGGCGCGCTGACCGGCGATCTCCGATTCACCACTGTGCTCGCCGACTGGCGGAAATACTGGTTCGTTCGTCCGGTGACGTTAGCGGTGCGCGCCCTCCACTTCGGTCGCTACGGCGGCGGCTCGGAAGATCCGCGCCTGACGCCGCTGTATGTCGGCGACATCGGCCTCATTCGCGGCTACGATCCGTACTCGATCGGAGCTGGTGAGTGTGTCAGCACGGCGGGCTCCAATTCCTGCCCGGTGTTCGACCGCCTGACCGGATCGCGTCTGGCCATCGCGAGCGTGGAAGCGCGCGTTCCGCTGCTGGGCACGAAGGATTACGGATTGATCAATGCACCGTTCCTCCCGACCGAGGGCTTCGTGTTCGCGGACGGAGGAGCGGCGTGGAGCAAGGGCCAGCATCCGACCATCAAGTTCGTCACCAACGACTCCACGAATCCGAACATCCCGGTGTTCAGCGTCGGCGGCGGCGTGCGCATCCTTCTGGCCTACATCCCCCTGGAGTTCTACGTGGCCAAGCCGTACCAACGGCCGACCAAGAACGTGGTCTACGGATTCAACATCATTCCGGGTTGGTAAGGTCGTCCGTAGTGCGGGCGTCCCGCCCGTCACCGCCGGGCGTGTTCGCCCGGCGGCGCGAGTGGAAGGCAGCAACCAAGGCCGTGCGATCATCCGTTCGTGAAGATCGCGCCGGCGGAGTTCGAGCACCTGGTCGAAGAGGCACTGGCATCGCTGCCGAAGCGATTCGCCGAATTGCTGCAGAACGTGTTGGTGGTCGTCGAAGAGGAGCCCTCCGATGAGGATCTCGACCTGCTCGAGCACGATCATCAGGAGCTTCTCGGCATCTTCCGCGGCGTCCCCATGACGCGGAAGAGTTATGGCATGTTGCCCGTGCTTCCAAACCAGGTGGCGATCTTCCGCGGACCGATCCTGCGCGTCACTGGCGACCGCGTCACGGCGGTGCAGCAGATCCGCGAGACCGTGATCCACGAGCTTGGACACTACTTCGGTCTGGATGACGATGCGATGGCGTACTGATTCACTGCACATCAAGCAGCGTGATGTCAAACACCAGCATCCCTTTCGGCTTTCCGCGCTCGCCGCCGTAGGCCAGCCGTTCGGGAATCCAAACGCGTACCTGCTCGCCGGAAGTCATCTCCTGCAGCACGTCCTGCCAGCCGCGGATGACGCCGGTCAGCGGAAAGTCAGCCGGCTCGCCCCGGGCGACGGAGCTGTCGAACAGTTTGCCGTCGGTCGTCCAGCCGCTGTAGTGCACCGAGACACGACTGTTCATCGATGGATGTTTCGTGCCGCTCCCCTCGTGCAGCACCTTGAAGGCGAGCCCAGACTTTTTGACGATGGCGGCGGCGGGCGGCGCGGCCACGTCGGCAGGCGTCTTCGGGGATGATCTCCAGTAGCTCGGTATCGATGACCAGGCTGCCACCCGGCGGCACCTTTCCTTTTGCGCCCAGCGTTTCGTTGATCCAGGCACGGCGCGACTCGCCTTCGACCATCATGGCCGTCGCTTCGCGCCAGCCGGGAATCATCTTGAACATCGGCAGTAGCACTTCGCGTGGCGCTTCGACCTTCGCCAGAACCTTCCCTTCCGATGTCGACAACGAGTACCGGAGCCGAAGGACGCAGTCCTCGGAAGGGTGCGCGGTCCCTTTCCCTGCTTGGAGTTGCTGCGTGATCAGACCGGTGGCCGTGTGCTCCGCGGTGTCGGGCGGCACGATGCCCTGAGCGCAAGCGGGACCAGCGACGCAGAGGGTAATGACGAGCGCGGCAAGCGCGACGATCGATTTCATGGCGCGAGATTATCAGGCCACTGTGCCCGTTTCCGACTTCGTAGTGCAGACGTCCCTCTTTGACCCGATCCATGGCTATCGATGGGGGGCGAGATCGCGGGTCCAGTCGACCGGGTCACCGGCAGGAGTGAAGGTCGGGATCGGCCAAGGGGCTCGCTCCCCCACTATTCGACCGCCGTCGGGTCGGGATTTGACGACGACGCGTCGTTATTTTGCAGGTTTGCGTCAGTGACGGTGGGCGGCTTGGAGGGAGTTGGCCGTCGGGCGACGACCGCGATCGAGACATCGTCGTCAGCGCGCGTCCGCCCGATGAACAGCCGCCACTCGTTGACGATCGTGGTCACCAGTTCGAACGCAGAAGCCTCGGGGTGCCAGCCAGCGATCGCTTCGACGTAGATATCGCCAAACTCCCGATCGTTGGCATTGCGTGCCTCGGTCAGACCGTCCGAATGCAGCAGCAGCCGCTCACCGGGCGCGAGCATGCCGGGGATCGTTTGCCAGTGCAATCCGAGCTTGATCCCCAGGGGGTAGGCACCCTGGCCGAGGCGATCGGCGATCTTGCCGCGCGTGTCGACTCGCAGCATCTGCGGGTGTCCGGCCACTGTGGCCAGGAACTCTCCGCCGGGCGAGAGCAGCACGTAGCAGCATGCGAAGAAGGACCGCGAGCCGCCTGTGCGACAAAGGATGCGGTTGAGGCTGGCCATGATGGCAGGCGGGGAAGGATCGATGTCGAGCTGTGTTCGGAACGCGGCGTGCGCGACCAACTGCTTCGGAATGAGGTTCGATTGCAGGTCGCGGGCAAGCTTCAGCTCGTGGCGGAACCGAATCTTGTCGACCAGTTCCATGGCCAGCAGCAGCATCAGGACCGCGACCGCCACGATCAGCGCTGTGGTCGTCTTGTGTCGATCGAATCGCGCCACGCCGAAAAAGCAGTAAAGGAAGGCGATCTGCGAGATGACGAAGAGTACTCGGCGATGAGGCGCGAGCCGCTTCGTGAGGCCGTACATCATGGCGCTGACGGTTCGGATGAACCGGCGTAGGCGCTTCGGCTCCTGCTCGATCGACTGCTTGTGCTCGGCGATCAGGGCGCTCTGCGTCTGCGGCCACTCCTCGCTGTAGAGGCCCGCCAGGTCAGAGGTCGAGAGGGAGCTGATGGTACTTTTGCCCAGGTCGATCCAGTCACGTACGCGCGCCACGGTGGCATTGTACGAATCCCTGAGTACACTGTTTCCATGCCCTTCAGGATCGGGAGACTCCTCACGGCAGTCATGGTTCTGCCCTTCCTGAACTTAAGCGCCCAGGAGCTGCCGTTCACCCACTTCACCCCGAACGATCAAATCTCGCCCCTCCCCTCGGCCAGCGTGCAGCAAGTCCTGCAAGACCACCTCGGCTACATCTGGCTCGCCTTCTACTCCACCGGGTTGACGCGTTACGACGGTCATTCGATGGAGAGCTACTCCCTGGCCGATGGTTTGGCGGACCTGACCGTGCGTGAGGTCGTCGAGGACGCTCGTTCGCGTGCGCATCCGGCGCAATTGCCTGATCGTCGATCGTGAAGGCTCTGTCTGGACCGGGACGCAGGACGGCATCTATCGGTACCGGATCACATCACGCGGACTGGAGCGCGCGGTGGTGAAAATCGACTTGCCCGAAGCAGCCGGCGGCGTCTCGTGCATGCTGGCGCGGCGCGATGGAACCGTGGTCGTCGGGCTGAACGCAGGGCCCGTGGTCGTGCTCGATCCGAGCGGGCATACGCGCGGAGTGATTGCCAACCCGCCGTCGCCGGCCGGCGCGCTGATGGAGGCCAGCAGCGGCACGCTATGGGGCGGCAGTCTCGACGGTTCGGTCTGGCGCATCGATGACGTCTTCCGGATCGTCAACCACGATCTCACCGAGCGGATCGTTGCTCTCCTCGAAACGTCCCGAGGCGAGCTGTGGGTGGCCAGCCTGGGCTCTGGTGCCGTGCGAATCGACGGCGCGCTGCGGCGCGTGGTTCGGCGTGCGAACGGGCTTCTCGGAGACACCCTTTGGAATCTGATGGAGGACCGCGAAGGGAACATCTGGTTCGCTCAGAATGGCGGCGTATCGCGTCTCAGGAAGGACTACCGGGCGTTCGAGACGTACACCGGGCATTCGCGGGCCGGCGAGTCGCCGATCCTCCCCGATCCCAGCACGTTCGCTGTCCTGCCGCCACGAATGGCTCCGTCGCCCTGGGATGAGCTGCTGTGGGTCGGCACGGGCGGTGGTCTGGCCGGCGTAGGCGCTGATGGAACCACGAGCACCCTTCGCGTCGCCGATGGCATGCTCAGCAACTCGATCTACTGCCTCACGTACGATGGCAGTGGCCGATTGTGGGCAGGGACCGTGGGCGGGATCAATTGCATTTCGCGCGTGGGCGGCGAGCCGCCGCCGCTTCCTGGCGTCACGCGGCACAACATGACGATTCGCAACGTTCCGGCCGTCGTCACCGGATACCCAGCGGATGTCACCTATGCGGCGCGTACCTTCGGTGATGCGCTCTGGTTTGCCGGCACGGGCGGGGTGACGCTGCTGGCGGACAAGGAATGGTTCCTGTTCAAGACGGCGTCCGGACTTCCCGCAACCGGGGGGACGAGCGTCGCCGTCGACGACCGCGGCTACGTCTGGGTGAGCACTGGCGACAACGGCCTCTATCGCAGCACCGCTCCGCTCACGCCGCAATCATTGCGAGGATCGCTGGACGGCACGAGCGGGCGCGAGGTCACGCACAGGGTCTTTGAGCCGGTGTGGACAACGGCGAATGGCGCGCCGTCCAACAGCATCCGGACGCTGTTCTGGCACAACGGGCAGCTTTGTGGGTGAGTCAAAACGCCGGATTGGTCGAGATCGACGCGGTACAGCTTCGCATCGCCAGCAGGGTCTCGAAGGAGGACGGGCTGATCGATGACGAGGCTTGGGCATACGGTCCACTCGCGGCCGCGCCCGACGGTCGTCTCTACTTCGCCACGCCGAGTGGTGTCTCGATCTTCTATCCGGCGCTGCGCGAGACGAACGTCCTGCCGCCGACGTTGCGTTTTCGCCACATCGCCGTCACCGAAAACGGCACGGGGAACAACGAGGCGTCGTTCGAGTACGCGGCGCTGACCTTCAGCGACGAATCCCGTACGCGATACGTCACACGATTGGTCGGCTACGACACCGATTGGTCGCCCGAGCATGCCGACGTAAAGATCCGATATACCAACCTGCCGGCGTATGGTTTTTCACGAGACTTCACGTTCGAGGTCATGGCGCGCAACAACGACGGCGTCTGGTCGCGCGCACCCCTCAGTTACCGGTTCACCGTCATTCCCGCCTGGTGGAAGCGCTGGTGGGCGTTCCTGGCCTACATCGGGGCGCTCATCCTGGCCGCCCATCTGATCAATCGCGTTCGAACGCGGAACCTGCAGCGAAAGAATAGGGCTCTCGAAGACCTGGTCATGGCACGCACAGAGGAGATTCGTGCTCAGGCCAGAGAGCTCGGAGCCATCGACGACATCGTCGAGATCATCAACCGCGAAGTGGTGCTCGAGAACGTGCTCAAGGCCATTCTCGAAGGCGGGATGAAGTTGCTTCCGCAGGCTGAGAAGGCTGTCTTTCTTCGCTTCGATCACGAGCAACGGCGGTCGGAAGTGGTGGCTGTGTCCGGATACGACATCGAGCTCTTCCGCGGCATCGAGCTGTCGTTCGACGCCGCGATTCGCCGTTACACCGAGAACGCGCTGGAGCTCGGGGAGGGCGTCTACCTGATCAAGAAACCGGAGCCCTTGCGCCGCGGCCTCTCTGATGGAATGCGCAACATTCCGTCGCCGAAATCGATGCTGGCCATGGCGGTGACACTGGCGGGGAGGATCGAAGGCTTCATCATCTTCGACAACTTCGCTCATACGGACGCCTTCGGCCGATCCGATTTGCAGAAGCTGGCTCGTCTGCGTGAGCACGCCGTCTCAGCGATCTCCAAGGCCCGCATTCTCCGGGAGCTGCAGGTCAAGAACGCGCAGGCTGAGGAGGCCAATCAAGCAAAGAGCACGTTCCTGGCCAACATGTCGCACGAACTGCGCACGCCAATGAACGCCATCATCGGCTTCTCCGAGATCCTCGTCGATCGCCTCAACGAGCGCATCGAGCCCAAGTACCTCGGCTTTCTAAAGTCGATCCTGACGTCGGGTCAGCACCTGCTCAACATCATCAACGACATCCTCGATCTGTCGAAGGTCGAGGCGGGAAAAATGGAGCTGTTCCCGGAGCCATTCTCGCTTCGGGGAGCCATCGACAGCGTCGGTCAGGTCATGAAGGGCCTCTCGGCGCGGAAAAGCATCACGTTCGAGATCGATGTCGCGGCGGATGTCCCCGAGGTGGAGACCGACCTGGCGAAGTTCAAGCAGATCCTCTACAACCTGCTGTCGAATGCGGTGAAGTTCTCCACCATTGGCTCCAGCATCACGATCCGCGCACGCCGTCTCCCGGAAACGGAGCTGTTGCCGGAATCGATCTCCGTGTCAGTCATCGACCACGGCATCGGAATCGCGCCCGAGAACCTGAAAATGATCTTCGACGAGTTCCGGCAGGTCGATGCCACGACGAGCCGGCAATACGGCGGAACGGGACTCGGCCTCTCGCTCGTGAAGAAGTTCGTCGAGTTGCAGGGTGGCTCCGTGCAGGTCGAGAGCGCACCAAGCGCCGGCAGCACCTTCACGTTCACGCTGCCGGTGCAGTTCCGCGGCGCTACGATCCCGAGCCCCATCGTCAGTCGTGATGGCACGGTGGTCCCCCCGGGGCAACGCGTCCTGGTGGTCGAAGACGAGGACTCCTCCTACGAAGCACTCAGCGCGTATCTGCAGTCGGCCGGCTACCTGCCCATTCGCGCCCGTACCGGCGAGGACGCGCTGAAGCTTTCGCTGAGCATGCGCCCGTTGGCCATCACGCTCGACCTGGTTCTGCCGGGGATGGAGGGCTGGGAAGTCCTCCGGAAGTTGAAGGCCGATCCGGCCACCTCGCTGATTCCGGTGATCATCGTCTCCATGATCGACAATCGCGAGCTCGGCCTGGCATTCGGCGCCGACGACTACTTCGTGAAGCCGGTCGACTGGGCGCGGTTGCTGCGACGTCTGGCTGAGATTACGACGCGTGCCGCGATGCCCAAGAACGCTCGTCTGTTGCTGATCGACGACGACGTCAGCGTCCATGACATGCTGGAGCAGGAGCTTCGCAACGAAGGCTACCAGCTCGAGAAGGCGTTCAGCGGCGCCGAGGGGCTCGAGCGGGCGCAGAGCTCACGCCCCGACGTCATCATTCTCGACTTGGCCATGCCGGGAATGAGTGGCTTTCAGGTGGCCGAGCTGCTGCGGCAACGCGATGAGACTTCGCGCATCCCCATCCTCGTGTTCACCGCCAAAGACCTGACTGCCGATGACCGCGCCCAGTTGCGTAGCGGCGTGCGGGCTATCGTTCCCAAGGGAACGTCCGCCGGGATGCGCCTGATCCGCGCGCTCGAATCACTTTCGAACGTGTCTTGAGGTGGGGATCAGTGATTACCGATCACTGCCTCACTTCGCTGCGACGGGAGATCGCACCGTTTGCGCGCCCAGCGTACGAGCGGTCTCGATCAGTTCCTGGATGGCGGCGGGGTCCTTGCCGGCTGATTGCAGCAGGTAGATACGGACCGCGCTGCCGATCGGGATCA
>WNFI01577970.1_pt1 | contig 10637 bp, 1 predicted proteins | sample 5400471 | NCBI WGS metagenome assembly WNFI01 (sample SAMN13153348, study PRJNA577476) | soil metagenome | isolation source: 100 cm saprolite on Douglas fir-dominated hillslope | place: USA:California | collected 2013-09-17 | reverse complement strand
CGTGTGCGCGAAAACTTCGGAGTAGAGATACCGGTGCGGGTGTTGTTTGAGGCATCGGTGACGGTACGCGATCTGGCAGAGCAGATCGAACAGGCGATGAGGGAAGAGCAGGGTTGGCAGGCGCCGCCGCTGGTGCCGCAGTCAAGGGAAGGCGAACTGCCGCTGTCGCTGGCGCAGGAGCGGCTGTGGTTTCTGGAGCAGCTGGAGCCGCTGGGAAGCACCTACAACGAAACAATGCCTCTGGAACTGGAAGGCGAGCTGGACGAGGAGGCATTGGAACGCAGCTTTACGGAACTGGTGCGCCGGCATGAAAGCCTGCGCACGAGAATTCGGACAACCGATGATGCGCGGGCTGTCCAGCAGATCGACCCGCCCGGCGGGTTCCGGTTGAAACTGGTGGATCTCTCGTCGTTCCCGGAAGGCGGACGGAGAGATGAGGCGCTGCGGCTGGTGCACGCCGATGCGCTGCGGCCATTCGATCTGGCGCAACCTCTGTTTCGAGTGACGTTGTATCGCATCAACACTAAAAATCACATGCTGCTGATGATGCTGCACCACATCATTTCCGATGTGTGGTCGCTGCTGGGAGTGTTGAGGCACGAATTGAACGTGTTGTATTCCGCCTTTTGTGCGGGCCGTCCCTCGCCGCTGCCGGAACTGGAAGTGCAGTATGCCGACTACGCGATATGGCAGCGGGAATGGCTGAGGGGCGAGATCCTTGAAAAGCAGGTGGCTTACTGGAGAGAGCAGTTGGCGGGAGTCCCCGCGGCCCTGGAGATGCCGACTGACCGTCCGCGTCCGGCGACACCCAGTTACAGAGGCGCAAGAGAAATGCTGGTGTTTCCGCCAGGCTTGAGCGACGAACTTCGGGGCGTGGCGCGCCGTGAAGGTGTGACGTTGTATATGGTGCTGCTGGCGGCCCTGCAGGTCGTGCTTTCGCGCTGGAGCGGCCGGCAGGATTTCACGGTCGGCAGCCCGATTGCCGGACGCACGCACCGGAAGCTGGAAAGGCTGATCGGCTTCTTTCTCAACACGCTGGTGATGCGCGCCGATCTGTCGGAAGAGCCGACATTTACGGAACTGCTGGAGCGTGTGAAAAAGATGGCGCTCGGCGCCTACACGCATCAGGACCTGCCGTTCGAGAAGCTGGTGGCGGAACTGCGGCCCGAGCGGGACATGTCGCGGCAGGCATTGTTCCAGGTGATGTTCACTCTGCAGAACATGAAGATCTCCGCGGTTCAGCTCTCCGGGCTCGACTGGAAGCCATTGCCCTCGTTCGCGACGACCTCGAAGTTTGATCTCACGGTTGAAATCTTTGAACAGAATGCCGGCTTGAACGGAACCGTGGAATATGCCACGGACCTGTTTGATCGCGCGACGATTCAGCGCTTTGCCGCAAACTACATGACGCTGCTGGAAGGCGTGGCGGCCGACGCGCACCGGCCTGTTTGGGAACTGCCGCTGCTCAGCGAAGCTGACCGAACGCAGCTGAAGGAATGGAACCATTCGGCACGTGCCTATGCGGCTGAAAGATGCATTCACGAGCTGTTCGAAGAGCAAGTGAGGAAAACGCCCGACGCGGTGGCCCTGTGGTTGGGATTTATCCGGAGCGAAGCATCGAGATGGTGACGGGGCTGCTCGGAATCCTGAAATCGGGCGCAGCCTATGTGCCGATGGATCCGGCTTATCCCGCCGAGCGTTTGCGCTACATTCTGGAAGACAGCGGTCCGGCCATCCTGCTGACTCAGAAAGGTCTGCCAGTTTCGGTCCCGGAGTTGGTTCCGGGGCTGACGGTGCTTGATTTGGCCGCTTCTGCTCCGGTGTGGCAGAGCGAGTCGTGCGCGGATCTCAAGTCTGCCGGGGAAAAGCGGAATTCAGGACATCTCGCTTATGTGATCTACACCTCGGGGTCTACCGGAATGGCCAAGGGCGTTACGGTAGCGCACGAAAATGTGGCCCGTCTGTTTGCCGCAACGGCAGACTGGTTTCATTTCAATCCGTCCGACACCTGGACATTGTTCCACTCCTGCGCATTCGATTTTTCCGTATGGGAGATCTGGGGAGCGCTGCTGTACGGCGGACGGCTGATCGTGGTCTCTCAGGAGAAAGCGCGGTCGCCGGAGGATTTTTACGAACTGGTCTGCCGACACCAGGTGACTGTTTTGAACCAGACGCCCGGTGCCTTTCGGCAGCTGATCGCGGCGCAGGGCCACAGCCAGGAGCGTCACGCTTTGCGGCAGGTAATTTTTGGCGGAGAAGCTCTCGAACCGGCAACACTCAAACCGTGGTATGAGCGCAGCCAGAATCAGGGCACTCAGCTGACCAATATGTACGGGATTACAGAGACCACAGTCCACGTAACGTACAGGCCAATCGAGATGGCCGATGTGGAGCGGCGGGGCGCCAGCCCGATTGGCCGTCGTATTCCCGATCTGAAGACCTACATTCTCGATCAGCAGCAGCAGCTTGTGCCCGCCGGGGTGACGGGTGAGTTGTATATCGGAGGCGCCGGAGTGGCGCGGGGATATTTGAAGCGGCCGGAACTGACGGCGGAGCGCTTTGTCGCCAACCCCTTTGCGGAAGAAGCCGGAGCCCGGATGTACAAAACGGGAGACCTGGGCCGCCGGCTGCGCGACGGGACGATCGAGTATCTCGGCCGAAATGACGATCAGGTGAAGATACGGGGATATCGAATCGAACTCGGCGAGATCGAGGCGCGGATGGCGGGGCATCCGCAGGTGCGGGAAGCAGTGGTGATCGCGCGGGAAGATGTGCCGGGCGAAAGACGGCTGGTGGCGTACTACACGACACACGGTGACCGGGACGAAAGCGGCGGAACTCCGGCGCTGCGGACCCATCTCGCGGAGGCGCTGCCGGAGTACATGGTGCCGGTTGCATATGTGTGGATGGAATCTCTGCCGCTGACTCCGAACGGCAAGGTGGACCGGAAGGCATTGGCGAAGCCCGAAGGTGACGCATACGGCAAGCGGCAATTCGAACCTCCGATCGGCGAAATCGAAGTTCTGCTCGCTGAAATCTGGGCTGATCTGCTTCACCTGGAAAAAGTCGGGCGACAGGACAATTTCTTTGAACTCGGCGGTCACTCTCTGCTGGGGATGGGAGTGGTCGAGCGCATGAAGCGCCGCGGCCTTCATGCGAATGTGAGGGCGTTGTTTATGGCGCCGACGCTGGCGGAACTGGCGGCAGCGGTAACTGCGCGAACCCAGACGGAGGTCCCTGAAAACAGGATCCCTGAGCCTGGGAAACGCAAATTTGAGTCCGGGAAAATTATCGAGTTGAGTATATGAAGATTGAAGAATTGCTGGCGGAACTGAGCGCGAGAGAAATACAGCTTCGGCGAAATGCCGACGAACTGGTCCTGCGAGGCCCTCAGGAAACCCTGGATGCCGCGTTAGTCGGTGAATTACGGTCTCACAAAGGCTCTCTGTTCAGCCTGATGGCGGGCAATGGCGACGACTGGTGGAGCCCCTCCGTGACCATCACGCCGGAGATGCTGCCGCTGGTGGACCTGACGCAAAAAGAGATCGATGAAATCGTCAGCCGTGTGCCCGGGGGAGCGTCGAATATACAGGATATCTATCCTCTGACGCCGCTTCAGGAAGGCATTCTGTTTCATTACCTGATGAGCACCGAAGGCGACCCCTATCTGGTGGCGTTGCGCATCAGTTTCGATACGCGGGCCCGAATGGAAGCATACCTTGAGGCCCTGCGGGCGGTGATCGAGCGTCACGACATATTCCGTACCGCCGTGATGTGGGAAGCCCTGCGTGAGCCGGTCCAGGTCGTGGTCCGGAAAGCGGATTTTCGAGTTGAAGAACTTCAGCTTGAGGCTTCCGCCGGAGGCATGGGAATTGAAGATCAGTTGTATGCGCGGTTTGATCCGCGCCGTTACCGGGTTGATGTGCGGGAAGCGCCGCTGCTCCGTGTCTTTCTGGCGGAAGATCGGGGGAAATCGCGATGGTTCCTGCTGCTGCTTCTGCATCACCTGATTGACGACAATACTTCTCTGACCAGAATGCAGGAGGAAATCCAGGCGCATTTGCTCGGGCAGTTCGAACAACTGCCCGCACCGCAGAGGTTTCGCAACCTGGTCGCGGAGGCACGCTCGGGAGTCGGCAAAGAAGAACAGGCGGCGTTTTTCCGGGAGATGCTCGGCGACGTGGAAGAACCAACCCTGCCCTTCGGCTTTATCGACACACGGCGAAACGGGACGGGTATTGAGGAAGCGAACGTGGTACTCAGCCCGGAACTGTCTCGACGCGTGCGTGTGGCGTCCCGTGCTCTGGGCGTGAGCGCGGCGAGCATCTGCCATGTGGCCTGGGCGCTGGTGCTGAGCAGGGTTTCGGGCAGAGAGGCTGTCGTATTTGGAACCGTGCTGTTCGGACGGATGCAGGGATCGCTGGATACAAAACGTGTTCTGGGACCGTTTATTAATACTCTTCCGGTTCGGATTGATGTCGGTGCCAACGGAGTTGAAGCCACTGTCCGCAATACCTATCAGTTGCTGGCGGAGTTGCTGCAGTATGAGCACGCGTCACTGGCCCTGGCGCAACGCTGCAGCAGAGTGCTTGCCCCGACGCCGTTGTTTTCTTCATTGCTGAACTATCGCCGTGGCGCGGGAATGGCGCGCGGTCAATCCGAGGAAGCCAGGCGGGCCTGGGAAGGTATCACCGTGGCCGGGCTGGAAGAGCGAACGAACTACCCTCTTACATTGTCAGTGGACGACATGGGAGAAGGATTCAGATTCACCGTGCATTCGGTGAATTCAGTCCAGCCGCAGCGGACATGTGTATATATGAGCCGGGCCGTAGAGGTTCTGGCCGATGCGCTGGAGCATTCTCCGGATGCCGCCATGCGGACACTCGATGTGTTGCCTCCGGTGGAGTATAAGCTGGTACTCCACGACTGGAATATCGCGACCGTCGAGTATCCTGAAAAGAAATGCATTCACGAGCTCTTTGAGGAACAAGCGGCTAAAACGCCAGGTGCGGCGGCTCTGTCCTCCGGCGAAACTTCCCTGAGCTATCTTGAACTGAACTCCCGTGCCAATCAGATGGCAAATTATCTGAGGCAGATGGGCGTGGACGCCGACGGAAGGGTCGCCGTCTGCCTGACTTCGGGGGCCGACGCAATCGTTGTCCTGCTGGCGACGCTCAAAGTCGGGGCTGCATATCTGGCGCTGGATCCTGACTATCCCGCATCTCTGTTGCAATCCCATTGTGAGCGCGAACGAGTATCCGTACTCGTGGTGCAGGATGAGTCTTCGCTGACGGTCCCCTGGTATAGCGGAAAAGTAGTTCGTTTAAGCAGCGACAGGCCGCAGGTGGCGAGATGCAGCGACATCAACACCGTCACGCCGGTCACGCCACAAGGGCTGGCTTACGTTTACTGCGATCTTGACCGGCCCGTGTATGTCGGGCACCGCGCCCTCTGCAAGCGGGTGCACTGGCTGCAATCGGAATTTGATCTGAGCGAATTTGACTCCGTACTGATACGCGCGACGGCGCGGGAAAATTTTGTGAGCGAAGTGTTCTGGCCGCTGACGCAGGGGGCTCGTCTGGTCATCGCGGACGGGCAGCAGCAGACAGACGAGCGCGGACTGCGGGCTGCGATCAGGGAGCAAAAACCCGGTATCGCCTGCCTGCCTTCTTCCGTTCTTTCAACCCTCATCGAATCCTGTGAGACCGGCCTGCTTTCGGATTTGAGCTCTCTCCGCTGTGTTCTCAGCACCGGCCAGACCCTAAAGCCTTCCGTGGTGAAGGCGTTGTCCCGGCATCTCGGCTGTGCTCTTTATCATCTTTATTCACCGCTCGGGGCGGCCACCGAGGTTGCCGTTCAACGGTATGGAGCCGCGCATGAAATTGAAGAGCAGAATTTTGCCGGCGCCCGCACGGGCAATCTGGCGATCTACATTCTCGATGGAAACCTGGAGCCACTTCCGATCGGTGTGAATGGCGATATCTATGTGGGCGGAGAACTGCTGCCGGAGACTTCCGGCGATGACCGAGCCCAAAGGGCCGTCTTTGTTGAACCAAAGTTCTGCCCCGGCAGGAAACTGTTCAGGACCGGAGACGTTGGCCGCTACCGCACCGATGGGCAGCTTGAGATAGATGACGGACTCGGGAGATATGCCTGGGTTGGTGAACACCGGATCGCATGTGAGGAAATCGAAGAGGCTCTGTCGCAGGAACCGTCGGTGGAAGAATGCGCGGTCCTCGTGCGTGAAGGTTTCGATCGGAGAAGACAACTCGTTGGCTATGTGGTGTCCGCAGATCCCGGGGACACCATACGTTTCGACGAACATTTGCGGAAGCGGCTGCCCTCTTTCATGGTGCCCGAAGTATATGTTCCGGCAGTCGCCATGCCGCTTACGGCGAAGGGAGAGATAGATCACGCGGCCCTGGCAGGACTGCCGGTGATCGAGTCGGCATTGCAGCAGCGGTGGGAAGAGCGACTGAACGCGATACCGGCGATTGGACGCGCCGCGCTGGTCGCTCACATGCCGCGAATTCCCGATCTGCCTCTTCATCTTGCGGACCTTTTACCTGACCGCACAGAAGTGCGCGCGCGTCAGAATCTCTCAGGCGCGGCACCGCAGGCCGGCGCTGAGCCGGGGACGCCGGCTGAAACCAGGCTGTCAATCAGTTACGGGGGTAAGATCAAAGTCACGGGCCTGCAAAACATGGCGGATTCTCTGCGGCGTGCAGCGCAGGAGCATCCTGATCATGGAGTGACATATTACCAGGCCGGCGGGAAAGAGGTGTTCCAGTCGTATCCGGAATTGCTGGAAGAGTCAGAACGGATTCTGGCGGGCCTGCGTAAACTCGGCCTGCAGCCACAGGACAAGCTGATCTTTCAATGTGCGCGGAATGAGGATTTTATTCCGGCATTCTGGGCATGCATGATGGGCGGCTTTGTCCCGGTGCCGGTGTCGGTGGACCCTGACTACACCGAGATGAACAGCGCCTTGATCAAGATCCGGAACAGTTGGGAGATGCTGGGGCGTCCTGTTGTTCTGGCGAGCGCCGTTCTGGAACAGGGCTTGCGCGCCGGTTTAAGGATTCCGGGCCTGGAAGCGCTTCGGGTGTCGCTGATCGGCGAACTGCGTTCGAACCAGCCCGATCATCACTGGCATGCGGCGAACCCCGGCGATCTGGCGCTGATGTTGCTGACTTCCGGCAGCACCGGAACGCCCAAGGCCGTGATGCAGACCCACGAAAACCTGCTGAGGCGCGCGGCGGCGGCGGCCGAGGTGAATTGTGTGGACGGCAACGACATTTCCGTCAACTGGTTCCCGCTTGAACATGTCACCGGCCTGGTGATGTATCACTCTTTCGATGTATTCATCGGCGCGAACCAGGTGCAGGTGCCGACTGCGATGGTCCTTGAAAGGCCTCTTTTCTGGCTTGACCTGATCGAGAAATATCGGGCCACGAACACGTGGGCGCCCAATTTCGCATTCGGGCTGATCACCGGTTGTGAAGAGGAAATCCGAACGCGCAGATGGGACCTTTCGTCGGTGCGCACCATTCTGAACGGGGGTGAGTCGATTGTAGCCAAAACCGCACGGCGGTTCCTCCAATTGCTGATTCCCCACGGATTGACTCCGGCGGCCATGCTGCCGGCCTGGGGAATGTCGGAAACCTGTTCGGCGGTGACCTACTCTCGCGATTTTCTCCTCGAAACCACGTCCGACGAAGATGCCTTTGTGAACCTGGGACCGCCCATTCCGGGCATTTCTTTGCGGATCGTGGATTCTGAAGACCGGGTGGTGGAAGAGGGCAGAATCGGCCGCCTGCAGATCCGCGGAACCTCGGTGACGCCGGGGTACTACAGCAACCCGGAACTGAACCGCGAATCGTTTTCTCAGGATGGCTGGTTCAATACCGGCGATCTTGCCTATCTGAAAAACGGCAAACTGGCGATAACCGGCCGTTCCAAAGACGTCATCATCATCAACGGCGCCAACTACTATTGCGCGGACATCGAAGCGCTGGTACAGGAAGTGGCGGGAGTCGACAATTCCTATACCGCCGCCTGTGCGGTTCGTCCGGCCGGCGCTGACACTGACAAGATCGCCGTTTTCTTCAGCACGCCCTGCGCCGGGCAATGGGACCAGTTGCTGGCGCTGATGCGGAAAATTCGCGAACATCTGGTGCGAAGGGGCGGAGTGGTTGCCGACTATCTGATTCCGGTCGAAAAATCGCAGATTCCCAAGACATCGATCGGTAAGATACAGCGGTCGCAGTTGCGCGAGGCCTTCGAGGCCGGCGTGTTCGACGCAAAAATCAGGGGAATTGAGGCCCATCAGGGGAACATGAACACTGTTCCCGGTTGGTTTTATGAGAAGGCCTGGCGCCGCAGGAAACTCATCACTCGTCCGGCCACCGCGATATCGGGCGTTACCGTGGTTTTTCCCGACACGGCCGGAATGGCGGAGCGGATCTGCGAAAGGGTGATCCGAGCGGGTGGCCGCTGCATCAGCGTGACTGCGAGTAATCAATTCGAGAGAGTGGGGCCGCTGCGTTATTGCATCAATCCCGCCGATCCTGAAGATTACCGGCGGCTGTTCGCTTCCATTGCCGAGCACGAACCGCGGATTGACTGTCTTCTGCATCCCGGCACCTACGGCGCTGTTCCGGCTGACTGGGCAGAGCCCGACAATGTCAGCCGCTCGATGGATGAAGGCATTCTGACTTTGCTTTATCTCATTCAGGGCCTGAACGCGCTGCCGGAATCACACCGAGCCGCCCGCCTCCTGGTAATTTCGAGTCACAGCCGGCATGTAATGCGGGGCGACAGGCTTGACTGCACCCGAAGCGCTGTGCCGGGATTGCTGAAGAGTGCGCATCAGGAAACGCCCTGGCTGGTGTGGGGACATGTTGATCTCGCCGGAAGAAGCATCGAGAGCGATGCCGATCTGGCTTTTGCGGAACTCAGGTCTCGCGAAAAGAATTATGAAATCGCATGGCGCGACGGATGTCGCCGGGCCCCGGTGTTGCAGCCCGTTGATTTCAGCACGGAGAACAAGGGCAGGTCGCTGCCGTTTCAAAATGGCGGTTTGTATCTGCTGACAGGCGGTCTCGGCGGTGTCGGCCCGCTGGTCGCGAAGTACCTCCTGGATGTTTATCACGCGCGCCTGTTGATTACGGGCCGCTCGCTGCTTCCTGAGAGCCGGAATCACAGGGAGGGCGGGCCGGAAAACAGCGGCATCGATGAAAAGGTTCGGGCGTATGAAGAGTTACAGCGCTCCGGCGCCGTTGTATATGAAGCGGTCGATGTGTGCGATGCCGAAGGCCTTGCCGCTGCCGTCGATCGGGCCAGGGTCCGCTGGGGCACAGAGCTTGCAGGCGTCATTCATCTGGCGGGTGTTTATCACGAACGAATGCTGTCCCATGAGACCAGGGCAACGCTGAGTGAAGTTCTGCGGCCGAAGATACAGGGCTCCATCGCGATCCATAAACTGGTTTCCGCCGTGCCCGGTGCGCTGTGCATTTCGTTCGGGTCGGTGAATAGCTTTTTCGGCGGCTTCTCCGTGGGCGCTTATTCAATTGCAAACGCGTTCATGGATTCGTTTACCGATTATCAGCGCGATCAGGGGATTCGCAGCTATTGTCTGAACTGGTCCGCCTGGGACCAGACGGGAATGAGCCGCGGCCTGGTCACTATGGAAGCTGCCCGGGCGCGGGGATATTACAGCATTTCCCAGCAGCAGGGGCTGGACTCCATGCTGGTCGTTCTTGCGCACGAAAAAAGCCATGCCCTGATCGGTCTGGACGCCGGCAAACCATCCATACGGCAGCATTGCAAAAACAGCTCGGTGGAAATGCAGCAGCTGTCGGCATACGTCGTTTCGCGCGGGTCCGCGGCCGGCGTCATGGAGATTGAAACACTGACAGTAGCCGACCGTTTCGGGACACCCACCCGCTGCCAATTGCATGTTCTTGAACAAATGCCGCTGGATGATGCCGGAGAAATCGACCGCGATGAACTGGCCAGGATGGCCATTCATGGCGTCGGAACAGTGCATGAATTCAAGGCGCCCCGGATTGAACTCGAGAGGCAGATTGCGCAGGTCTGGCAGGAACTGCTGCGGGTTCGGCAGGTAAGTGTTCATGACAGTTTCTTTGAACTGGGCGGTCACTCGCTGCTGGCGAGCCGGGCAATCGCCAGAGTCGGCGAATTGGTGGGCGCCAATATCGAGTTTGAGACTTTGTTCGCTCATCCCAGGTTGTCGGATTTTGCCGAGGCGGTTGAGCTGAAAAGGCGCGAGGTGAGCGCGGGCGAGATCGCGGACCCCATTGTCAGGGTTGACCGGAATGGCCCGCTGCCGCTGTCGCTGGCCCAGGAGCGGCTGTGGTTTCTGGAGCAACTGGAGCCGCTCGGAAGCGCCTACAACATACCGATGGCGCTCGAACTGAAGGGGAATCTCGACGAAGAAGTGCTGAGACGGTGTTTTGCGGAACTGGTGCGTCGGCATGAGAGCCTGCGCACGCGCATTGAAACAACAGCAGAAGGGCGCGCTGTCCAGATCGTGGATGTAGCCGGCGGGTTCCGGATGGAGATCATGGATGTCTCGTCTCTGCCCGAAGCCTGGCGGAGAGATGAAGCTCTGC
>WNFI01515025.1_pt1 | contig 10637 bp, 18 predicted proteins | sample 5400471 | NCBI WGS metagenome assembly WNFI01 (sample SAMN13153348, study PRJNA577476) | soil metagenome | isolation source: 100 cm saprolite on Douglas fir-dominated hillslope | place: USA:California | collected 2013-09-17 | reverse complement strand
AGATGAGAAGGTACAGCGTAGCGCCCTCGAGCGCTTACGGTTCTGCTCTCCGTCGCCATATGGCTTGGTGTGAGCTCATTTCTGAATAAATTGAATAAAAATGATGGGATTCAATAATGAATTTTATGTGAATTTTCTGAACGGGGCGAGTTGTGTTTTTTGGGTTCGGCGATGGGGGGCTGCCTCGTGTGCGACAACTTGACGCCCATGGCAGCCATTATGGGCCCTGATGACTATGACAGGGCGTTTACAGTGGTCCGAAGTACAGAGAAAGGAGATAGCGTTGGAAATCGGAGACACAAGAGATAGGGGGAGGGATATGTGTGGGCATGAAAAAGCCACCAGAAAATGCAACGGATTTTGCTCAATTCGGACGTTCGAAAAGGTCTTCAACAAGATTCCTTTTTCCCCCATATTCTCCTTTATAAACAGCAACCAGGAATACTAATCTGCACAACTTCTCCATCCCCCGCAGGTAATCCCTCCCCCGCCTCCTCCCTTCCAGGACGCCCCAAGTGCCCAAAGAGCGCATCTGTGCATTTACTCCTTCTTTTCCCTCTCAACTGACGGGCCATCTCCAATCCGCGTCCAATGGCCTCCAAATCGACTTCCTCCAGGAAGAGAAAAGGTGATCCAGAGACTCGTGACGAGCTCGAGAGTGACGATGTTCCAACCAAGACCACGAAGCCAGCATCATCTACTGGTATGGACTCAGTCATATTTTCAGTCGCGTTGCTGATACTACAACATCATTCATCCATATTCCTTAGCCGCTACAAAGAAGGCTGAATCTTCTAAACCTGCACCATCTACCTCGACATCAGTAGCGGTGCCTTCCAACGGGCCGCCGGAAAAGCGAAAGCGAGGTCGGCCGCCAAAGGTGGGAAACTATCCGACTCTGTCACACGTTCCCCTCGACCTGACCATAACCTTGATCGCACTATCTACCATCTCCATCGCCTAACCTCTCATGGCATACTCAGGTTCTCACACCAGAGGAGAAGGCGGCACGAGAGGCCAAGGCCAACGCGCCTAAAAAGCCCCGAGGTCGTCCGCCAAAGAAGCCCAAGGTAGCCCCTGAGGGTGCACCGGCCAAACCGGCGTCCAAGACAGGTGCTGCGGGGGCTGGGAAAGGAGAAACAACCGAAGCGCCGAGTGGATCTGCTGGCGAACCATGAATGTATGCGTGATGGGACGTCGCCACCCCCCTCGCCAGCCTTACTCTGGGACGATACTGTGCTCATTTCATCCATTGGTCCACGCTCACGCGACCATTCATGCCCCATTAAGGCTCGCGCCGCAACAGTACCCTCTTCCCCCTGAACTTTGCCCTTCCAACTTCCAACGTCATTGGATTCTTTCCACCGCTCAACTACGGCGCCCTAGTATCTTCGTCTCTTTTGGATTGTCATTAATTTTTTCTTGGCTTTTGGCAATGGTACTTGTCACTGTTGTGCCACGCAACGACCCTCCATGAATTGGTATTAACTATTTCTTTTGTCCTTGCCGATGCTCCATCTCCCGAACCAACTTCTTATCACGCATTCCAGTACAAGTCCCTCCCTCGGATTTTCTCTCTCCCTTTTTGCTCACTCATCACTGTACGCCGTCGGCGGAGAAAGGACATCCTTGTATTTCTGACGAAAATTGCTATCTTCCAACAACAATCAAGGGAAGGAAGGGACGGAGGTTATTGTCAAGCAGCCCTGATCGCCTGTCCCCTTTTGACTGAAGAGTCAGAATGGCTCCGGTTGGTTACGCCTGTTTGACGGCCTCCCTGTCTCTTACCGTCCTCAGTTTTTCATCCATAAAACGAACAAACTAACTGGGGCAAGGTAAGGAGCGCATGGTATCACTCCTGTAAGCAAAAACCGCAAGAAGTCAGAAACAACCTTACACGGGCATAAAACAAGATAACAGAGGCATTGTAATTCAGTTTCCAGGTCAAATGAATCATGCTCCTGCAGTTCCCATGGGTTCCAGACTCTTTATTTGGGGAGGAATTATGCATTGAAATATACTCGCTTCGCATTTGGGTCTTTCCCTACCCTTCGCTTGTTTTTGTTCCTTGAAGTAGTACTGGTCTGATTGCATCGGCCATAGCCGAACTGATTGATTGATTTTAGTTTTATTTTTATTTCCATTCCTTCTCTCCTTGACCCGTTCTGCCACGTTATGATTACCATTTTGCCACCTCATCCTAAAATCAATATTCAATTTTCGTCTATTTTTGGTTGCTATAGCGGACCGTCCTTTCTGCCCATGCTAAAGAAGGTGACGTGAAAATGCCGCTCCGCCGACAACCCATTGCCAAGTCAAACTCGAGGCGAAGTACGGTTATTACCGTAGCGGAAGCAGTGGACATGTCTGCTTCACTGAGCTGGAGGCCCTGGGGTTCTTACTTTGCTCAAGGTTTATTATGTAATGAGGAACCAATATGACCGACGGGGCAACTCCGGACAGGTCATTCCTTCGGGCACATGGAGACGAAAATAGGAGCCATTCCTCGATTCCAAAACAGATCTGTATCTTTCTCATCGTCTAAAACTATCTAGGTACTTCTTTCTAGCGTTTTCCTATCTTTAGTTATCTATCATAACCGTCGAGTTGTATTTGCGGTTTGTTGGATGGAGAAAATCATTTTCTACGGAAAGCCCAGAGTCCTATCAACCCCAGAAGTCCGATCGCCGCCGTTAATCCCGTTCGGTCGAGAATCTTGCGTTGCCATTCTGATTTCTCTTTCGCACTCGCATACGGAATGTCAGGACGGAATGTGACCTAGTCAGAGCGTGGCAGCAGGCGGAAGATAATTTAGTACACAGCGTATCGTGGGAAGACGTTATGAGGAAGGGAGTTGGATAATCAGGGGGCGTAGGGGAGAAACTGTCCGTTCGGCCGATGTTTTGGACTCTGGTAACTCACCATCGTGTAAAGCGAAAGCCAGCCACTCGGGACTTTGCGGGGTGTATTACTCGTCCTTGGTGCCTGCATCAGTTCTTCCATCGATGTTTTCGATGAAGGGAATACACGCGAGAGCCATCCGTCGATAGCTTTTCTGAGGCGGTACGTTGGTGTTGTGACTGAATGCCGCATCTCAATGCTGGCCCCATTGTCCAATGTCAGCGTTGCATGGCAGACCAGCTCAGAGCCTTTTACGCACTAGTTTTCCATCGCCAAGTCGCATATTGCCACTAGATCTCCGTGGCGTGTCTGAGTGTATTCCTCTAGAATCCCGGCTAGCAGAGGGTCTTCCTCGTCAACCGACTGCTTCGTAGAGACCGTGGGCTCTACGCCCCTGGACATCATCAGCGACGACAGTATGCGCACATCCTCGAGGCCGCAATTCAGTCCTTGGCCATAGAACGGAACCATAGAGTGAGCGGCATCCCCCAGAATAATGGCTCGATCCTTGTAATGGTATGGATTTGCCTGAGGGAAGTAAAGGAAATTCGCCAGTCAGCCGGCCAGTCAGGAGGGTCTGGTGATATGATCGATTTACTTTAATAGATATCAATGGGCTTCGAGGATTCTCAATCAGGTCTTTAACGATGTCGTCTATGCCGATGTGCTCCAGGACCTCTGGAAAGTAATCCTGGAACCATGAAATGATGCTATGGCGGTCCCGAAGGCGAGCAAGTTCTTCCCGTGGCGCAAATAACGTGCAAGTAAATGATCCGTCCTATCGTGATCAGCGTTAGGAACCAAAAAAACCAGCGGTACGGTATGAACGGTATTGTATGAATAGCTTCCGACCTTGTTAGGAAGTGCGATGAGCATGAAGGAATGTCGCGGCCAGATGTGTAGCCCATGAGGATCCAAGCGATAACAAGGAGCATCTTCAGAAGAAGCATTTGCTAGCGGCGGCATCCGCAGCTCGATGTACTCATGAGGAATGTATTTCTGCTGGAAGTCCATGCTACGTGGGTTAAACCATATTGAGCGGACATTCATTACACCATTGGGAAGCAGAAGCTCACGGCAATACGCGCATGAGCTGACGCCGTACATGGGAGAAGCTACCATCAGCTCCTATACAAAGATCGAATTTCACGGTTTTTTGTTGCGCTTCTCCGGATGAGGAGTCGTCTATTGTGAGCGTACGGGTATCAAAGTTGGCAGCCACCACCTTATGGTGGGAATGTACTGATATATCCCCGTAAGCGGAGAGCTCGTTTAAAAGTCCCTCATTCAAGAGCATCCTGTCTATTGAGTTGATGTGCTGCAGAATCAAAATTTGGGAGTTGCAGATAAAGAAGTACGCAACGCTATATACGTATCACTTCACCTGTCCATCGAGATCATAGGCCTGAAACTGGGCTGGCCCATTCCAAGGGTGCACGATACGGCCGTGCATGGGTATGGTTGTCTCTAGGAAGCGAGTAGCAATAATAGGGTCCACAAACTCTAGCGCTGCGAGCCCACGCGACGAGATGGCCAGATTCACGGACCGGCGCTGGAGAACAGCTTTGGAAGATGGCAGGCGGATATCTATTGAGACAGTAAATATGATAGCATTGGGGGGAATGGGTGAGCATTGCGCAAAAACACACCAGGTCGACTCTCGTAGACTGATACTTTGAAGCCTAGCTTGGCGAAAGACAGCGCCGCTAGGCAACCAACAGGTCCTGCACCTACGACAGCTACTTCGCGCTTTCTCCTACTTTCCTCCATCAGTGGACAGGAGGAAGCTTGACACAGCCCAAGAGCAGTGTTGAATGATTCATGCCGATTGAATCGGACACCGTCATCGCCACAATACTCCATATAAATTGAATGAGATCGACACCTCTCCCTCTCGATCCTACCTGCTCAAAGCGCGGTTGGTGTTATTCCGCATGCCATCAGCCACCAGTCATATTAGCGCGCAAGAGCTCGATTTGCAGGATGAACTGAAGCGCTTTCGAAATGAATTCCGCCTCCCAATCGCCGGCGCCACTGGCGCGGATCTTATGGGAGTTGGTGGTACGTTGTTTGCCGCTTGTTTGGAGTGAAGACTTAATCTCGCCTATACATAGAGGAAGAACCCATCACGTACTTCGTCGGGAATTCTCTCGGTTTGCTCTCGAAGCGCTCAGAGCACTTCATCAACGAAGAACTCAACGTCTGGGCCACAGGGTGAGGAGGCACCAGTCAGGCATTCGTCCATGCATCCTGCACATAGCTGATTATTTCGCCTCTTTACAGAGGCGTAGAAGGACATTTTAATCACCCCAAACAGAGAGGGTGGTTCTCCATCGCGGACACGCTATGTCCCACTCTGGCGGCGCTAGTCGGCGCACGCGTCGATGAAGTCACATGCATGGGGACTCTGACCACGAACCTTCACTTGCTCATGAATACTTTCTACAAGCCATCAAAAGACCGATATAAAATTATTTGCGAGGCAAAAGCGTTCCCATCCGACCAGGTGGGTGCTGGCGCTTGGGCCTTTGCTCGAGAAATTGACGTCATTCGTATTGCTCTTCAGTACGCATTGAAATCCCAGATAGCATCCCATGGCTTCAACCCTGGTGAGGCATTAATTGAAATCTATCCTCGGAAGGGGGAGTATAGTCTTCGCGAAGAAGACATCCTTTCCACAATCGAAGAGCATGGGGAAACTGCTATTCTCGTCCTCTTCCCGAGTGTTCAATACTACACTGGGCAATGGTTCCCAATGGAGAAAATCACGAAGGCCGCAAAAGCTAAGGTGAGTTAAGGTGCTTGAAAAATTGAACGCATAATTATTCTTCTCATTTCGTCCAATACGTAACTGCGAACCCCTCCGCCACTTTTCTCGCTCAGGGATGCGTCGTAGGGTTCGACCTTGCACACGGGATTGGCAATGTTCCGATGCAGCTGCATGATTGGGGCGTAGACTTCGCTGTATGGTGTTCCTACAAATACCTCAATTCAGGGCCTGGTGGAATTGGGGGGTTATTCATCCATTCCAATCGGGAGACAGAGTGTCCACCGAAGTAGGTTTGTGTTATGGCACAATTCATTATTTTCCCTCTTTGACATTCTTGAACTGATTTCCCTGCTGCCCGGGTATTTCCTCTCGTTCAGGTACCATGGATGGTGGGGCCATGACCCAGGGACCCGCTTCAAGATGCCTCCGGACTTTGTCGCCATATCGGGAGCAGCGGGTTTTCAACAATCAAACCCCTCTGCTCTCCTCGCCGCCTCCCTCCTCGGTTCGCTGCAGCTTGTCACAGAAGCTGGCGGCATCGCGGCACTCCGTGCCAAGAGTATCCGGTTAACTGGATATCTTGAGTCTCTCCTTCTTCGATCTAAGCATTTCGTCCGGTCTGAGACGCTTTCATCGGATGAGAGGAAAACGCGCTTCACCATCATCACGCCACAGAATCCGGAGGAGCGGGGTGCCCAGCTCAGTTTGCTATGGCCCGAGGGTCAAGGTGTGGTGCAGCGCGTGTTTGGGGAGATGAGGCGCAGAGGGGTGTTGGGGGATGAGAGGGAACCGGATGTAATTCGATTGAGCCCCGCCTCGCTTTATAATTCGTTTGTGGATTGTGAGAAGGCAGCGAATGTGTTGGAGGAGGTGCTTGATATTGTGGCAGTATCAAAGGCGATAGACCACTGAGTATCTGGAGAGATTTTGGATCGTTGTTTGTTCATTCCTTACGTTTGAACTGTTATAACATACATATTGCATACAACCTGTCCGCTCCCGCCTCTATTTCTTCGCGTAGCCGTGGAAAATCATCACTAGTGGCCATCATTGAGGATGAAATCCTTCACCAAACCGGCCCATTCCTCCGTTTCGAGCAGAGGATCATGCTCCCCCGTCAGAGTGGTCACATCTAGCAACATACTCCCATCCCCATTCCCCTTCGTGACACTCCCTCCCCCTTCCGTGGGATAGAGCTCAGCCAGATGTCTGTAGAACGCTTCAGGCTGAAGCATATCTACAAGCGTATCGCCCTTCGAATGAACAACGGCCCAACGTATCTTATCCCTTTCAACCACTTCATCCTTCTTCTTTCCGTCACACTCGAAGTCTTTCGTCTCCAACGTGGACTTCAGAGGAGGCAGGCGGACGTACGTAGTTAGATCAACATCAACGTAGCTATCTCCCTCGCCAAACGCCTCAGTCAGCATAGAGCGATAGAAATCCAGCGGGAACGAGCGCAGGAGCAGGTCGAGGCTGTAGATCCCTGCGAGACAGATGATACCGTTGACGAGGCGAGTAAGGGGCGGAGAAGGGGGCCTACGACGAGGCAGGGATGGAGCGAGGCAGGCGTAACAGGGAGAAGAAGAGGGGGGTGGTGGGTTGGAAGCTGAGGGTGGAGGGGAAAGGAAGAGTGAGCCGAGGATGTGTGCACCTGCACTATGGACTATGAGGTAGAGAGACGTAAATTTGACGCTGACTGTCTCGCTCTCATTGGCAACACCATCAGCGACAGAAGCATGGTGAGACGACTCGAATATATGGTGCTCCCTCGAAACGAGATGATCCAACGCGGCATGAATATCGTTAGTGTGCGTTGGGTGCTTCACAGCAGGCGAAAGTCGGTAATTTGGGCAGCATACAGGTAAGGAAGTCGCGTGCGCGACGCGACGGGCCATTGGCCTGTGGTCGCTTTTGTCTCCCGTGCGCCATCCACCGCCGTGGACGAAGACGATGATGGGACATTCTACAATTGTGCTGTTACCGCTGCTACCCCGGCGATCTGGGCCACCCGGTTGCCAGGTTCGATCCCTTGGGATATATAGGTCATAGTGGAGTTGCGGGTTGGATGCATCATCCTGAGTGTATGGAATGTCCCATAGCTCCCACATGTCTCAAGTGGCAGAGCTAAGCGTTATGTAGGATTACGGCAATTTCAACACAATTTCGGCCAACTCCCTGGCCTGAACAACCTACCACCCCAACTTTCCGTGAACATGACAAGGTCCGGTCAAAACTAAACCACTGTCCATGCTGTCAAGAAACCAGACCACTGTTGGAAGAGCGGCGCCTACTGAGAATGGACTTTATTTTCCCTCATTTACATTTATTTACATCCTCGAACTTCCATTCATTTCATATTGGAGTCGCTCCCTTTTTTTCTCTTTCCCCCAGTTCTTTAAGTGTGAGACTGATGTGAGACTTCTCAAATGTTAATGTTGAAATTGGTTCAGTTGAGAAATGAATTGATTACACTAACCCTTGGGGTGAAACCCCCCAAATTTCAACCTACAATGCCGCTTGCGTAGTGCATGGCCCTTGAGGCCGGTAGGTTCCATCAAATTTTTTTTTTTGATTTGAATGATGTTACCCTGCACTGACTACTGCTGTATGGAAATTATGTAAAGCAGTGGTTTTTGCTGATATGTTCTCCTTTTCACATGTACTTTTTTGTCCTTTGTGCTTATGTCATACTTATCCTTTTTTTAAACTATGGTTTATTTTTCTTCTTATTCCCTTACTTTACTCCCCTGTCTCAGGGTATGCCCTGACACATATCAGGCCTGCACAGACCCACCTGTAGATGCCAGGCCACAGACCCATGCAGATGTGACAATGACACACCCCTACATCCCACAACACTGTCTGTACACCTTCTGCATGCATCAGGTAATACTTGTTCACTTGTTTTCTTCTTCAGTTTTGCTCACTGTATTTGTAAGGCAGCAGACCAACACTTGAATCTGACCTGTGTCAGTCACATAAGAAGGGGCCTTGGCAGAAGAGTGAGAAGTAGTCTTCTTCTCAAACTCTTCTCCTAGCTTTAGTAGGGATGCTTCCCTTAGACATCTAGCAGAGAGCTGTTGGACCCAACCCATGTGCTTGGACTCTGACAGAAGAAGACTTCAACCTCCCTAAAACACCACCATGGAAATGTTGCTTGAAGAACAGGTTGCCCAGCTCACTCTCCAGATCCCAGCACTGCAGAACCAGCTAAGTGTCTGCACAGCATTGCCACTACCACTCTGCTGCCACTGACCATTGTGAAACCACTGAAGGTTGTCACCCAACCTCATTCTCTGGTCTGCAAGATGATCTAGACTGCTTTATGGCCAAGTGCAGCCTCTACATGCACCTATGGAGCTCTGAGTTCCCCAACAAGATGAGCTGAATTCTCTTCATCTTTTCATACATGAAGGGCAGGTCAGCAGGAGCATGCATGGGCCATGCAGAAGATTGGCTGGATCCTCTATACTGATGAGATGCCCCCCACCATTGCAGAGTTTGAAGAAGAACTCAACCTGACACTACAAAAAGTAAATGTGTGTAAATATCCCCCTATATGGAGGATGGAAATACTCTCTGAGGATGGATTGTTATTGTTTGAGAATCCCCCTATAGGGAGGCTATATGGGGGATTATAGACACAATCCTCCATATATGGAGGATATTAACACACATTTACTTTTTACAGTGCTGATGTTTGCAGACCCAAACCAGGTGTCAGGGGTGGCCTCAGGCTGGGAGCTGGAGAGTGGAGGGTGGGTGAGCTGGAGAGTGGACTAGGGTGAAGGGATGGCCAGGGGACCATGATGGGACTCTTGCTAGGGCTGTTGTCCAGGGCAGGCCCAGTTGGATGGCTGCCTGCCTGGGAGGGAGCATCCCCTGGGAGCTTTGTAGGAAGGGAATTTGAGAAGAAGACTAAGTTCTCACCCTCCTGCAAAGGCAGTGATTATATACAATGTGTATGGATCACATGAGCAATACAATTAGAAGGCAACTATGCAGTTCCCACAGGTTTCCAGCTCACTCTGGGGTTTTCCTGTGATCTCCACATTCCTGCAGAGTTGGATCTGCAAGTTGAGAAGTTGTTGTAATGCCTTGAGATTTTGAGGGTACACAGGGAAAGGATGTGGGGTAGGATATTTATGGGTCCAGTTCCAGTCTGGGGTGGAAGTGCATCTGCTCCTATTGGACTTGCTGCAGGTCTGTCTGGGGGGTAATCAGACAGTCTGGGGGCTGTTCCCTGACACCAGGAAGTAGGGCTGTTGGGCAATCAGATTAGGGGTGATAATCCAACAGATTCAGCTGCAGATTGTGGATCAGATTGGGGGTTTAGAAGGTTTCTAATCTGTGGATGAGTATCCATGGATTGTTGGATGAATCTGCAGATTGAATGTATTGTAGCAAATAGCCTTAAATATGTTGGAAATGAAAACTATACAGTTCTGAACTCCCATTTCTGGAGGATCTGCCTGTAACAAATCACACAAGGGACTGTGGATGGTATCAGCGAGTTCAGATAGCATTAGTTAGCATATATACATGTAGCATTAACCAAAGTAGAAATCACACCTGTGGATGGTATCAGTGAGTTCAGATACTGTCCCCAAGCTCTAATCCAGCATCTTATATGATGAAGTGAAAACAAGCTGAAACTTGGGTGTCTTTGCCACATGGCAACATACTTAGCTACCATGGTGGCATGTCTTGCCAGTGGTGTTCCTAAGTGCACACCTGCAGTTCCGGGCTGTATCTTCAACACTCCCCCACAGTCTGAGAACTGCACATTGTAGGTGGGATAATAATCCACCACATGAATCATTTGTGGAATCCAGTTCCAGGGCCAGGATGAGCTATCATAACTGTCCTAAATCTCATCTTTATTCCATTATGTAAAACCCGGAAATAATACTGAAGGGGGTCAAGCATAGAATTTCAGAAGTACCCCAAACGTCGACGCAAT
>WNFI01487594.1_pt2 | contig 10637 bp, 12 predicted proteins | sample 5400471 | NCBI WGS metagenome assembly WNFI01 (sample SAMN13153348, study PRJNA577476) | soil metagenome | isolation source: 100 cm saprolite on Douglas fir-dominated hillslope | place: USA:California | collected 2013-09-17 | reverse complement strand
TCGTAGTCGCTGAATATCTGCTCCATCGCGAGATCGTATTCCGCGCTGCCATAGCCTGTCAGGCGCGCTTCCATTATTACGATGTCCTGCTCATGCGTGTCCGTCGTTTCCAGCGCCCAGCGCAGATGGTTCAAGGTGTTGTAGTCGCGCACCGTGACCAGCACGTTCCCGGGACGCACTTCAATCGCCTTGCGGTCAATCGTCTCTTCCTGGACCAACTGGAAGTGTTCTTTCATCTGCTGTTCAACGTGCGCGAACTTGCGCTTGTTGATGCGCTCGGAGATGGTGAATATGGCAAAGAAGGCGATGGAAAACGCGATCCCTGCCTTGGTGGCGACGGACTTCGTAAACAGATTCGTGACTGCTACGGACAGCAGCACCAGATGCACTGAGAGAAGACCGACCGGAATATCCCACTTGCCTATACGGATGTTGGGTGGCACTCGCCAGCCACGCTCGCCGTGATACTTGAAGCGCAGGACCAGCATGGCCAGCGAATTGAAGGTGAAGCTCCAGATCACGCCGAAAGCATAGGCCTCACCCAGCGCGTATACATCACCGCGGCTGATGACGATGGTGAGCAGTTGCAGCCCGACGATCAGATTGACCAGCCGGTAGCTGGTGCCAAACTTCTTGTGCGGACGGCGGAACCAGTCGGTGAGCACGCCGTCCTCAGAGACGCGGTTCAGCACTCCGTTGGAGCCGATGATCGAGGTGTTGATGGCGCCGGAAAGGATAAGGAAGCCCACGACGACGACGAACACGCGGAACACCAGTCGCAGCATCAGCGGTCCAGCCATGTACATGGCCAGGCCGGAGATCAGATTGTCTTTGTAAACTCCAACCCGGACACTGTCCGGAATCAGCATGACCGCAAGCAGGGAAGAGAGTCCGGTGAAAACCGCGCTATAAATGGCGATGATCACGGCAGCACGCTTCAGGTTCTTAAGCTTGGGGCTGGCAAGTTCGCGGTTCACCTGAGCCAGAGACTCCTGACCGCTCATGGCCAGGACGGAGTGGCCGAAGGCCACGATGATCCCAAAGAGTCCAAGATTGTGCGCGAAGTTGGTCCCATTGAGAAACCCGAGTGCCGTGTCGCTAAAATGCAAATTGGAAGGCGAGGGAAGCGGCGGTAGATGGACCCCCACTTTGGCCAGAGTAATGGCCGCCCAACTTAGCAGGATGACTGCCATCACAGTTGTGATTTGCATAACGCGCAGGGATTTCTCAGTGGAGTCCTCAATTCCCTTGACGTTTTGCCGGTAGTAATAAAGCGTCACCAGGATCGCGACCAAAGCAGCGGTATAGTTTTCATTTACCTGAGGCGTGTGTCCGTGGAACATCGCGTGCAACGCACGAGGGATCCATCCATGCGCATCGGCCACGGTAAATAAGTCATTGATGAGACGGGCGATGTACTGTCCGGCCGCGACTCCAGAGATCGGACCGGTGAGGATGTAATCGAACATGAGCGCCGAGACACTCAGCTTCGCGAACAGGCCGCCCAAGGCTTCTTTCACCACGCGGTAAACACCCCCGCGCGTAAACATGGAGCAGCTCTCCACATAGACCGTGCTGACCGCGAAGGAGAACAGCATTACGGCGAGGATGAACCACGGCGCGCTCTTGCCTACCGCCTGTTCCGCAATTCCTCCGGCATAGAAGGCGGAGGACGCCAGATCGTTCAACACCACGGCAGCAGCACGCCAGTAGGAGATGAACGTCAGCATGACCGTGGTGGCGACTACGAGGCGCACCCGGTTTTGTTGCGAGGGTAATGTGTTCGGGCCTGATGACATTGGTCTTTTGAAATTCAGGGCCGCTCGTGGCCGTCCGGCGAGGCAAGCCGAAAGGTCAATTGCCGCTCATGGAGCGCTGCGTTCTCTTCCAGCGCCGATGTTCCTTTTAGTCCTTTTCCAGAATTGTGTAAATGTCTTCCACGGCGCTGATCGCAATCACCACGACGGAGCCCGCCATGCCCACAAAAAACAGGACTTCCAGCACAGGCGCCAGCACCGACATGACTGCATCGATCATGAAAGAATTCTAGACTGCAAACAGAGTTGACGCAAAAGGTATGCAGGAGAGTGCTTCGCACTATGCGGTACGCTGACAATTTCTGGAGCAGTCTCCCTCCCGCGTTGGCGGGATCACGCCTGTTCAAGCCATCAACTTTGCTAAAATTTCTGCGGTGTCAAGAATCCCACTCAGAGCGTGGCTGCTGGCCTTATTGTCTGCGTGCCTGCAAGTCCTGATTTTCCCTCGCGCGCCACTCTCTTTTCTTTGCTGGATAGCCTTGGTCCCACTGCTCTACGCGCTCTTGCGCGGACGCGGTGGTGAAGGCGAGTTGATTGATTCTGAAGGCCGCTCTCTGCGTCCGTTCACGCTGTTTCAGGGATTCATGGTCGGCTGGGTGGCGGGTCTCGCCTGGTACATCGGCTCGTGCTACTGGATTGTCAGTGTCATGAACAGCTACGGCCACGTGAACATGTTTCTTTCCGTGCTGATCATGCTGGCGTTCTGCCTCATCATGGGGATGCATCATGCCGCGTTTGGCATGCTGGTGGTATGGATGGCGCGCAGGTCCTCGACGGGCAACCGGCGTCCGCTTTTGCTCGCGCCGGTGTTCTGGGTGGCGATCGAGTTCTTTCGCAATCGCGCGACCCCGGTCTTCTGGGACCCGCTGGGTAACTCTCAGGTTGGAAACATCCCGTTCACCCGGATAGCAGAATTTACCGGCGTTTTCGGACTCTCATTCGCCATTGTTCTGGTCAACTGTGCTTTCACTGCGGCCTTATTGCTTCGCGGACGGAGGCGGTTGAACCTGCTCATCTCAGCCACGGCTGCGGCCATCGCGCTGCAAATGGGCGTATTTGCCAATCCAGCTCCATTTCCCATCGCGAAACAAGCGGTGCTGCTGCAGCCCAACATTCCCGTCCTCGATACCTATCAGTGGTCGCAACAATATTACGACCGGATGCTCTTCGACCTGACCCAGCTCAGCGTCCATGCCAGTCCAAAGAACCCGCCCGGAACTCCTGGGCTGATCATCTGGCCGGAGCCCCCGGCGGAATTTCTTGAGACTGACGTGAACTTGCGACGCTGGCTTACCGCCATGGCGCAGGACACGAATTCTTACCTGGTGATCGGCGTGGCCGGCACCGCCGACAATCGAGCCAGCGGTGGACAGTTCCAATATTTCAATTCGGCCCTGGTGATTGATCCGCACGGCAACGAAGTGGGGCGTTATGACAAGATCCATCTTGTCCCTTTCGGCGAATATGTGCCGCTGCGCGATCTGCTCTTTTTTGCCAAGAAGCTCACGCGGGAAGTGGGGGACTACTCCCGCGGGACGGAACGCAAGGTTTTTGATTTGAATGGCTCGAAAATCGGGACCGCGATCTGTTACGAGTCCATTTTCCCCGACGAGATGCGCGAGTTCTCCGCCAACGGGGCGCAGACCTTGATCACAATATCCAATGACGCGTGGTTCGGCGAGAGTGGCGCGCCGTTTCAACATCTGGACATGACGCGTATGCGGGCCATTGAGAACCATCGCTGGATGCTGCTTTCAACCAACAACGGAATTACCGCCTCCATTGATCCCTACGGACGGGTGGTGAAGCGCGCTGAAAGAAACACGCGCACGGCGTTGTTGGCCCCATATACTCCCCAGACGGAATCCACTTTCTACACCCGCAACGGCGATCTGTTTGCCTGGATATGTGTGGTAATCTCGTTTCTGGCGCTGTTTGTGCGCGCACGCATTGCGGCGGGTACCATGATTGAAGCCCGTCCGGCGTAAGTGAAACTTAATGGTCGAAGAACTCGAACGCGAATACGCTGCCGTCCGCGATAAGGTCCATGACCTGCGGCGCCTGGAAGATACTCTGGCCACAGACGCCGACCTGGCTCGCCGGCTGGGGGACATCTCCGCTTACTTCGAACTTGCCCACGAAGGCGAGGCGGTCACGGACGATCTGCGCAATGAGATCGCGAGCCTGCGTGAACTTGCGGAAAAACTTGAGACACAGACTCTGCTTTCGGGCGAGAACGATATGCGCAACGCCATTGTGACCATCCATCCGGGCGCGGGCGGCACCGAGTCGCAGGATTGGGCGGAGATGCTGATGCGTTTGTACCTGCGCTGGGCTGAGCGTCAGGGCTTTGCCACGGAGGTAAACGAATACCAGGCGGCTGAAGAGGCGGGAATCAAGTCCGTAACCTTCACCGTCAACGGCGATTACGCTTATGGCCTGCTCACTGGCGAGATCGGTGTCCACCGGCTGGTGCGCATTTCCCCGTTCGACCAGGCCAAGCGCAGGCACACTTCCTTTGCCAGCGTGTTTGTCTCGCCGGAAATCGACGATTCCATTCAGATTCGCAACACAAGAACCGCGAACGTGCAATGAAGATCCTGAAATCCAAGCTCTACGAGTACGAACTGGAAAAGAAGCGTCAGATCACCAAGAAGCTGGAAGATTCCAAGCTCGATATTGATTTTGGTTCGCAAATAAGGTCGTACGTGCTGCACCCGTATCGCATGGTGAAGGACCATCGCACCAAGACTGAAGTAGGCGACGTGGACCGGGTGCTCGATGGCGATCTACGGCCGTTCATCCGCGCCTATCTGCTGGCGCGCAGGGACTTGAATTGAAACTCCTTGAGCTGATCAAGCAGAACTCAGTGCCGGCGGCGATGATGCGGTCAGCCGCCAAAGGCGCTCTCTCTGTCCCCACTGTAGAGATGCTTGAAATCCTGGTTTATCTGGCAAAGCATCCGATTTTTGGAAGTGACGCCAAAATGACTTTGGCTGGATGGGATGAAACATCCGCGATAGAAGTCCTCTCCACGCCGGATGCGCCTCGTGAAGTGCTCTATTATTTTTGGGCGCAGGAGAATCGGCGTCTGAGGCTGATGCCCGCGTTAATTGAAAACCCCGCGATCACGGAACGTGAGTTGATAGAGCTGGCGACCGTAGCCAATCGCGCCATGGTAGATGTGATGATGGCCTGCCCCCGTGTTCGCGACAGTCAGGCGGTCTGGGTCGGCATGGAAGCGAATCCGAACCTGGCGCCCACCGACATGGAGGGCATACGGCCCACGCCTGCCGCAGCGGAACCGCTTGACTCGATATCCGCGCCCGATCCGGCCGCGGAAGAAGCTCATAAGGCATTCTGGGAAGAACACGCGGATGCAATAGCCGCGGAGCAGGGCAAGGCCTTCGAACTGGTTGATCCTGACGACACGGAAAAGCAAGCCGTCGCTGCCGCTCCCAGCACCGAGGCGGAGTTATACGCGGCTGAGATCCGGGCCATGCCGGTCCCGGCGGAGCAGCGCAAGCTTTCAGCGCTGCAAAAAATCACCAGAATGACCGTGGCCGAACGCATCAAGACCGCCTTCGGCGGCGATAAAGAAGAGCGCTCCATTTTGATCCGCGATACTTCCAAGATAGTGCAAAATGCCGTGCTCTCTTCTCCGCGGCTGACCGATCCTGAAGTGGAGAGCTTTGCCGCGGCCAAGAGCTTGCAGGAAAACGTGCTGCGCGAGATTGCGCGCAGGCGCAGGTTCGTCAAAAGCTATCCCGTGGTGCGCAATCTGGTGAACAATCCGCGGTGCCCGCTCGATCTGGGGCTTACTCTCATGAAGAACCTCTTAGTCAACGACCTCTACCAACTGCAATTCAACAAGAATGTTCCCGACACCATCCGAAAGGTCGCCATGAAGATGTATTTGGACAAAAAGTCGCAGAAATAACTGTGACGCAGAGCATTTCCATCTCGCGCCGCGTTCCCTTACAATGCAACGTTCAATCTGGGGGACCATGTGAATCCATCGGCTGACGACGAAATTGGCGAGCTTCTGAAACGCGCAAAGACCATCGCGGTAGTAGGCTTGTCTGACAGTCCATTGCGTCCGAGCTACGGCGTGTCGGCATACATGCAGCAGCAAGGCTACCGGATCATTCCTGTGAATCCGTCCATCCACGGAGCTCTGGGCGAGAAGGCCGTGGCCTCACTTTCCGATATCCATGAGAAGGTCGATATCGTCGACGTCTTCCGCCGCTCGGAATTTGTGCCGGAAGTAGTGGACGAGGCCATCAAGCTGGGTGTTTCCGCGGTCTGGATGCAGGAAGGCGTAGTGCACGAGGCCGCCGCGGAAAAGGCGCGGAAGGCCGGGATATTTGTGGTGATGGACCGCTGCATCTTGAAGGAACATCAGCGGCGAGCCAGGTAGAAAAGATTCAAACGCCAGATCGCGCTATTTATCGTCATTGCGCTCGTCTGGTACTGATTTCCTCTTCGCTTCGTCGCGCATACGCCTGATCTCTTCTATCCTCTGCGCGAAGAGCTTCTCGCGGCCCTCCGCGGTCGGATGATAGTACTCACGTCCGCGCAGATTATCAGGAAGGCATTCCATGTCCGCGACTTTCTCTTCCATGTCATGAGCGTACTGGTAGCCTTTGCCGTAGCCGACTTTTTTCATCAGCGAAGTAACCGCATTGCGGATATGCAGCGGGACCGGCTGCGCCGCGGTCTTTTCCACATCTTCCTGAACTGCGCCGTATGCGGTGTAAAGCGCATTCGACTTGGGCGCCAGCGCGAGATAAGCAACAGCCTGGGCCAGCGCGAGATTGGCTTCCGGCATACCCAGAAAATCAATTGCGTCTTTAGCGGACAAGCAGAGATTCAGCGCCTCGGGCGCCGCCAGGCCAATGTCTTCTGACGCCATGCGCACCACGCGCCGCGCGATGTAGAGGGGGTCCTCGCCTGATTCAAGCATCCGCACCAGCCAGTAGAGTGAAGCGTCAACGTCACTGTTGCGGACAGACTTGTGCAGCGCCGAGATCAGGTTGTAATGCTCTTCGCCGGATTTGTCGTAAAGCAGTACGCGCTTTTGCAGAGTGTCTTTCAGGATTTCCGGCGTGATCTCGCCATTCTGGCCGGCCGTGGCCGCCGCAACTTCAAGCACGTTGTAAGCGGAGCGCGCGTCGCCGCTCGAGTACGACGCAATCTGCTGCAAAACTTCCGCGGACGCAGTTAACTTCATCTTGCCTAATCCCCGCTCAGTGTCTTGCAGGGCGCGCTGAAGCAAAGCGACGATCTGCTCTTCCGTCAGCGGGTTCAGAATGTAGACACGGCAGCGCGACAGCAGCGCGCCGTTGATCTCGAAGGAAGGGTTCTCCGTTGTCGCGCCGATCAACCTGATATTGCCATGCTCCACATGGTGCAAAAACGCGTCTTGCTGGGCGCGGTTGAAGCGGTGAATTTCGTCAATGAACAGGATGGTGCGCGTCCCGTACTGGCGGGCTTTTTCCGCGTCCGCCATCACTTGCTTGATTTCCTTGATCCCGGAAAGCACGGCGGAAAACTCAATGAACTCGGCTTTGGTCACATGCGCGATAATCTGCGCCAGCGTCGTCTTGCCCACTCCTGGAGGTCCCCAGAAGATGATGGAACCGGGATCGTCGCGCTCAATCTGCAGACGCAGGGGCTTTCCGGGAGCAAGGATATGCTCCTGGCCCACAAATTCATCGAGCGTCCGCGGACGCATACGGTCCGCCAGGGGGCGCCCGCCCTTGCTTTCACGGTCCGGAATGGCTTGGAACAAACTCATGGATGCAATCGGGTGATCCGGTGATCTGATGATCGGGTGATCTGAAAACCGGGAGGTAAGCGGCTGGCTTTGGGTTTTCCGATCACCCGATCACCCGGTCACCGGATCTCCCGATCCCACCTCTCTGCCTTCCCGCTTCATACAACAATATGGATGCGGCAATTCCCGCATTGAGCGACTCTACCCGCGAAGAATGCGGGATGGTCACCAGTTCGTCGGCCAGGGACAGAATGTCGGCGGGCAAACCTGCTGCTTCGTTTCCGACCAGCAGTGCCAGCGGGCCGGTCAGGTCGGCTTCGTCGAGATGCTTACCCTTATGTGATGACGTTGCGGCCACGCGGACTCCGTGTTGCTTCAGCAGGCCAATCGCGTCTTTGAGCTGCACGCTGACGATTGGCTCGCGAAAGACCGATCCCGCCGAGGCGCGCACCACCTTCGCGTTGAAATGGCTTACCGTCTTCTCGCCGGCGAGCACCGCGCGGGCGCCGAACGCTTCCGCTGAGCGGATGATGGTGCCCAGGTTTCCCGGATCTTGAATACCAGCGACGCCGACCAGTAAGAGGTTGCGGCCATCGTCTTCGATCAGATTGGTAAGGTTGATGGCTTTGAGCTTCACCAGGGCCGCGACTCCCTGCGGTGTCTCAGTGCCGACGGCGCTTGAAAATATCGAATCCGGCAACAATAGAGCTTCGACATGCGCGGCAAGCTGAGGCAGAAGCCGCTCTGCGTGATCGCTCCCGCGCTGGCTGAAGAAGACGGCCTGAAAGCGCAAGCCGCTGCGGATGGCCTCTTCCATGGTGCGAATGCCTTCTATGGCGATGTAACCCTCGCTGGTAGGGACACCATGTTCAAAGGCTTTGCGCAGCTCTTTTACCAGCGAATTCTGGCGGCTGGTTACCGGGCGCAGACGGCTTTGTTCTTGAGACGGCACTCAGAGCCATCATACTGACAAGGCAAGGAATCAACAAAAGGTGTAGTCAGTTGGGGCGGGCTACTCTAGGTTTTAGGCCCATGCTGGTTTATTCTTATTGGTTTGCGTCTCCCAAGGACGCAAGAATGGAGTCGATTTGGCCGCGGAAATAATCAAGATCAATCCAGAGTCGCCGGACATGCGTCTGGTCTCCTATGTAGCGGACCGCATCAAGGCGGGGCAGGTGGTAGGAATGCCGACAGACACGTTTTACGGACTGGCCGCCGATCCTTTCAATCTGCGTGCCGTGGACTTGATCTATGACGTGAAGACGCGCAGCCGCCACAAGCCGCTCTCGCTGCTGATTGAAAGCGTGGAGCAGGCGGAATATCTGGCGCGTCCGCTGCCCGATATTTTTTACGAGATCACGGAGAAGTATTGGCCGGGACCGCTGACCATCATCGTGAAGGCTTCATCACGGCTGCCATTGAAGGTCACAGCAAATACCGGCAATGTGGCTTTGCGCGTACCAGCCTCGAGGATTCCAGTCGAAGTGATTCGCGCCGCGGGCGTGCCCATTACCGCCACGTCAGCTAATATCAGCGGCGCCAGCGAATGCACAACCGCCGATGGCGTGCGCGCGCAGCTTGGCAAGAGCATTGGGGTGATCGTGGATGGCGGCGCCAGCCCGCGCGACATCCCTTCCACCATTCTGGATATGAGCGACTCCGGCAGATGCTCGATTCTGCGCCAGGGTGCGATTCCGGAGAACGAATTGGCAGAATTCCTGCATTAATGGCTGTAAAACGCTGGAAAAAATGGCTGCTGCTTCCTCTGGCGCTGATTGCCGGTTACGTTGCGGTGGTGTATGCGCTGGTGGTCAGACAGTCGGGAAAGAACGAAGCCCGTCCCGCGGACGTGATTGTGGTCTTCGGCGCCGCGGAGTATCAAGGCAAGCCTTCGCCCGTTTACAAAGCCCGTCTCGACCACGCTGCTCACCTTTATCACCGCGGAATGGCGCCCATTGTGATTACTACCGGAGGCAAGGGAAGCGATCCGGACTTTAGCGAGGGTGTCGTGGGAAGGGAATACCTGAAAACGCTCGGCATTCCCGATTCACAGCTTATCGCGGAAACTCAGAGCCCGGATACGGCCGAGTCAGCGCGACGCGTTGCCACTATCATGCGCGCCAACCGAATGGCTTCGTGCCTGGCGGTGAGTGACGGCTACCACATTTTCCGTATCAAGCAGATGCTTGCCCGCGAAGGCATTACCGTTTATGGCGCTCCCCGGCCTAATTCAAAGCCAAAGTCTTTGTGGAAGCGCAGTGAAGAAGTCTTTCACGAGATTGCGAGCTACACAGTCTGGCGGCTGCACTGGAGTTGAGGTCACATCATCAGCCATGCCAGACCGGCGGCGGAAGCCGTGCCAAAAAGGTTTACCAGGTCATTGTTGAGGTATCCTTGCCGCTCGAAGACCGACCCGAGCACGCTATCGACCAGCATGCCCAGGATTCCGCAGGCAGCCACGATGGCCGCCTGTCGATCTGAAGCAAGTCCCAGGCATCGTGCGGTCAGCGCCACTACCAGCGCGGCTACGCAGGCGGCGGTGGTCCCATTCACACTGATTCCACCATCGAGCCCGGAGGGGACGGGCTTCCAGTTCGTGATCAAGACCGTTTTGCCGGGGAAGGCCTGTCCGGTTTCGCTCGATGAGGTATCCGCGGCGACCTCGGCCAGCGACGCCAGAGCCAGGAGGCGCAACGCCGGAGGAGCAATGGCAACAATCAGCGCAGCAACACCAACGTTAGCCATTACTTGCGAGGCGGAACGACCGGTCTTCGATTCGGCGACGCGCAACTGCTCCTTGTGCGCTCGCCCCACACGCGTGGCTGCGAGAGTTACCGCAAAGACGACGAGCAACACCCCAAAAAGCCTGGGATCGGTGGCGGCCAGCACAAAAGCCACGCCGGCCCCGGCCAAGGCGCCGGAGCCGCTGACGCCATGCGTAAGCCAGGCCGCCAAGGCAAAGACCAGCGTGATAGTTACGGCAAGAAGAAGACGGCTGCGAGAAGAGTTCAGGCTGGGCCAGCGTAAAAGCCCAAAAAGAC
>WNFI01573194.1_pt1 | contig 10638 bp, 16 predicted proteins | sample 5400471 | NCBI WGS metagenome assembly WNFI01 (sample SAMN13153348, study PRJNA577476) | soil metagenome | isolation source: 100 cm saprolite on Douglas fir-dominated hillslope | place: USA:California | collected 2013-09-17 | reverse complement strand
CAAGCCATATTTCGTAGAGCTATGAGTGACAGTGAAGTTGATGAGGATCTAGCAAATGCGTCGATTGGTTCTACTGGCGCTTTTCATGAGTCGAGACATCTCGGTTAGTGACTCAAACAGGTCCCTTTACACAGGTTCTAAGCTCTAGGTATGGCAGCTGGTGTAGAGCGCCTCAAACAGTTCCCTGACTTCGTGACCGTCAAGGTGACGCCACAGCCGGGAATAGACCGTGACCATCATATCGTCTGTGTGGTGGAAGTCAAGCGAAACGGTGACACTGAATCAAAGGCAGAGAAACAGATGGAAGCTTATATGGAATACGCAGCAAATCTGCCTCAGCGAGAAGAAAGTCTCCGGGGATATCTCGTTATGGGCAACATGGTGCGCACATTCTGGTTGCAGGATGATGGGGAAGGAGTGGAGGTGAAGAAGGCTGAGCGGGCATTTGCTATGTCGGCCACAGGTGATCAGTTCACCCGTGAACTTTGTGAGATCTCGATCAGAAACTGGAATTATCAAAGTTAGCCGTGACGTCCTTTCTTTCTCGTAACTTGTAAAGCACTGGTACAGTGATTGCCCTCCCAGGCAAGAATGAGCGCATGTATCCACAACGTTGTGGGCTGAGATGATACAGAAGCACATTACATGACCGTGGAAGTTGTGTTTGTCATTATCTGGTTCTCAATCGTAGGGAGGTTGTTCGGGGCTGTCCATTGCCTCGCCTGGAATCCAACTTTTCCCACCCTGCATCGAGCACGTCCTCTGGCGAGTCTCCGCTTTGCTTGTCACAGTTATTCCAGGTGTCATTTTTTCAGTGTTTATGCGTCTTCGACTCTTCGGGGCGACGCGGATGAACTAGGCAAGACTGTCAAATCACCTTTGGTGATACCGCTCTATGATTTCCCGCTGGGGTTGAACCTTGAACCTTGAACTCTCAGCGGGGTAATTCCGGAGATCTGCTCATTGCTTTCCATGGCATGCTAGTGCCGTTTACACACATGAAAACATTCCCATCCCTTCCGTTCAAAGTCGGCCAAACTATCCCTCGCCGTCTCCTAGCCGACACAGACACTCTGAATTTGTTTATGAATTGTCTCCGAAATCGTGAAGGTAGCGTTGGATTCCGAAGCCACCGGAAGCATTAAAGATGCTCACCCGAGCCGGTCACTGGACTAAGCTTCGCCAAGAACTTTGCAAAAAGTGACAGAGATAGGTATCAATATAATCAAAGCCACCGACACGCGAGATAAGAAATCGCCCACTGCCCAGTAACGTTGTGAAATGGAAAAAAAGGGGAGTGGATATTTGCGTTGTGCTGTGCACGCGGAAAACAGGCGGTTCTAGCACATACCTGTGACAGAGCTGGAATAGTTCGGTATCCATACCCCTCCGGGGTATGTTGTGTTATTGTTATCATGATGGCATCCGGCTTAAAAGTTAAGGGATCCAGAAACTCACCCATATTAAAAAACCGGAAGGACGAGAATGTGTGCGGCAAGGCAGCGCTTGAGAGCGCGTGTACATGCGTAACAAGGACGCTACGCTAGGCGAGGTAATGTAGGGTCGGCAGAGTTGGTCGAATCGTGATTAAGTAACTATTCAGAAGTGTCACGGGGACGATCATTTAATGCTGCGCCGAAGAAATAAATACCCCGTCGCAGGATTCGCTCCTCAAGTCACCTACCAGTGTCATGATGTTAGTCTCCAACGAGAAAATAGAACAATCGCGAGTTGAGGACTCGCATCAAAACGTTCGCCCTTTGCGCTTTCACTGAAGTATTTGTCTCTGATTCAATAACAGTCGTCTCCTCCTCCTTATGATCCTTCATCGCAACCCTCTTCCCCCCAGGTCCAACTGAAAGCATCTGCCTCCACTCCGCTGAAGGATGATGAGGCTGATTCGTCATCGGAAGTTGTCGCTAACCTCTTGACTTCCTTTGTCACGCCCGAGACCAACTATGTCTCGATCTATCAAAAGCACCTCGGAGTGAAAGACACCTGGACAATTAATACGGCACTTCAGCCTCCACCTGCGTTATTGGCTCGTTTGCGGAGAGGCGAGAGAAAGAACTTGGATGTTCATTCTCGGCACGGCGCCGTCGATGTCAAAGTGCTGCTCGCTCCACTACCACACAACAACCAGCCGCGAGCAACGTTGCAGATTGGCTCACGTCATAAGAGTGTTCAAGTTTACGTTGTATGTACATCCTCGATCTCGTAGTTGACAACCCAAGCAAACCAATACGTTGTAGCTTCGTCCTACGCGTCAGGCTTTCCATCTCAAGGCTTACTCGAAGCATGGGAAAGTGTGGGTGTTCATCCCTCGAGACTTTCATGGGCTAGTGGAGCACAAGGGAAAAACAATATTCTCCACAGCCATCCGACAAAAAGTCACATCTTCTACGAGCTCAAAAGAAAAAGGCAAGACCTTCATTGGTGACTGGAGGACGCCTTCATTTGCTCAGCGTTAGTAGCTCATACACACTTATCGTATTCGTTTTTGACTGAAATTACCATCAGCATCTGGATCCGCATTCACCTCCCTGGCCGGTTGGGCGGGTGATTACCTTGAAATGTCTACAAAGCACAGTACTCTTTACGTGTATTACGTCGATGAAGAGAGGGAAGAGCAGAACCCGACTCTTGGCAAGTCCCTGTTAAGCTGGTTCACATCTCCGTCGTCACCTCCAAAGAACTAGCTTTTCACACCGAGCCTGCTTCCCACTCTCGGTATTCTCAATACTGTATTTCTGACAAACAAGAGATCCTTGTCACTTCCCTCAGATACCGTGATCGACCATTTGGGCGTGAACATCGTTATGCTTTAATCTGCATCTGACCATGTACTACAGTCATTTTGGCCGTTTGTCTCGCGCGTTCTTCGGCTGGCTTCTATTGCAAGCTTCTGAGCGAGAGAGGGCTCCAACCACAAGTGAAATATCATTCAAAGACATTAATGGAGATGGTTAATACTCCACGATTACAGTGCTTTCCTCTCGATGCAGTCAACGTATTTGAAATTCATGACATGGTGGAGAATGAGAATGAGGGGAGATGCAAGTATGAAATGTACAAGAATTAAGGTTGTACATACAGGTCGACCTTTCGTTCCTGCGGTATGAGGGCTTACATATCTATGGCCATCGCCCCGCTTTCAGGCAATGCCATGTTCCACTTCTCGGATAACCAATCGTTATCCATCCATCTCCAGTCTATTATAGATTATGATTATGACAGCGTAGATGTTTGATGCGCTTGATAGGATCTCTTATAATTGAAGAACCCTCTCTTGGCTGTCTGGTGCCGATCTTGAGACCTGAGTTGCACCCGTGTTCTCTTTACGGTCCAGCGATATTTCGGGTATCTTTTTTTAAAAAAAAAAATGAACTGAGTTAAAATCGTAGTCTGGAAGATAAGGAGGAAAGGAAAGAGTCCCGTACCCCAAGCCGAACTATGAACGAAGTGAACGCACAAGCAGCAGCATAAAGGAACACCGCTCGCAAGCTGATCGCATACGCCTCTCGAGCCGACTGCTGTAGTTCAGCAGGCAGTACGGCAACAAGACTAGCGGAATGTCGAATCTTCTGTACAATCTAACACGCATTGACTCCTTTAGTTTCATATCCCAACCAAAGAAGATAAAATGCGCAATTTTTTACCTGTTCTGCATTAGAGCCATGTATCCGCAAGCGAAGTTCGTAAAGAAGGTTCCTCTGGAAAATGGCAGAGGCAACTGCGACGGCACATGCTTGTCCTGTCATACCATTAAGTTATCATAAGTCCCGTATAACGAGAGAGACCCCCAAGGACGAAGTAATAATATCTCACCGATACCGCGAAATACCTGGGCGTAACCTGTCGTCACAGCTATATGTGGAACTGAGAAGGTATGTATCAGACCTGATGAATTGGGCAGTTCGTTCACTATCCAATGGAACTTGACAAACCTTCTACGGAAGCTAGCAGAGCGACTGAATCGGATTCTCATCAGCCAGGAGTCCAATGCATTACCCCAGGGTGGAAGTCCGATCATCCTACCTATACTGTAAGAGAGACCTCGTTAGCGGGGTGGACAAACGAAAGTCAGAAATTAACATACGTAGTCTGCAGTACAACAGCATTCCCAAACCCTAGTGGAATCTATGAACATTTCCAAACAAAGGTTTGAGTAGGGAGTGTATATATATTTCATTCGTAAACATACAATAGCGAACCATTGAGCCCAAGGGCTAGAATCCATGCGGAGGTTTGCGATCGAGAACGCAGCAATGGCTGGGCAGATCCTATCGTGTTCAGAAATAGGAGACGAATTGATTGAGCCGTCGACGCCGCGAAAGGATGAATGGGTACTCAAACATTACTAACGTACCCAAAGGCGACGACTAAAACCCTGTACTTTCCGGTCTTCTTGATCATCCACCTAATATGAAAGAGCCGTCAGTGACCCTTCTGTCCAATAGTGATACTATGAGCAGTCTCACCCTGAAAAAAGCGAACCAAGGGACAAAGCAGCAGCATTGGGGAACAGATGTGCACCTAATCAAATCCCATCAGCCGTAATTCCTCAACAACACGAAACAAAAGAGAAAAGGCTTCACCAGCTTCTGAAGTCGAGGCCAACTGTACACTCTCAAACCATAACGGAAAGAAATACATCACAGCAAAGTTGCACTGTGGAACGAGGAAATTAGATATTCCAACGAGTAGAGGGATGCGTCGTCTGAGAAGCCATAGAGGGAGGAGGGGCTCTTTGGCGATGCAAAGTTCGGCAACAATGAAGAGGATCGCAAAAGCAACTGCGAGCGATATAGATGTCAGTACCAATGGATCACGAAACTAATTGGGAAGAGTTAAAAAGAATGGGAATTTTAACGTCCTCTCGAGCACTTCAGAATGAGATGGCACTATACTCACAGGAATATCGTCGTTGAAATGGAGGGATAGGAAAAACAAAAATGATCCTATCTACGCTCGGGTCAATATTTGAATTCTGTATTCAAGCTGAGAAAGATTCCATACCCCAATGAGAAGATACCCGCATCCGGCGTAATCCACTCGTTTCAGAGCTTCCCAGGCATTTCTTCCTCCACCCGGTGGGACGTAATTGAGAGAAGAAGTCGTTAAAAGAGATGATAATCCAAAAAGAGGTAGCTGGATTAGGAAAGCCCATCTCCAGCCTAGCCTATGTGGTTGAAAAAAGTTACTAACAGTTGCATTGTGCGAGGCGATACTTAGCGAGTCTTACAAGTCACTGATCCAGCCTCCCAAAGGGCCACCCATTCCCATACCTAGCCCATCTACCATGGAACAGAGTCAATATCCAGAAATTTGGGTGGGAAAGAAGGCTAAACGCAACTGAATACCGAAGAGATCCCAGTTGCAACACCGCGCTCTCGCACGCTATACATATCTGAAACAATGACACTTCGTCCTAGCAATCAGCAAGCAGATCTCCAGTAATTAGCTTTTCGAAAGCTACGTACTGGCCAGTGGTAAACAAACCGCCCCCTCCAATTCCAGCCAACTGCGAAAGCCAATGAAGTAAGCCATGAATCCTTGACTTTTGACTGAGTTCTCGGATGAACTGAAGGTACCCACGAAACGAGCAGCAATCAGCATTTCCATATTCCTTGAGAGGCCACATGCCAATACGCCGAGAGCATTGAACATGAGTGCAGTTTGATTTGCTCCCCTCCGACCCATAGCATCACACAATCTCCCGTAGAGCGAAGTGAAAGCGCAAGTGGCAAGGAGATAGCTTGTACCGAGCCAGCCTGCTTGGTGAGATGATTTGAACTCGCTCGAAATGGAACCAAGTAAGGTTGCGACGAGGGTCGCTGTAGATCAGGGATCGACAGACGTCGTTCCGGGTGGAGGTCCTGTGTTAATTTTGCGGATAATTACCTAGAACATTCCGAGTACCTACCGTTTAGTGACTGGGTAGAATCGTTGAGTGGATTATATCGATCTCGGTTTTGTATGCACTCACGACGAGGAAGGTTCCAAGCCATACTCCAGCCAGTATGGTCCATCGAACTGTCTTACTCAACTTTAACGGCCCTATCTGAGGCTTGGGAGGCTTTTTCCCCGCATCACAGTCATCAGGAATACTCTGCGACAGGCTAAGATGAACAGGGTGGCCTTGACGTTGTGCGGCAGGCCATCTAGGCAGGAGAGAGGTATTCTCCGAGTTCGCAAGCTGGGAATGCGACATTGGACAAGAGAACAGTCGGTGCGGAAAGCTCTCATTGACTATGACCGCTTTGGATCGGAGCCGATGGAGTTGTTGTTACGATCTTTACGTAACACCTCTCGCACCTCAGCACAACTCCGAAATGACGCTGGAGTTCGGGAAAAAAAATTAATTAGCACGCAAGCACTGAGCAGCATCCCAAAAGCGCCCCTGTCGAATCCATACCCCCGAGTCCGCGGTATCAAGTCATACAGCCTAATTACTGTAAGTGAGCCACGAATTAGCAACGGGAGAGGGGACTGCTAACAGCCTACTAGCACTTCTGAATTGCTCGGCCCGTGGGTCCAAACGTCTATTCTCCACTAGATCCGACACGCCGCCTTCTACACAGGTCCTGGCAACAATTCCAGTCCCTGTGTTCACGTCAGCTTGGAGGAGCAACATTGAGTAACGACCATCGGGAGGGACATCGCTCCTAGTTTCCCCGTTCGTCCTCTCAAAGGTGTTCCAAGTAACTCATTCAAGAAGCGAAAAGTAGCATTGGTGCAATATTGTGGAGCTTGTGAGCAGTTAGAACCCATCCATGAACTTGTAAGGTGACAAGGGAGCATAGTGGAAGTGATGGAAGTATTAATATTATTGGGCAAGATCATTGTGAATTGGAGCGATGCCAATGGCTTCATGGTGCTAATGGTTCCTCAGTGTCGCTGGGGGGACTTTATAATTTAAGGTTGGCCATCAAAGAAGTCTTTCACACGAATCATCGTAGCACTAGATAACCAAAGTCCAAACTCCACCTCAAGCCTGGATGGTGACGTTAGCTCACTTCCCACCAACCTCTAATCGATATAGTTGACCAGATCTTTGATTTAGCTCCTAGGCTGGAAATTTCCATGCAGTACTTCATTGATAGAACACGTCGCAGACGACCTTCCCACTTTGAATGAATCACGTGGCTCAAAGACTGGAAGAAAAATCATCCTCATTTCTCACTGACTCCATTCAGAACATCAGAGCCTAATGCTAACCCAAAGGTGTTACTTTACCGCCGGATTATGTAGGACCAGTTGTAAGTCAGCGGCGAGATCCACTCCCAGAGAAGTCACAACATCGGTACAGCGCCTACCTTACAACCATCGACGCATCCAAGAGCTACATTTTGGTACACTTTAGCCAAGGGATTTTCCTCAAAGATGCCTATCACGGACGCATAGGTCTCAGCCATGCTTCCGCAGCTTCGAACTGCTCCGCCAAATCACCGTGCACACCATCCTCAGCGGCCAAGCTGCGAATAGCAATGAGGGCCTAGAACAAGAACGTAACCATCAGTCAACATAAACCCAATCGAAAGGAGACCCAGTGTAACTTCTAAAACTCACAGCATCCCAGAATCGGAAACCCCGCTCGACCTCAGTGCGCGGGGTTTTGATCCCCTCGAAAGTTTCCTCACAGATCTCCAACGCACCCTCTTTTGATTCCGCCACCCCCTCTGGATCCGATCCGTCAATCTTCCCACCATAAATGGCTACCAGCGCATCGAGGTAAACCTTGGCAAGAATCCCAAATCCTGTATTCACGTCAGCCTGGAACGGCAAAGACAGGGAAGTATCGAGAAGATCGTCGCGTCCCCTTCGTGCATGTCGCTGGAGGAGCATGTTCATTGCTGTCAGTTCGACAAGGGAACGTAAGGCTCGCGATAGCGAACGAACGAACGAGTTGAAGACGAGCAGTTCGCGCGATAGTGGCCCGCTCCAGGGTTGCGGCTGAGACGATCGTGTTAGTAATGCATGTATCGAGCACGAGAAGGATTGTGGACCACGGCATACCTTGAATGCTAATGGCACAATGCTGAGCACTCGCATGATAAGTAGCATACACCGTTTTTCTTCATCTAGGTGACAATCAATGTGAATCGTCGTCATAAATGACCATTATGACTTACCTGTTCCAAAGCTTGGGCCTCCGGAGTAGGCACGCCCAGACCACAAGTTGCCATGCAGGACACCAGCACGAACGAGCTCGAGGAAGAGGTACAGAGGATCTTGGAACTTATCATTGATCTTGCATTGTTGCAAGGCAGCGTGCATGGCCCGAGCTAAGGATGAGTGCGTATGTGAATGAATCAAAAATCTGTCGGGTCAATGCTGTGAGTCAGTGCTCTAATGGATCATTGGTGCGGCGCGAGCCTACCCTCGCAACTCCAAGAAACGCCAGATGACATTAGCAACGACTTCATCCTTCTTGTCTAACGGCGTATTCGGATGTGGCTTCGTACGTGTCCGGTGCGCTAGTTTCTCAGTACTTGTTGCTCCAAGGCAGAGAGCAAAGTCAATCGTTGAGGACTGAACGCGACAAGACGACAATTGTTAGCCATGCCGAGTCCCTTCCTCTTCAACAGAACGTACGTTTTGCCGCCGCAGCTCTTCTTCGATAATGACATTTGAGACATTCCATCCCGAGACGCGCTCAACCAGCTGTTGCGTACCCGGTCCATTATGCACAACGCCTTTCCCAGTCCCATATTGTTGCGGTTCGAACCAGAAGTACGCATGGACCCGCTTCGTCGCCCAGAATGAATGGAGCACGCTGCTGATGAGGGCCAACGCAGTCGCCCTTGGACCTGTCGCACCTTCAGTGATGACCTCCTTCACGAACCGTCTGAATTCAGTGGTCTCCCCGTTGTCGAGAGGCGGGTTCTCGACCACATGGCTTGATGTGAGCCAGATAAGGGGCTGCGGGCCTATAAGTCCGCGAGAGAGGTAGAAGTAAACTTCATCTGGTAGGCGATGGGTGAAAATCTCTTCGAGGTCTTTGGGGATGTCTGCGGCAGTCGTATTGTGATGACCTGGGTGTTGCGGGTTAATCGCCAATGGGAGGGGTTGGACAGTGCCATCAGTCGACATGATGAGTGAAAATTTGATCATGGAGCGGGTTCGGACAAACTGGTCGACATATTGCGTCTGACGAACACCAGGTTGATCGCTTAGTGCGCTAACGGCATTGTACCCTGATTTATAGTATTTAACCATCTCAAGAACAGGTTTTAGCGATTGCTCGGGCATGATTGGAGGGAATGTTTGGGAGTGGTCGAAGCCCGCAAGGATACCAGCATCCAAGAACTGCTCTTCATTGAGAGAGGTTTCGGCAAGCAAACTGCGCTTATTGACATAAACGAAGGTAGGGTTGGAAGTTGTGAGGTCGAGGGAAGTAATCAATTTGTCGAGAGCTGGGTACAGTAACGCGTCACTAGCAGCGAACACAGCATTGATGTAGCTTTTTGAGTGGCGTTGCAAATAAATGAGCTAGAGAAAGCTTCGTTAATTTCTCGGTGTTACATGATGGAGACTACAATGTACTTGAGCCCAGGCCACATATGGGGCGACGATAAAATCCACGTTACGCTGCTTGAAAATACGGAGCACAGAACGCCAGAGATCCCACTGAATGACGTTACTACGTGTCTCGAATAATTTGGTCGCTTGGTCGGTCTGCCCATGTTCATAGCAGTCCCACGCATCCTTCCGATCCTTGCACGCGTCGGCATGCGCGTGATGATTGGGCTTATGCTTTTTGTTTGGGAGTAATCCAGGAAAGACGAACACAGGTTTGATGCGCAGCTTCTCGAGCGTTCTGAGGTCTGATTCGATCTTGGCCGTAAGAGATAGAGGTAGACCACCCGTAGCAGCTAGCAAGGGCTCGCGCGTCTCTGGTGATTCAAGCAACAAACGGAGGTAATGCGATGCGTCTATTCCGAGGCGGCTGTCCGACAGGGCATCGAGAGATAGTTGATGGTACTGCTTATGTTCCGACAAATACTCTGGAGCATCACAAGTAAGTGCAATTTGATGCTAACAGGCAGTTCACTCTCAACTCACGGTCAAGATGTCTGATTGGCATTTCCTCAATGATTGCTGTGACCACTTTGGAGTCCGTGACCTGAAATTGAAAGCACTCTACCACGGACTTAACGGAGTTTAGCGACAAAGGACTGTCGAGAAAGCTTGCAACGAGGTGGGCGGGTGGCAGGCGAGCACGGTGTCTGATATATCCCAAGCAAAGTGTTAGAACTAGAGCCCGAAGAAGTAGCGTAGTGTTGAGAGCAGTGGTCGACCGACGGATTGAGAGTCAGCACTCAAACTCATCACGACACAATCTCGTGAACAAACTCTTAACGTTGCATCTATCCACTACCATCCACCTTGCTCACTCTTCATCTCATTCCCGCCGCCTCTGTGCGCATCGGGCACCCCTCCGACCGCAGCCATAATATCTGCATCCATTCTCCTCGCTGGCTATCTGCCAACTCTCCACTCAAAGCAAGCTCTCGGCCCAAATTCATCCAACACTACGATGCCCTGGCCCGGTCCTCCAATGCATCCTCCTCAGGGTCCTGCCCTCGTTCTCTACCCCAATAACGACTCTTTTCTTCCCAAAACCATATCTCT
>WNFI01540885.1_pt1 | contig 10638 bp, 11 predicted proteins | sample 5400471 | NCBI WGS metagenome assembly WNFI01 (sample SAMN13153348, study PRJNA577476) | soil metagenome | isolation source: 100 cm saprolite on Douglas fir-dominated hillslope | place: USA:California | collected 2013-09-17 | reverse complement strand
CATCTCGATGGGCGTCTGCGCGTCCAGCGGCGGCATGTTCAACAACTACGCCATCGTGCAGGGCGTGGACCACATCGTCCCGGTCGACATCTACCTGCCGGGCTGCCCGCCCCGGCCGGAGATGCTGCTGGACGCCATCGTCAAGCTGCACGACAAGATCCAGAACATGAAGCTGGGCGTCAACCGGGAGCGCGAGGTAACCGAGCTTGAGCAGGCCAGGCTGCGGCGGCTGCCGTTGCTGTATGACAGTGCCGCCCGCGACAGTACCTCCGGCCACAGTGCCTCCGACCACCGGGCCTCCGACCACAGTGCCTCCGGCCACAGTGCCTCCGATCACAGTGCCTCCGACCGTAGTGCCTCCGACCACAGTGCCCTCGCCGAGCCTCGGGGGAATGCTCTGTGACCGGACAGGATGAAGCGGGCCCGGGGCAGGCGGCCGTACCTGACCCGGCCGCGGACGCCGGCCGGGAGCGGCTGGAGCAGCCGGTGGCCCGGACTGGCATGTTCGGCACCGAAACGAGCGGCGACACCTCGGGTTACGGCGGCTTGCTGGTGCGCAGGCCGCCGCGGGTCTCCAGCCCGCGGCCGTTCGGCTCCTACTTCGATGACGTCGCCGACGCGCTGGCCAGCGCACTGCGCGGGGCCGGCGTAAACTTCGACGACGCGGTCGAACAGGTCATTGTCCGTAGCGGCGACCTGACGTTCTACGTGCGCAGAGAGCACTTGCTGGCGGTGATGTCGCGGCTGCGGGACGACCCGGCGCTGGCGTTCGAGCTGTGCCTGGGCGTCTCCGGCGTGCACTATCCGGCCGAACCCGGTGCGGAACTGCATGCGGTGTATCACCTGCTGTCGATCACCCACAACCGGAGGCTGCGCGTTGAGGTCACCGCACCGGACGCCGACCCGCATGTCCCCTCGCTGACCGGCGTCTACCCTACGTGCGACTGGCACGAGCGCGAGACCTGGGACTTCTTCGGCCTGATCTTTGACGGTCACCCCGCACTGACCAGGATCGAGATGCCCGATGACTGGCGCGGCCACCCGCAGCGCAAGGATTACCCGCTCGGCGGCATCCCAGTTGAGTACCGCGGCGCGACCATCCCGCCGCCGGAGGACCGGAGGGCTTACGAATGACCGCCCCGGCTGACCATCAGGCCTCCGACGCGACGGGCGCGCAGGACGAGTACGACGAAGGCCGCGTCTACCACGTCGGCGGCGAGGACTGGGACGAGGTCGTCGCCGCAGCGGCCGGGAGTGAGCCGTCCAGCGACGAGCGCATGGTCGTCAACATGGGCCCGCAGCATCCCTCTACACACGGCGTGCTCCGGCTGGTTCTCACCCTCGACGGCGAGACAGTCACTGAGCTCCGGCCGGTGATCGGCTACCTGCACACCGGCATCGAGAAGAACATGGAGTTCCGCACCTGGACCCAGGGCACTACTTTCTGCACCCGGATGGACTACTTGTCCCCGCTGTTCAACGAGACTGCCTATTGCCTTGCGGTGGAGAAGCTGCTGGGCATCGAGGCGGAGATCCCGGAACGGGCCACCATCATCAGGGTGCTGATGATGGAGCTGAACCGGATCGCCTCGCACCTGACCGCTATCGGCACGATGGGCCTGGAACTCGGCGCGACGACTGTATTCCTCTACGGAATGCGCGAACGGGAGAAGACGCTCGACCTGTTCGAGCTGATCACCGGCCTGCGGATGAATCACGCTTACATCCGGCCAGGCGGTGTGTCGATGGACCTGCCGTCGGGCGCGATCGAGCGGCTGCGCGACTACCTCCGGGTAATGCCAGGGCTGCTGGGCGAGATCCGGGCGCTGTTCGACGCTGCACCGATCTTCCTGGCCCGCACCAAGAACATCGCTTACCTGGATGTGACGGGCTGCATGTCTCTCGGCGCCACCGGGCCGATTCTGCGCGCTGCCGGCCTGCCCTGGGACCTGCGCAAGAGCCAGCCGTACTGCGGCTACGAAACCTATGAGTTCGACGTGCCCGTGCAGACCAGCGCGGACGCTTACGGGCGGTACCTGGTCCGGATGGACGAGATGGACCAGTCGCTCCGGATCGTCGGGCAGTGCGTGGACCGTCTCGCCAGCCGCAGCCGGCCCGACGACCCGGTCATGATCGGCGACGCCAAGATCGGCTGGCCCGCCAAGCTCGCACTCGGTCCGGACGGGATGGGCAACTCCCCCGACCACATCGCGCACATCATGAGCCAGTCGATGGAAGCATTGATCCACCACTTCAAGCTCGTCACCGAAGGCTTCCGGGTACCGGCCGGGCAAACCTACGCGGCCGTTGAGTCGCCGCGCGGCGAGCTTGGCTGCCACGCAGTCAGCGACGGCGGCACCCGGCCCTACCGGGTCCACTTCCGGGACCCGTCATTTACCAACCTGCAGTCGGTGTCCGTGATGTGCGAGGGCGGCCTGGTAGCCGACATCATCGCCGCGGTCTCCAGCATCGATCCCGTGTTGGGAGGCGTGGACAGGTAATGGCGCTGAGCGAGGAAGCACGCGCCCGGCTTGCACCGCAGGTCGCCGAGATCATTGGCAGGTATCCGAGGGCACGGTCCGCCCTGCTGCCGCTGCTGCACCTGGTGCAATCCGAAGAGGGCTACGTGTCCGAAGACGGCATTGAGTTCTGCGCCAACCGGCTCGGTCTTACCCAGGCAGACGTCACTGGCGTCGTTTCCTTCTACACCATGTTCAAGCGCAGGCCGGTTGGTGATTACCACGTCGGCGTGTGCACGAACGCGCTGTGCGCGGTAATGGGCGGCGATGCCATCTTCGCCGACCTGCAGGAACACCTAGGCGTAGGCAACGATGAGACCACCGCCGACGGCAAGGTGAGCCTCGAGCATGTGGAGTGCAACGCGGCCTGCGATTACGCGCCGGTGGTCATGGTCAACTGGGAGTTCTTCGACAACATGACCCCGGCCAAGGCCAGGGACATGGTGGACGCCCTGCGCACGGGCGGCGAGGTAGCCCCCAGCCGGGGTGCACCCCGGCTGTGCACCTGGAAGCAGGCCGGAACGGTCCTGGCAGGCTTCCCCGATGGGCAGGCGGCAGGGGGGCGCACCGTCGGCGACCCGTCCCTGGCCGGACTCCGGATAGCCAAGGATCAGGGCTGGACGCCCGACGGCGGCACCAGCGACGCTGCGGGAAGGCGGCCGTGACAACCATCCTGACTCCCGTGCTCAGCGCGCACTGGGACGAGCCCGACTCCTTCACGCTGGCAGCCTACAAGCGAGACGGCGGGTACAGCGCGCTGCCAAAGGCACTGGCCATGACGCCCGATCAGGTCATCCAGACGGTCAAGGACTCGGTCCTGCGCGGCCGCGGCGGGGCCGGCTTCCCGACCGGGCTGAAGTGGGGCTTCATCCCGCAAGGCGACGGCAAGCCGCACTACCTTGTGGTGAACGCCGATGAGTCAGAGCCGGGGGCATGCAAGGACATGCCGACGCTGCTTAACAATCCGCAGGCGCTCATCGAGGGCATGATCATTGCCTGTTACGCGATCAGGGCCGAGAAGGCTTTCATCTACGTGCGCGGCGAGGTGCTGCACGTGATCAGGCGGCTGCAGTACGCAGTTGCCGAAGCCCGGGCGGCCGGTTACCTCGGCGACAAGATCCTTGGATCGGACCTGAACCTCGACGTGGTCGTGCATGCCGGAGCAGGCGCTTACATCTGCGGTGAGGAGACCGCGCTGCTCGACTCGCTGGAGGGCATGCGCGGCCAGCCCCGGCTGAAGCCGCCGTTCCCGGCCGTGGCTGGCCTGTATGCGTGCCCGACGGTGGTGAACAACGTCGAATCGATCGCCACGGTGCCCTACATCATCGAACACGGCGCCGCGGACTTCGCCGCGTTCGGGACGGAGAAGTCGAAGGGCTTCGGCATCTTCTCACTATCCGGCCACGTGACCGCGCCCGGCCAGTATGAGGCACCGCTCGGCACGACGCTGCGCGAGCTGCTGGAGCTGGCGGGCGGCATCCGCGCCGGGCACCGGCTGAAGTTCTGGACGCCCGGCGGTTCGTCCACTCCGCTGTTCACTGAGCAGCACCTGGACGTCCCGCTTGACTACGAGTCGGTGGCCGCGGCCGGATCGATGCTGGGGACCCGTTCCCTTCAATTGTTCGACGAGACCACCTGCGCGGTGCGCGTGGTGCTGCGGTGGATCCAGTTCTACGAGCACGAGTCGTGTGGCAAGTGCACGCCGTGTCGCGAGGGGAGCTACTGGGTCGTTCAGATCCTCGGCCGGCTTGAGCGCGGCCGGGGGAGCGAGGCTGACCTGGACAAGCTGCTGGACATCTGCGACAACATCACCGGCAGGTCCTTCTGCGCCCTCGGCGACTCGATCCAGGCGCCAGTCGCATCGTCGATCAAGTACTTCCGGGATGAGTATCTCGAGCACCAGCGCCTCGGCGGCTGCCCCTTCGATCCGGCCGCGTCAACGGTCTTTGCCTTGGAGTCGGCCCGATGACGCTGCAGGCTAACCAGGACGCGGGCGGTGAGCTCGCCCGCCCGGCCGACGGGGTCCGGGTCACCATTGACGGCTTCGAGATCATGGTGCCCAAGGGCACCCTGATCATCCGGGCTGCCGAGCAACTCGGCATCCAGATTCCGCGGTTCTGCGACCACCCGTTGCTCGCTCCGGTCGGTGCCTGCCGCCAGTGCCTCGTGCAGGTCGAAGGACAGCCGAAGCCGCCAGCCTCGTGCACCACCACGGTCACTGACGGCATGGTGGTGCGCACCCAGCTAACGTCGCCGGTAGCTGAGAAGGCTCAGCGCGGCATCATGGAGCTGCTGCTGGTCAACCACCCGCTGGACTGCCCGATGTGCGATAAGGGCGGCGAGTGCCCGCTGCAGAACCAGGCCATGTCCACCGGCCAGGGCGAGACCAGGTTCGACGGTGCCAAGCGCACGTTTCCCAAGCCGATCGCGTTGTCCACGCAAGTGCTGCTCGACCGGGAACGCTGCGTGCAGTGCGCGCGGTGCACCCGGTTCGCGGACCAGATAGCCGGCGACCCGCAGATCGAGCTCATCAAGCGCGGTCCGCAGGAGCAGGTCGGCGTTGCCGACGGCGTGCCATTCGACTCCTACTTCTCCGGTAACACGATCCAGATCTGCCCGGTCGGGGCGCTCACCGGAGCCTCGTACCGGTTCCGGGCCAGGCCCTTCGACCTTGTTTCGACGCCCAGCGTGTGCGAGCACTGCGCGGCTGGCTGCCGGCAGCGCACAGACCATCGCAGGGGGGTGGTCACCAGGCGGCTGGCCGGCAACGCGCCTGAGGTCAACGAGGAGTGGAACTGCGACAAGGGCAGGTGGGCGTTCAGCTACGCCACCGAGCCGGACCGGCTCGTCTCGCCGTTGGTCCGGGACTCCGATGGCGTGCTGCAGCCGGCCTCTTGGCCGGAAGCTCTGCTCGTTGCCGCGCGCGGGCTGCTCGCGGCGCGCGGCCGGGCAGGCGTGCTGCCTGGCGGCCGGCTCACGGTGGAAGACGCCTACGCCTATGCCAAGTTCGCCAGGGTGGCTCTGGCCACTAACGATGTCGACATGCGGGCCAGGCCGCACTCCGCAGAGGAGCTGCAGTTCCTCGCCGAGCATGTGGCCGGTCGCGTGGCCGTCAGCTACGCGGAGCTTGAGCGCGCGCCGATGGTGCTGCTGGCCGGGTTCGAACCGGAGGAGGAGTGCCCGATCGTGTTCCTCCGGCTGCGCAAGGCAGCCCGGGCCGGCGCCACGACTGTTTACTCCGTGGCCGCGCTGGCCAGCCACGGCCTGCGGAAGCTGTCGGGCGTGCTGCTGCCGACCGTGCCAGGCGGCGAAGCGGCCGCGCTCGCCGCGCTGGCTGATCAGGCCGGCGACGGACTTGCCGCCGACCGCGGCCTGCGCCAGCCGGGCGCGGTGATCCTGATCGGAGAACGACTGGCAGAGGTGCCCGGCGCGCTGTCCGCCGCGGCCAGGCTGGCCGAGCGGACTGGGGCGAAGCTCGCCTGGATCCCGCGCCGGGCCGGCGAGCGCGGCGCGATCGAGGCCGGGGCGTTGCCGAACTTGCTGCCCGGCGGGCGGTTGGTCGGCAAGCCCGAGGTCACAGCCGAGGTGGCCATGGCGTGGGGCCTCGGCTCGCTACCGGCCGATCCCGGCCTCAGCTCCAGCGAGATTCTGGCTGCGGCGCACAGTGGCGACGTCGGAGCGCTGCTGATCGGCGCCGTCGACCCCTACGACCTGCCGGATCCGGCTGCGGCGCTGGCAGCGATCGAAGCGGCCGGCTTCGTGGTCAGCCTCGAGCTTCGCGTGAGCGCCGTCACCGATCGCGCTGACGTGGTGTTCCCGGTGGCGGCAGTGGCGGAGAAGCAGGGCACCTTCATGAATTGGGAAGGCCGGCCGGGCTCGTTCACGGCGGCATTGCCGGTCCCGTCTGCGCGCACCGACCTCGATGTGCTCGCCGCGCTCGCCGACGAGATGGACGTGCACCTGGGCCTGCCCGACGTAGCGTCCGCGCGGCGCGAGTTGACCATGCTGACCCAATCGGTTGCGCTCTCGCCTGCCCCATCGGCTGCTAGCGAGCGCGCCCCGGTCAGCCCCGCCAGCATTCAGCATCCGGGCGCTGGCGAGGCCCTACTTGCTACCTGGCATAATCTCCTCGACGCAGGCCGGATGCAGGATGGCGAGCCTAATCTCGCGGGCACGGCGCGCACCGCCGTTGCGCGTATGTCGGCGGCTACCGCAGCTGAAGCCGGCACGGCTGACGGCGGCAAGATAACCGTGGCAACCGGCCACGGCGCAATAACTGTTCCCGTGGAGATCGCCGACATGCCTGACCGGGTCGTCTGGCTGCCCGCCAACTCGGCAGGCAGCGCAGTGCGGCTCCAGCTCGGCGCTGGCCACGGCACCCAGGTATCGCTGAGGAGCGCGCAATGACTGGGCTAGCTGCCGCGAAGCCGGTCAGTAACGTCCCTACTCTGGCTAGTTTCGGCCACGACGCCTGGTGGATCGTGCTCCTGAAAGTAGTCGTCATCTTCGCTTTCCTGATGATCACTACGCTCCTGACCATCTGGGCCGAGCGGCGTGTCATCGGCCGGATGCAGCAGCGGCCGGGCCCGAACCGGGCCGGCAAGTTCGGTCTGCTTCAGTCCCTGATGGACGGCATCAAGCTGCCGCTGAAAGAGGACATCGTCCCGCGCGGCGTGGACAAGCTGCTGTTCGTCATCGCCCCGGCGGTCTCGGCCATCCCGGCGTTCATCGGCTTCGCAGTCATTCCGTGGGGCCCGATCGTCTCTGTCTTCGGTCACCGGACGCCTTTGCAGCTCACTGACCTGCCCGTTGCGGTCTTGCTGCTACTGGCGATGAGCTCCCTGGGCGTGTACGGCATCGTGCTGGCAGGCTGGTCGTCGTCGTCGCCCTACTCCCTGCTGGGCGGCCTGCGCTCGTCCGCGCAGGTGATCAGCTACGAGATCGCCATGGGCCTGTCCTTCGTGCCGGTGTTCTTGTATGCGGGCTCGCTGTCCACATCGCAGATCGTGGCGGCGCAGATACATGGTCCGGAGTTCCATCTGTTCGGCGCGATCCTGCACTGGCCGTCATGGTTCGCGATCCTGCTGCTGCCATCATTCCTGATCTACATCGTGACCATGGTCGGCGAGACCAACCGGCTCCCCTTCGACCTGCCCGAGGGCGAGGGTGAGCTGGTCGCGGGTTTCCACACCGAGTACTCGTCGCTGAAGTTCGCGCTGTTCTACCTGGCCGAGTACGTCAACATGATCACCGTGTCCGCGCTAGCGACGACGCTGTTCCTGGGCGGCTGGCGGTCGCCTTGGCCGCTGTCGGTCTGGGCGGGCTCGAACAGCGGCTGGTGGCCCGTGCTCTGGTTCCTCGGCAAGGTGGTGGCCTTCGTCTTCTTCTTCATCTGGCTGCGTGGCTCGCTGCCGCGGATCCGCTATGACCAGCTGATGAAGCTGGGCTGGAAGGTGCTGATCCCGGTCGCACTCGGCTGGACTCTGGTTGTCGCCACCGCCAGGGTGTACCGGCGGCAGGGCGGCGATACGGCCATTTACCTGGTGGCGGGCGTGATCGTCTTCGTCATCCTGCTGCTGCTGTGGCGCTGGGAGTCGGCTGGCCAGCGCGCGGAGCGCGCAGCGGCACTGGCCGAGGAGGCCGAAACAGCCGGCCTGGGCCCGGACGTCGGCGCGGCCGCCCCGTTCCCGACCCCGCCCCTGGATTTGCCGCACTACCACGGCGTGGGCCTGGCGAGTCCCGGCAAGCCCGTGCTGGCCGGGGTCAGCGCCGACGACAGCTCCACCGGCGGACCCGTCGGCGACGTGCAAGCGAAGGAGGGGAACGGTGCCTGAGTTCCTCAACTCGGTCAAGGGTTTCGGCGTCACCTTCCGGCAGATGTTCAGGAAGGTCGACACTGTCCAGTACCCCGAGGAGAAGCGGCCTACCGCACCGCGTTTCCACGGTCGGCACCAGCTGAACAGGTGGCCGGACGGGCTGGAGAAGTGCATCGGCTGCGAGCTGTGCGCGTGGGCCTGCCCGGCCGATGCCATCTACGTCGAGGGCGCGGACAATACCCCGGAGGAGCGGTACTCGCCCGGCGAGCGGTACGGGCTGGTATATCAGATCAACTACCTGCGCTGCATCCTGTGCGGTCTGTGCATCGAGGCGTGCCCGACCAGGGCGCTGACGATGACGAACGACTACGAGCTAGCCGATGACAACAGGGAAAGCCTGATCTGGACCAAGGAACAGCTGGTCGCGCCCCTGCAGGCGGGCATGGAAGCCCCGCCGCACCCGATGCGCCTGGGCGACAGCGAAGAAGATTACTACCGGCTCGGCGCGATGCTCGCCCGATCTGAACCGGGAGGCGAGCAGTGAGCCATCCCATGTTGTCTACCGTGCTAGCCGGGCCAGCGGCCGAGACGACGAGACTGCTCGCCTACTGGGTGCTGGCGATCATTTCGGTGGCCGCCGCCCTCGGCATGGTGCTCGCCCGAAAGGCCGTGCACTGCGCGATGCTGCTGGCGGTCGTGATGCTGTCGCTGGCTGCGCTGTATCTCATGCTCGGCGCGCCGTTCCTAGCGTTCGCACGCCGCCATCGGCCCGGCCCGGCCCGCCTCGGCGAAGTTCGGCAATGCGAACGTGACCGCGCTGGCTGACCTGATTTTCACCAAGTACCTGTACCCGTTCGAGATCACCAGCGCGCTGCTCATCACTGCGGCGGTCGGCGCTATGGTCCTCGCGCACCGCGAGCGCATCGTCCCCAAGCCGACTCAGCGGATACTCGCCGGACGGCGGGTTGCCAGCGGCCGGCCCACTCCGCTGCCAGGACCGGGCACCTACGCCCAGCACAATGCGGTGCACATGCCAGCCCTGCTTCCCGATGGCAGCCAGTCCGAACTGTCGGTGAGTGCGGTGCTGTCCGGCGTCACCGGTCCAGGTGATCAGCCGGCCGTCGGCGGCGGGCGGCCACCGGCTGGCGGGCGGCCAGAGCCCCCGCCGGAATCGGCGCTGCCTTCCGGCCAGGAAGCAGGTGACCACTAAATGGTGAGCCCCGCCCACTTCATCGCCCTGTCGGTGATCTTGTTCGTGATCGGCGCGGTCGGCGTGTTGGTCCGGCGCAACGCGATCGTGGTTTTCATGTGCGTCGAGCTCATGCTCAATGCAGCTAACCTGGCGTTCGTCACGTTTGCCCGGATGCACAACGCTCTTGACGGGCAGGTCATCGCCTTCTTCGTGATGGTCGTGGCCGCGGCCGAGGTCGTCGTCGGCCTGGCAATCCTTACCGCCATCTTCCGCGCCCGCAGGTCCGCGTCGGTGGACGACGCGAGCCTGATGAAGTACTGACGAAAGGGAGCCATGACCGGCTCAGTCCACAGCGCCATGCCGCTCGTCTCGCCAGTACTGCCGAGCCTGCACGCAACCGGGATCCAGGATGCTGCCCGGCTACGGGGTGGCCGCCTTTGTGCAGATGCTGGGCTATCCGGCCGGGCAGCGGTCGCGCGAACTGGTTCTCTACCAGTTCATCAATGTCGGCCGGTTCCAGATCCCGCTGGGCCTGCGGCTGGATCAATTGTCGATCTGCTTCGTACTGCTCATCACCGGGGTTGGCTCACTCATCCATATCTTTGCCGTGGGCTACATGGCGAACGACCCGGAGCGGCGCCGGTTCTTCGGCTACATGAACCTCTTCCTGGCGGCGATGCTGCTGCTAGTTCTCGGCAGCAACTATCTCGCTTTGTACGCGGGCTGGGAGGGCGTGGGCCTTGCTTCCTACCTGCTGATCGGTTTCTGGCAGTACAAGCCAGCCGCAGCGGTGGCGGCGAAGAAAGCGTTCATAGCGAACAGGGTCGGGGACGTCGGTCTGTCCCTGGCCGTCATGCTGATGTTCGCGCAGTTCGGAACCGTCACCTTCACTGGCGTCTTCAGGGCGGTCCCGGCGGCGAGCCACGGCGTCGTGCTGGCGATCGGCCTGCTGCTGCTGCTCGGTGCTTGCGGTAAGTCGGCCCAGGTTCCGCTGCAATCGTGGCTGCTGGACGCGATGGAAGGCCCAACGCCTGTGTCCGCGCTGATCCACGCGGCCACCATGGTCACCGCCGGTGTCTACCCGATCGCACGATCAGGTAGACACCGGCGG
>WNFI01256982.1_pt1 | contig 10638 bp, 8 predicted proteins | sample 5400471 | NCBI WGS metagenome assembly WNFI01 (sample SAMN13153348, study PRJNA577476) | soil metagenome | isolation source: 100 cm saprolite on Douglas fir-dominated hillslope | place: USA:California | collected 2013-09-17 | reverse complement strand
GGCTCCGCGTTCTCGAGAACGATTAGGGTCGACCCAATCTGAATCTGGTCGCCCGGCCGCACCTTGCACTTGTTGACGCGCTGGCCGTTGACGAGGGTCCCAGGCTCGTTGCCTAGATCAATGAGAGTAATGTCAGCGGGCGATGCAACCTCGATCACCGCATGCATTCTCGACGCGAGTTCGTCGTCCACTCGAAGGTGGCTGCGAGGATCCTTGCCCACCTTGACGATGTCCTGGGCAATCGTATCCCGACGGACGAGTTCGTCGCCCTGATACAGTGCAAACGTGAGTGCTACTTTTGCCTTGCTCTGGCTATCCATTCAATAAACCTCATCCGCGCGTGGTTCGCGCGGTGTGACGCCCGCGCAATCCCGTCAGATATTCTCCACGGACTTAAGCATCTCGGGCACAAACGAGGTCCGAGGCCGAATCAGTGTTGTGCGTACCGGACCGGGACGCACCCGAATGGTCGCGTCCGACGGGCCAAAGCCGCCCGCGCTCAACGGATCGTCCTCGAATTTGTAGCCGTAGTCGCCTGATCCTGCGGTTGCCGTCGTGGTGGACTGCACAGCTTGAGCGCGTGACTCGGCGGAAACAATGAGAACCGCCGCGCCCATCAACGCGCCAAACAACCATTTGCGTTTCGGTCTCATCGCTCGAACTCCGCTCCGTGATAGTGCCCGAAGGAGGTGGCTTTCCAGGCTCGCCTAGCACCAAATTCATGTCGAGTGTAATTGTCCGTTGGAATTACAGTGTAAGTGTACGCGCCAAGACCAAGAGGGTCAACGCGATTTGCGTCACAGCCGCGTCTCCAGCTCGGGTAGACATTGGGGGGCCGTCCAGGTTCCGCACCGCGTCACTTATTCGACTTGCCCGGCGCTGGGGCAGGTTCGGGGGCGCCCGAGGCAGAGGAGGTGGGGGCTCCGGCGTCCGCAGCGGCGGAGCCGGCCGGTACGGCAGAAGCCGGCCCGCTATCGGCCGGCGCTGCAGGGGGCCCAGAAGCGGGTGCAGGAACGCTCGGAGTCCCCGTTTGCAAGAAGGTGATCGTGTCGTCGATGTCTTGCATGCGCTCTTTGGTTTTCTTGACCGCTCCGTCGTACTCGGGCTTGCCCGCCGCCTTGTCCAGGAAAGACCGAAAGATCTCCTTGGCCTGTTGGTAGACGACTACTGCCTTGTCCGTGCCGCCTGCACCCTTTGCTTTGTACTCTTGGGTGAGAATCCCCTCGTTGAAATATGCGTCCGGCCGCGCCGCGTCGATTTTCTTGCACGCCTCGAGCTCCGCCTGTACGGCACCGAGCTGCCGGTCGTAGTTCGTATCGTCGATTTGACCACGCAGCGCCAACGCGAGACCGAGGTGCGCGTCGTAGTCGTTCGCGTGCATCTCGAGGGCCTTCTTGTATGCGGCCTCGGCCTTGTCGAACCCCCGAAAACTCAGATTGATCGCTGCCAAATTCATTTGAGCTTCGAAGAAGTGGGGGTCGAGCTGTGCCGCCGCTTGAAATTCTTTGACCGCTGTATTCACCTGCCCGAGCTCGTTCAGAATGAGGCCAGAGGTATTGCGAATGGGCGCGTAGTTGGCGTTCTTGCGCACGGCTTGCGAACACACAAGCGCCGCAAGCTCGAGCTGCTGAACGTCGCCACGCTTGGCGAGAGCAGCGTTCGTGGCGATTGTTCGGCCAAACTTCCTACGACCGACCGTTGCCTTCTTCTTGGCACTCCCGAAATAGTAGAGTGCAAGCTGGTTGAACGCAGGCATGTAGCCGTCGTCAATGGCAAGCGCGCGCTGCAAATTCAGCTTTGCGCAGTCGAAGTCGTGCAACTCGACGTCCTTCCCGCTGGCTTTGGCCTGGCAGTTTTGGCCGACAATATCGGAGTCACGCATCATCTGAAACATCGCCAGATCGACCAGCGCGGGCACGTTCTGAAAATTCGCATCGGTCACCGCTTGCTCCAGTGCGCCGATTGCCGCGTCTACATTCCCCTCCGCTTTGAACTGATACAGCGCCAACTGGGCCCGCGCGAAGTGGAACTTCGGCTCGTCGGACAGCGCTTGCTGAAAGCGAGCTTTCGCTTCCTTGTCGTCGCCGCATCGTTGATAGGCAAGCCCCGCATTGTAGGTGGCTTCCGGAAACTTGCCCGAAGACTGCGAGGATGCTGCGGACTCGAACATCTTGGCAATGTCAGCACATACTGCATCGGTCCAATCGTTCGCCTTGTCGTGCCCGTTTAGAGCGTCAAGCGCGGCACTGAACTTCTCTTGCGCGTGCTTTTCGATGGGCGGAGGCGCCGGCGCCGCGCGAGCGCTCTCGTTTCCCCCGGTTGGAGATTTTGCCGGCGGCCCACCGCCGCACCCCAGGCCCAAGGCGACCGCAAGCGTGCTGGTCCCGACTACGCTTACCCTGTTCTTCATGGTCCTGACCCTTGCCTCCGTGCCGCGTCGGCTCACTTCTTCCTCTTGCCGCCCGCTGCGGGCTTTTTTCTTTGGCCCTCGTCGCTGCCACCGCCGCTCGAGTCGAGCATTTCGGCTTTTTCGGTCGCGGGGCCTGTCTCCACCGGATGCCAGAGCTGTCCGCCAACGATAAGCGGCGGCGGTCGATCGTCGAGCCCCCCATTCGACAGCGTTGGCGCCCCGCGCAGCTCGTCAACGATATGATATTCGGCCTTGTAATTCCTTGCGAGCCACTTCTCGCAATCGCGTGAGTATTCGTCGAAATACTGGTACTTGACCGAGTCGTCCAGGCAGCGCTTGAGCGCCGGTTTTCCCTTGTCGCGCTTGATTGGCTCCGACGCCTCGTCGAGGTGCTCAAGGTAGTTCGCCTTAACCTCCGACCACGAGAGCGTGTCTCCCGTGCCGGGCACGAATCCCTTCTTGTCCCACTCCTTCGGATAGGGTGCCTTACGGAAATCGTCCACGAAGTTGCCCCATGACAAGCCCGCGCGCGACGCGGACGCAATGACCCATCGCGGCGGCGGCACAGGCTGAAGCTCGGTAATCTTCTGGTACCCGGTGTCGACGTCCTCTATGGCCGTGCGCTTCTTCTGCACCCAGGGCATCAGCGTCTTGTCCATGTACTTTTTGATGTCGTCCTTGGTCCCCGCCCCCTTGTAGACGGGGAACGGCAGCGAATCGACTTTCTCCTTTTTTCTCTCCTCGGCAGCGAAGAACATCGCTTCGCCCACCGCATCGAGCGCCTTCCCTAATCGGTGCGCGCGCTGGTCTTCCCCTTCGCTCTTGTACGCCTCACCGATCTTTGCCTGAGCCGCGCTGCCATCTCCCCAGACTTTGCGGACCCTGTCGTATTCGGCCTTCGCCCCGGCCTGCGAACCCTTGATGTGCATCATCGCTCGAGCAAGCGTGGCGTGCGCCTGAACTTGAATATCCGGCGGCGCTCGGTCCAAGGTTGCCATTGCGCCTGTCAATGCCCTGCGGGCACTCTCCCAATCTTCTTTGTCGGCGTAGTGCGCACCAATTGCAAACGCGATCTGCGCCGTCTCCACTGCATTCGAATTGCCGTAGTCCTTCTGATACTGCTTCACGTCCGCAACGGCTTGCTCCTCCTCACCGAGGCCCAGGCGCAAGACGATGGCATCGGATAGCGACTTGTCCGCGTTCTTGCGGTGGGCATTGTCCCTTGCGTATCGCTCGTACCACTCAGCGGCTTGGTCATAGACGGCGATGGCCTGCCAGTTGCCGCCAATCTTGAACATCGCCTCCTTCGCTAGCTCCGTCTTTTCCATTCGGTACTGCGGGTTGAGCAGCACCATCCGTGCGCGGATGGCGCTGGCCACCAAGTGCCCCGCCTGAAACGAACGGGCGGCGTTCTCAACGATCTCGTCAAGTTTCTCGCACAGCGGCTGCTGGTTATTGCGCAGCGGGGTCGCACCGTACTTTTCCCAGAGATCGAAGTAGGCTCGGCCGCCCTTCTCAAAGAGCTCGAGCGCATTGTTGCCGCCCTTGTCGGCCTCTTCGACGATGTGCTGCGCGCGCAGACGTTGAATATCGCACTGGACCTTCGTGAGAAGGGTACACGTGTCGTCGTTTTTCTGCGCCTTGTCTCCAGTGCAAAAGAGTTCGATGAACTTCGGAACATCGGTGATCATGTCATCGATACACGTGTGTCGATTCGGCATACCGTGAAATGCCAATACGTTTGCGCTCTCGAGGTAAAGTTGAGAAGCGTATACGGCGAAATCGTTGTCTGAATTCGTGACAGCAATATCTTTGAAACAGGCCGCCGCTTCTTCCCAATGCTGCGCTTCGAAGTACAACCGGCAACGAGCGTACTTCACCTCCATCGTCGGGGTCCTGCTTGATATCCTTGCCGACGCCGGGAAGATTTCCCGTTCCCTTCTTGTCCGCGCCCTTTTGATGGGTCGCCAGATAGATGTTCTGATAACAGAGCACGGCCGCATAGGCGGCTTCGGCGGCTTGCTTCCCCGTCGGGTCCTCCTCCACGACCGCATCGAACGCTGGACCGCATTCGGCCCACTTCTCGCGGAAGTAGAGCAAGTCGGCCATGTTGTACTTAATCTTGTAAATGTTCGGCCAATCTTCCTTCACAAGGCGCGGGAATTCGAATTTCGCAAAGTCAGCGGTATTCCATGTGTCCGACACCTTCTTATAAAGAAGTGCGGCCAGGTCCATCGTCCGCGGATCGCCAGTGCCGCGTTGCCCCTGTGAGCCGACGGCCTCGAGGTGCCACGCCATCGCCGTCTCCGTCGCCATGGCGGCGGTTCGGTTTGCGCAAGTCTGTTTGCCCTCGGGCGAATGATTCTCTTGCTTGAACGCGTTGTATCGCTTGAACTGGTTATTGAGCTCCGCGACGATGCTGGCCTTGTCGCCGGACTTCATCGCCATCGTGGCTTCCGTAATGTGGGACTGGTATTCGCAGATGCGATCGCTCCCGTTGTCGCGGACGATGAGGTCCTTGTACAGCGCGATGGCCTCAGGATAGTGCCCGGTGTCGAGATAGTTCTGCCCGAGGTCGTTCATCATTTTGAACGTCTTGTCGCTGGAGCCCGGCGGATCGCCACTCAGGTTCCTGAAGAAGTTGTAAGCGGCCGTCGGACTGCCTGCGAGCGCGTACACGGGCACCAGGTCTCGGCGAGCGCTGTCGGCAAGCTTTTTGGCGTTCGGCAGCTGCGCAAACTGCGTTCCAAAGTCGACAACTTTCTTAAAGGCGTCGAGCGCGTGCGGCAAGTCGCCCTGATTCCAAAACACGTAGGCAAGCTTGTACCAGGCGTATCCGAAGACCTTGTTTTCGGGCGGTGGCTTGGCAATAACTCTCTGATATGCCTGTTTGGCCGGGTCCCATTTGCTCGGATCGCTCATCGCCTCATTGAAGAAGAGTTCACCGAATGCAAGGTAGGCGTTCGGTATGTACTTCGATGTCGGTGTCTTTGTGATTAGGTCCAGATAGACCCTGCGGGCGTTGGTCGTGTCGCCAGCTTGTTCGTATTCGTATGCAAGGTAGTAGTAGACTTCGTCGAGAAGCGGATACGCCGGCGGCGGATTCTGCGTGAATGTTCTTGACGGGGTCCCTGAATAATCGTTGACCAACGTCGAGTAATAAGAAATTGCCGCCTTCCGCGACAGATCCATCGTTGTCTTTCGTTGGTTTGCAAGCGCCTGCTGCTTGCCCGCTTCTGCAGGGTTCGTCGCCTTAAGCGAGTCCCTCTTTACTTCCGCAAGAGTCTTCTCGCGAAACGCCGCGTTCTCGAGCTCGACGTAGTCTTCCGCAAGGCGACGGAGCAGCTGCTGTCGGTCCTTGGAACGGAGGTCCGTCGTCTTATAGAGCGATTCGAGTTGTCCAATCTCAGTTACCAAGAGCGCCAAGGCGCGCTGCTGCAGGCCAATTTGACGAGCATCTCGGATACCAGCGAGCATTTGGACGTCCGCCGTGCCGATGCCGATCTTCTTCTCCCCCTTCTTCAGCTCTTCCACCTTTCCGTGGAACGACATCTCCGGCGCTTTGCCGTGCGTAGACGAGCCGGTCAACTTCGGGCCGTTCGGCGCGGGCCCGAGAGGGCGCACAAGACGAGAGTGCCGGCGACTACCCAATTCAATGCGACGCGATTCATCCCTTTACCTCCCGCACTTCGACGTGATCGTCTGGCGGTAAAACCCGAGTTCGTCACGCCAATACTCGCCGTTGAAGGGCCAGATCACGTGCTCTTCGTCGGGCTTGACGATGTTGGCCTTCGACTCTTCGGCTGTCACTTGCGCATTTTGAAGCGCTTGGTCGATAATGTTGCGCTGTGCAGCGGTGATGTCGATCTGGATCTTCTGGCCATTGCGGAGCTGCTCGTTCAAATCAGCGAGATTGCGTTCGTAGCGAGTTCGCGCCAAGTCTCCGGCATTCCGGATGGCCAGCTCCCGCGAGTCGTGAATAGAATCCTTGACCAGGTCGGCGACTTTGGAATCCTTGAAAGTGGCCGGCGCCTTGTTGAAACGAGCGTTCTCTTCGTCGAGCAATCGCACGTATTGCAGGCTTCGAAGAAGCTGCCGGTCCGACATTGAAGTCTTCACTATAGGGGCGATCTTAGCGTCGAGCTGCGCCTTGTCGTCGCGAACGTCCTTTAGGAAGTTGTAGAACGCTTCTTCTTGATTCGTCCCCTTCTTGTACTTTTCGAGCGTCTTGGTGAGCTCGTCGCGGATCGGTTCGAACTGAGTTCGGAACTTGGCGACAATGGTAAAAGCGTCATCGTACTGACAATTCGAGAAGTAGAAGGCGAGTCTGATCCACTGTCGGCTGGTTCGTGTTTTCGTCCAATTTGACGCTCGCTGAATAAAACGTGCGCGCCATGGAGAGGTACGCGAGGTCGCGCATTCGGGCCTCGTCTTCAACTTCCACGTCGCCCTGCTCAATCGCCCCGAGCACGCGCTGAAATGCTTGCACCGCTGGCTTGCTCTGGCGCATCTGGACGTTCGAGATTCCACCGAAAAACTGGGACTGAACGTAATATTTGCTGCTGCGATCGACCTTGTCGAACAGCGAGAGCGCTTCTGGAAACTGGCCGTTGCGGTAGCGATACCGGCCAAGCAAGTAATTGAGCTCCCAGTAAAGCTCGTGCTGCTCCTTGTTGTTGAACTTCGCGACGTGATCCTCGTTGTACTTTCCCACGCGCTCGATGATGTCCGCGGTTTCCGGCAAGTCGGTCGCGAGCTTCGCCAGCCAAAGCAGCGTTTCGTTATACTTCTGGTGATTCGGTCGATCGGCAATTTCGCTGAAAATCGAATAGGCACCTTGGTAGAACTTTAGTTTGTATAGCGCTTTCGCGAGGCTAAACTGCGCGATCTGCTTGTTGCCCTCGTCGTCGCCCGTCTCCCCGGTCGATACGCGGAACAAGGCCTTTGCTGCGTCCCACCATTTCTCGCTTTCGTATAGGCGCTTTGCTTGTGCCGCCGCCTGCGTGGGCTGGCCAGCCTGCGCTGGAGGCGAGTTGTCCACGGCCCTTGCCGGTTTGGCTGGCCGGCCCGGATCCGCATCAAGGTCGACGGGCGCCGGTTGGTTGGGCACCGGCTTCTTCCTCGGCTTGTGTTGTGCGTGCGCCGAACTGCCGACCAACCCAATGGCTGCGGCGAAAGCCCCTATCCAAAGGCCGCGCGTTACCCGTCCAGGCATCGTATGCTCCTCGTTTGAGTCGAACGCCGGATCTCGTCGAAGTCAGGACCGCGTAAGCTTGCTCGAATCGCGTCGAGCCGCCCCCTCAAAAAACCCAACGATGTTCAGGACATATTCTAGTCGGGCGCGGGTGATGGTACGGACCGCGATCCGCCGTTGTCAAGGCGAAAAACCCACACGCACTGCGTCGTCGCGCCAATGCGCAGTTGGCTTCGACTCTCCTCTGCGGCCCTCCCGTCCGCCGCGCTTTTGCCGAGAACGACCGTCCGGTTCTTCATTCGTCATCACAGCCGAAAACCCCTCGCCGCCATAAGTTCCGCGTGGCCGAACGACGTCCCAACAAATGTATGCCTCTATGGGAGACCTACCCTCTATTGCTTGGAATGCGTCGCGCGGCTTGCCTGATTCCGTGGCGCGAGAGGCACTCTGGGCACTCTGCAGGTCGTGGAGATTGCAGTCGGAGAACGTCTTGACGCGTTTCGCACGTCTCGAGTAGCGTTCCTCGACGGGTCGGCAGCCCACCGGCCATGTGCCTCCTGCTGCACCGCAAAGGAGAGCCAAGACCAATGACCCGACTCTTTTTTGCTGGATTGGCCGCCTTCGCAGCTCTGATCGTGCTGACGGGCATGGGTTGTCAGTCCACTGGTGTGGGCGATCCTTGCACTCCGGAGCAGGAGTACGACCAGTCCTTCCTCGGCTTCAGCCAGACCGAGGTGAGCGTCGAGTCCAAGAGCTTTCAGTGTTTGACGCGCCTCTGCCTCGTTAACCATTTTCAGGGACGTGTCTCGTGTCCCTACGGGCAGAAGGCGGACGGCAGCCCGAACACTCCCGCCACCGCTTGCGTGACGCCAGGCCTGGGTACTCATGTCGACGGAAAGGATTCCACCGGAGCACTTGTAGACCCGGTAAAGAAAGCCTTTGTACCAGCCCAGTGCACTGCGCGAACGGCCTCGTTGGCAGTCTATTGCTCTTGCCGCTGCGCCGACGTGAACGGCAAGACCAACGATGGTGCTAACTATTGCACCTGCCCTGACGGATTCACTTGCACTCAGCTCGTCCAGAAACTTGGGACGGGGGTCGATGAGGGTCTTACCGGCGCATACTGCGTGAAGAACGGCGCCCAGTACGACCCCGCCGCGTGCGGCGGAATCACACTTTGTGATCCAGCGAAGGCAAATTGCGGCGCGGCTCAGGGCGTGGGCGGCCATTAGCGTTGAAGGCGTCTCCGACGCGGACCGCAATTGGCAGGCGCGCCGAGTTGGCGGTGGCGGACTTTCTGTTTGCTAACGGATTTACGCTGCTCGCGCGCAATTTGAAGCTGGGCGCCCTCGAGCTCGATGTCGTCGCACGCAAGCGGGCCCTCGTGGTTATCGTCGAGGTTCGGACGCGCGGGCCGGGCGCGTGGGTCCGAGCCTTTGAGAGCGTCACCTGGGCAAAACAGAAGAGGATCCTGCGCGCCGTTGAGCGCCTATGGCGCACGAGACTCGTCAGGTCCGCCACGATCCAGCGAGTGCGTGTGGACGTTGCGGCCGTGACGTTCGCAGACGGACGCACATCGATTGAATACGTTGCTGGGGCCGTTGGATAGAGAGGCCTCGTCTACCCTTTAAGCCGTAGGCCATCCCGCATCGCATCCCGCACCTTTCGCAGTGCATTCGCTGCCTCGTCGGGCGCACTCGCTTCAAGCGCTGAGAGGGCCGCGTCAATCTGCTCAAGTTGTCGCGCCTCGAAGGAGCGCAAGTTCGACACCATGTCGGTAAAGGCTCCGAAGAAGTCCTTCAACTCGTCTCCCTTTCGGAGACGCGCCTCGACGTGCAGATTTCCTTCGCCAACCTGTTTGAGCAGACGCTTCATTTTGTAGACAGGCCCAGCGACTTTGTGCGTGAAGTAGATCCCGAGCAGCCCGATGAGCGTGACCATGAGCGCGAGCCCGCCCACCAGAGACTCGATCATCAAGCGCTGCCGACGAATCAATAGCGCCTGCTCTTGAGCAAGACGCTTGTCGTGAGCGTCAGCCTCGCGATTGAATTCCGTCATTAGCTCCGGACTGTCCGACGCAAGGTCCTTGACGTTCATGCGACTGACCTCGGACACCTTGCGGCTCTCCTCGACAAGCGCGGTGCTTTCGGTGAATACGGCTCCAGTGGTCTGATAGAGAACCACGCCCATGACGCCGCTGATCGCTATCGCGACGGCCACTAGGGATCCTGCGTACTTGAGCTGAAAGCGAGAATCGAGAAGGTAGTTTCGCACACTCCGATGGTAGGGAGCGGCCCGCTCGGACGAGATGGTTGACGAAGTCATGGGTACCCTTGTCTCCTCCCTCAGCTACGCTGCTCGATCTTTCATTTGAAGTTTTCGGCAAACAGTTGAGCCGCTCGAGCCGCGACCATGCTCATCAACTGGTCCTCGGCACGCTTGTCGCCGGGCATGGCCCCCGGCAAGGTTGCCCCGGCGGGGACCTCGCCGCGCAAATCTTTTCCCGGGTACGAGAATACTGCGATCTTCACGCGAACGCGCAGGCCCTCGTCAGTGGAATCGAATTTTTCGACGCTAATGGCTAAGAAATAACCCTTCAGCGGGCGCCTTGCGAGCGTGACCTTTGCGGCCTCCACGGTCTCGCCTGACGGTGCGATCTGATAGAGGCCTACCTTCTCTAGCTCCGCGGCAATCGCGCCATGTACGATTTGCTCAACTTCGGCGGTGGCCCGCAAGCTCCTGTTCGTTACCCGCGAAAGTGAGACATAGTACTTCGCGTTTCCCGGAGCGGTCACAGCGCTCGCTGCCGTCGCCGCAACATCCGGGGCACCGTGTGAAGCGTGGATTGAGTCAATTGCGCGCTCTATCGCCGCCCGAACGCTTGTGTTGGTCTCTTGTGACGCCCGCTCTCTGAGGCAAGCAATCGACGACGACCGACCAAGACGGCGCAGACCGACCGCAACGGCATGTCGGACTACTTCGCTCGGGTCTGCGAGGCCCGCACATAGGGGAGCTACTCCGTCGTCGTCGTTGG
>WNFI01173930.1_pt1 | contig 10639 bp, 9 predicted proteins | sample 5400471 | NCBI WGS metagenome assembly WNFI01 (sample SAMN13153348, study PRJNA577476) | soil metagenome | isolation source: 100 cm saprolite on Douglas fir-dominated hillslope | place: USA:California | collected 2013-09-17 | reverse complement strand
TTGGCTTTGAATTACAAATTAGTGCCCTACAGCAGCTTGTTCTCGAGATCACACTGTAAGATAGAGTTCAGTTCACGTATCCGAGCGGAGACATATTGCCTCGCAGCAGCGCCGAAGCCGGTTCCGCGGCGAGGACCTAGACTTCGATGCTGTCCCGAACTGCGTTACTGTAAGTATTTGACTTTTTTCATTTATTTGCAACGATTCGTTACATTTGCTCGCCCAAAGCCAAGCCTGCTCGTCTATCTGGCAGTTTCCATGCATACATAGGTGACTATGTGACACCCAACGGTCAACCTTTCACGGATCATGGCACGTATGTCCTCGTGTCCGGATCCCAGTCAGGTTAAGCATCAAGTCCCAATGATATTGTCTCGTAACGAATCGGCTACGGCTACGAGAAGCCATCACACCGCGTTGGGACCGATCCAAACTTTGAGGTTACAGCACCAATTCGTCGGGATGTTTACATTGTTCGGCATATATAAGTCGGCTCCATACCCTCTATCCCTCTCACATCTGACTTCCACTAAGACGCCTGGTAGATCCCTACCTAATTTCTAATACATCACAATGTGTCATTCCCGACGGTATGCCCTTCCCCCGTTCCTAGGCAACAGTACTATCCCATGCTTACCCACGCCTCTCAGTGTCAAGAACATCTACTTGTATTGTGGTCACACCGTTGATCTGGTGCGTCGAGGCCCTCTAAAGTCTGGCTGAGTAATCTGATCGAGAATATCAGAAAGAGGAATTAGTGCGTACTTAACTATCTCGTCTCAAGCGTCAGTCGCCGGGCCAAGCAACCTGAGGGATATTTACAGATTCAATGCGCAGACACCCACTGTCGACTGAGCCCTTTCCACCCCACGAACTGCGTTAACTGTAAAAAGACGTGTTGGCAATAGTAAGTCCTTTTCCAAATTCGGTGGACTATCTTCAAGTTCTCATATATCACTGGCATCCGTGCGTACGATCAAATGTGGCCCCCAGTCGGCAATTCCCGGAGCAATATGGTGCGCACTCGTTGGTAGAATGCTCACTTTGCATCCGCATCTGATAAGGCTCCTTGCAGCACCTCAAATCTCAAGTTATTGTCCCTCATGTTCAGGGCGTGCCAGACGGGGGTGATTCCGTCCGTCGTGTGCACCTTAATGGAATGCTTGCTTGCTCGACGCCAGCCAATTACTCACTACGTAATTATACCACAGATCATAGTATATTGTACATCGCTACTACTTCTTGCACACACGCCCATACTTACACCCCACGGTCATGACTCTGAGCCGATACTAGCTTTGCGTTATATAACAGACCTCGTAAGCTCCTAATCAACCGAGATAAAAAGATTTAGGAATGAATAAGTATTTTTTTTCCCGAATACCTAAGCGTGTATCTTGACGTATAGAAGACACATAAAACCAAAAACACCCAGGAACAACTCATGAAATTACAGAGTCACTGGAGTTTCGTTCAATATCCGCGGGCCAATTGAATCAAAATTATTGAATGTATCAACATGGTATCCCTGATCGAAGTCTGGCCATGGGCAATCGTAGACGATCTGATGGATTGAACAATTGTATCGTATAGTCGAAATTGCGGACCTCTCAAAATTTGGTAACCTGGAGACTGGACATTATGGCAAGGGTTCTCAAAAACTCTTGATGGGGTGTACGTGAGTTGCATACATGGCCTGCCATACATTCTCACGATGTGACTGCTTGTTACGGTAGACGGAGAGAAAACCCACGAGTCCAGACTCCAGAATAGAACAAAAGAGAAATCAACGGGGGCTGCTGTCTAACAATCTGCGTAAATTTGGGAATAGTATTCTGAGTCAAGCTTGCGTATTCCAGTGATTTGGCTCGGAAACGTACTTTGGCGGACACCTTTGGCCATCCATAAGATGCTTTTTTATGGTATGTACGTATGCAACCCGTCGCAGTCAAGGCGAATAGCCCATGATCATATGGTGGGGGTCGTCCCCAATATCAATGCTTTCCCCGTACGTCCCCGCCAAGAGGTGAGTAAAGGGCATGGGTTTCTCGCGTTTCTGTAATGAGTGCCAGTGTTCTGAAGCATATTATCGAGTTTAGACTCAGAAATGAGATTGGAGAATTTTGTGGTGTCAAAAGAGGAAGACGTCCGCATCGTTCAATGCTGATTTGTTCCCTTGGCTGTACCACACCGACGACACCGCTGGATGGGATATTGTGCTGTGTATTAGTGAGTGATGAATGCACATGATGATGCATGATGTCCGAGAGCTTCTAAACTTCCGTAAACGTAGAACACATGATCATGTGGGGCCAACACACACCACTGGCATGCAATATCGATCATCTCGTGACCGGCGGAAAGACACAGGAGATTCAGGTCATACTGTACGTCTGGGTGACATACCGTAGCCCACCCGATTTTGCATAGATTGCCGGCTCGGGAAGTAAAACTGGTCTTGACAGCACCACAGTCGACTGGCCATGTGGTTACGGTGCTCTCCCTGGATCTTGTTTATGCCTAAGACTGGTTTCAACATGCAGAAATTTCAAGTAATATTATCAAATCACCCGCGGATTTTTTTCCCCGAATCCGCATTTGTACATTGCGCCGCGGCACATAACTGTAGACTCGGCCCGAGCCACGTGCTAGTGGAATGCACCTGGTCATCATTCCCGACCGCATGCTTGCGAGATTTCTTCGCGTTGATGGGCAAATGAACCCGAATTCGTGAAAGACTCACACAAGGACTTATAATCGTCCCGGATCACACTAGCTATTCTAGGTTGGTGGCACCGATTTCGAGCGCTCTATCAAGGGCGCAAAATATCGCCTTATTAGCCAAGCTGTCGCTAGCAATAAACTCGCGTGACAGTGCAGTTTCACACATCAACCAACATTTCACTACTAGTGAATCATTCCGGCGCTGCTTGCCTAACACATTGATACGTCAAGACTCTCCACTAGTACAGCAGGCCCGGGCGTAAACCGAAAGCCAGACAGATGCCAATGGCTTTTCGAGAAACCTGGGAAGAGTAAGGGCGAGACATCCGGAAATAGTCAGATTGACACGATATGGAGTCAAACGAGGATGTGGGACGCGTTCTCTTCAATTGTGAGTCATTATGTACCCTTGCCAGTGGTTCGGCCTTGAAGCCGCCCCAAAGCATTTTTCTGCGCCAGCTACAGCCATAGGATAAGCAATTTTTGCTGATGCCCAAGGGGTATGTTTTCTCCTGTACACCACCTGACACAGGTTTCACGATTATTCATTTATTATTTCGTCGCTGTCCGTGAGCGGGCATCAGGTACAATCCTCCCCCCTCGGGTTGTTCTCTTCAAGTGCCACCGCGATTTCCCCTTGAATATTATGAGTCCAAACGGTAAAGCAGACCGGGAACCAGTTTATCTCGCACCCCCACTGATGGTGAGATGACAGTCCTTGTATTAATTCTTTCACCCTCGGAACTTCCCTGCCAGCTCACGCAAGATGCCGGTTCTTATCGCTGCCATATCCATACATCCATATCCTCGTTTCGCTGCCGGGAGGCGAAAGAGTGGCCACCCTCACCTGAAGCCCGCATGATCTCCAATAATCGTGTCCTGCTGTACTTTTGACCTTTCTCAATAACAACCTGAAGTTTATATACGTAACAGTCGCCTTTCTCATACAGTTAAGTCGTCCCTCTGTTATCGTTTTTTCTAATGCCTATCCTCCTTTCACAAGTATGTGTCTATCCAATCAATATCTAATATATTTGTAGAACTGGCCGTCACGTACAGGGGGAAGAAGGGGGAAGAGCGCTATGAAGTTGTACAGCGGATCATGCAAGTGGGCCCAGTACGGTTTGACTACTTCTGTTAGTACACAGCCTTGCCGTTACCGAATTTATGTTTATTTGCCAGCCAATCACCCGTGCTTTGGGCTACTCTCAATGGTTCATCATTTTTATGTGGTTTCTCACGGGCCATGACCTTATGTTGGCACGTCTGACGTGATCTGATGTGCCAGTCACCTGTCTGCTCCCAGCTCTCAAGTCAGGCGCGGTCAGGATTTCTCAAAATCGTCAAATTGACTACATGTGTCTGGCAATCAGCCAATCAAATCGTTCTTTCGTCTACGAAATTCATTCCAATTAATAGATTGAACGGCTTTTACCGTAAGGTCATCGATTTTTTTATGTTACTGACCAGATACTAGATTGTCATTTACTGTATATATATACTTCTGTAGGTCACATCAAGCCGCGTGTCTCTGGGGACAAATGGGCATTTTTTTGTAACCTTCCTAGTTTGCATAACCAGAGGTAGGGTTATTCTACCATTGTCCTCAATGGCGAAGGTTTAAAGGATGCAACTCATTCATGGCGCGAGTAGATCCATGCGCTCATAGCAGATCCCACAACCAGTGTCTTTGGTCGTACGGAGGTCCAAGAACGCCTTGCGAACCTTTCTGGTGGTGTCGCTGTCATCAAGGTTGGCGGCTCTTCCAAGGTGGAGGTTGGCGAGAAGAAGGATCGTTACGATGATGCTCTTAATGCGAGGCGCGCTGCTGTCGAAGAGGGCATCCTTTCTGGCGGTGGTGATACCACCATGGTGTGGCACTGCTTAAGCTTCACTTACTCTCACTTCCTCTGCACCTGGTGCTGCCAATTTCTCTTCAATATTATGCACGGTTGCCAACCCTGACGTTAAGCCGATCCCAACGGCCAACTTTGACCAGCGGCCTTGGCATGTCCATCATCCTTTTTGTGTGCTGACGCAGCCTACTCGCACAAATCGAATGGGTATGATGCGGGCAAGGGCGAATTCGTCGACCCAATCAAGCCGGGCGCCATCAGCCCACTTAAGGTTGGACTGTGCTTGTTAATGCGGCCGGTATCACTAGCTTACTCATGACTAGTGAGGTGAGCATCGTGAAGGCGGCCGACATTTCGAAGCTCCGGTAGTCAGGAGATTACTTGTCCACCTGCTTCGCCCTCTTCTCAGGGGAGAGAGTGGTCATTTGCTAGAGAGAGCCAGCGACCAACTGGCGAATGACAAGTATGATAAGCAAAATCGGTATGTCTGAAAACATCTCATTCTAGTCGACATGCTGGCATGTGACGGCCGCTCGCAATGCGGCCTGTAGTTTTTAATGTTCTCCGAGAATCGACCGCTTTTCACTACAAGGGGTAGAGCTGGTGAAGCCTTCGGTGCGAAGCGTGACCTCACTGGCCAGGCGGCACCTTATTCTATGTTCAAGTTCAGTGTCGTTTCCGATGAAGGAATGTCCCTTCTAGGTAGAATAACCAGATGGTTTTCGCAGAGCTCCGACCAGAACGCGCTTAGTGCCGGTGGGCGCTCAACAATTTGTATAAGTTTCTAAAGTCCACGGGCCTAGGCAATCCCACTTGTGGGTCCGATGACCCTGTGACAACCGCGGAATTTAGTCGTTCTGCGATTGTCTTACTCTTCGGACAGACGAGGCACCAGCGTTTACTGTAGTAGACCAAGCTCGACGGGTCCCGGGTCGGCGGTGTTGGCCAATTTATTCAGGACATGGGCGAACCTAGCACGCCCGAGCCAGATCGAGAGACACTCATCAGAAGTGTGGCATCCTGTATGTCCGTGTTGACTCTGTCGCACAACCTCAGCCGCGGTGGCAGACTGGCAGTACTGTACAGCAGTCTAAACAAAGCCATCCGGCGAGTGAGATGCTGCATTCCGCATTCGATGCTCAGGTCGGGCGTAGGGCAGAGTCCAGGTTCTCTCGCAGGGGATTCATTTCCGTCAGACGGACAGTGAATTCCCTGCATACTAGGATGACTAGCGTTAATGATGCGAGTTGTGCGGGACATTTTTCTAGCAGATGACATCTTGCTGATGGTCAGTCGGTGATCTTCCCACCAAGAAAGCTTCTCTGGCGTCCGGCGTACCACACCATTTTCACTAACCACATCTGTCGCACTCCGTTGTCGATAGGCAGCCCATTCTTGCGCCACTGGCACAAGGGTGAAAGGAACATGATCCGAAAAAGGCAATGTTTGACTGCAAGCGCCCAAACCCGTCACGGTGACGGTAATTGATTCCTCTCCAAGTCCGACGCCATCGGGGATATATAACCCTCTCCGGTGTGTGTCCACGTCATTGTCACCTTATGGCCCTGGAATGGCCTTGCTCGTACACATTGCCTCGACTGAGTTCATGAAGGGACGCCTAATTTACTCCTAATACAGTAAGCCACTAAGCCTCTCGCCACCACCAACATTCAGTAACTTAATTGATGTATGATGTATCAAGTATTTATCACAGACTAGGCCCATTTTGGATTTGGACGGCCAATGAGTGACAAACAAGTTGACACACGGATGAATGAACTGTATTACGCCCAGGGGATAATCCGCAGCGCCACAGCATGATGAAGTTACCCCGTACTAAAGAGAGCACAATATTCGAATGCTATCTGGATGCTTTTGTTCGAATGCTCTCTGGATGCTTTTGTAATGAGCGCAATAGGCTTTCATGACTCGAGCGGGAGTTTCTCAATTTCATGCCGTTTCCTGCGAAATAGACTGTTGATTTCCCAACACGTAGGATAACTGTGACCCACTCTACACAATCAAGGAAGACAAGTTCTCAGAGCCGCACTGACAAATGGTTCATCACTTTTTGGTTTCTCGTGTGTCAAGTGACGTTGCAACTCCTAGTCCCGCTCATTCACCTACACCGAGTGATACAGAAAGAAATCATTACGATACTACTCGGAGATACTCGGAGATATCCATTGCATACGTTCTTTCTATCCAAATAACAGACAATACCCAATGGAATTGCGATGGAACACACGCTTCCATCAATGTGAATACTATATGACAGATGGTGCAATTGAAGAGGCTCTGCAGCTCTAGAGACTCGAATAAGATTGTAACAAATGGCGCTAATGGGCGGCCGGGTCCAGGCAAGACGGAGTCATTCCAATGATACTGTAACGATCATAACACGATTAGCCCCGAGCAGATATAAGCACTGCCCTTTTGCATTTTGTAGAAAATTTGAGAGGTAATGGTTATTAGCCGGTACCAGTGTTCTAGGACCAACTGTCCTAAATAGTCTAAATATCTCGATTTGATGCGCGGATGTTATGTACCCTCACTCAGGATCGTATGCTTTCGCTATGCTCGGTGTCACTAGCATCACTGAGGGCTTGGTATTTTTTGCCTTCCTAGTCTACCTTATACTTCCCAGATGCAATGAAGCGTGCAGGCCGGGGTCCTGAACGAGTACGATCGGTAAAAAGGGCGCTAAAATGAGTTTACATCTGGGTGAACTTGTAATATCTAATGGGTCAGCACGGCCCTCGCACAGAAATTCTCCGATTAGTGGTCATGCTCAATCCCAATTCTTGGTGCCCCGCCACCACCACTGTCCACGATTGGGCGCTTGGGCGCGTGGAAGGGTCAAGGTCCCACCAAACTTTAACAACCTACTCTTTAAATTCAGATCATAGGCACGACGGGAGGCGGAGAGTCTCACTTCATTCACGCACTGCCAAGGCTGTGTGCATGCACTAGGAAATTCATTAGCATATTTTACGTATAGTACACTGGCGCGAAAAGCCAAGGCAATTCAAAACCTCGTAAACACGATCTACCAGCCAAGCTCAGCCACGGAGGAACGGATGTACTAGTGCCTCCTTCGGGGTGATGCGCCTTGCAGGGTCGAGGGCAAGACATCTGTCCAGTATGTCAACAAACGACGTAAGGAGTTTGCGCTCGTCGTCTTTCATCTGCGCAGACGAGGGTGGTATAAGCCTTGCGCGCAGGTCGCGTGTGGGCTTCGAAATGTGCACCTTGCGCACCACGTCCTTAAACAATCCTGTAAGTCACCAAGGTTTGACGGCATGGGTCCAAGGAAGTCTACCAACCGCTCCTGTCACCCTATCTCTCTCGATACTATCGAAGCCACCCATTTCGTCAAAATAGCTATCACCGAACTTTGCTTTTTTTATCATCTTCTGGTTGAACCGTCCCCTCAACTCCATCATGAGCAATAACATTTGATTATTTGACCGGCCAGGGAGGAGTATCTTTCCTGTGTAAAGCTCATAAAGCGTGCAACCAACAGACCAGATATCTAGCGCTGGATCGTACGGAATCCCAAGAACTGTATACCCCGATGAGAACAAAACTATCAAAGCGGATAGAACTCACTGATTTCTGGTGCACGATAAAACCTGCTGACCAGGTAAGGTGTAATCTCGTTCTCGGAAGCATCAGACGCTGAGCCAAGGTCACACAACTTTAACTGTGTCTTCTGCTCATTGACCTGTGCGAGGGTGCATGAGATAAAGTGCCAAATGGGATTTTGAAGAGCAAGGGTAGCAAGCAAACGTACTAGTATATTGTCGGGTTTGATATCTGCGTGCATGATGTTACATTTCCGCAAGAGACTAAGCGCAAGGAAGAGTTGCTGTGCGTACGCGCGGACGGCACGAATGTTCAGTCCAACATCTTTGCCAAAGCGTTTAACTACGTCACGCAAGTTCATACTATATGACGGGGACATTAACACAACATCCGACGAGATAGAAGATAGAAGTGACCTGAGTGACTCGAAAACTAAGCATAGGTGACCGCGGTGCTCGAAGGTCCGCTCCAGGCGGACCACATGCTTTTTATCCTCTGGATCAGACTGCCTGAGCTTGTTCAAAATCTGCACTTCTTTTTGTCCTGCTTTGTACCTGGCCTCAAGTGAGTGTCAAAACGGAGGCGAGGGCCGGATGCAACAAACATTGACTCCTGGCTACGGATTATTTTGATCGCGATTTCCTTGCCAACGTCGCCTGTCTCACTTTGGAGCACCCGGGCGCGTACGACATTGGCAAACATGCCCTTTCCAACAGAGGAAAATACTTGGTACCGACCACTGTCGAGATGCTCACCGAGGATAACTTGATAATAGCCTTCGGGGTCTGCGGCAGTATCCAAGGTTGTTGTGATGAGAGCTGGTAGCGCGGGTTTCTGAGGGAGCCGTAGAAAATCAATGTGGCTACGTATGAGGGGCCAATAGGAGACTTACAATTAGTTTCTTCACCTTCTTGGTCTTTTTCTTCTTGTCGGCCACAAAGACAGCAAACATATCATCCACATCATCTACATCCTCTTCTTCCTCTATCATTTCAACGTCCTGATTCAACTCTTCTTTCGTGCCGCGCACCCGCCTTTGCTCATCTTCCCTGCGATCTAGACTTGGGTCGTAGTCTGCAGCGGATATCTGCTCCCGCGCACCATCGCGTTTCGCCTGTTCCTGAGCCTCCGCTTGGGCACCCTCTTCCTCACCTCCTTTCGCGAGCTCAAATATGTCAGGTGCCGGCGACGCAGATCGGGACTCTCGGCGGTCTAGCGTCGTGAAATTCAACATATATTCCAGGGAAGAGGATCTGAGATCACTCACTCGATGGGTCCACAGACTGGTCCCGTGAAGTGGGTCCTACGCCATTCTCCCCAATAATGCTGTGACGCTGAGACTGGGGATCAGAAACGACGGCGGACGGAGGCGGCGGTTGGACCGCACTACTAGGCCCCGGGCTAGGACTGGCTTGTGTAGTATTGACACTAGCGACGCCGGCGTACTTAGCAAGGATGGCCTGCCGTTTGGCGCGGCGCGCAGCGAGGGTCACCTCGATCGGAACAGGAGACGTAGCCAACTCAAGTTCAGGCTCAGGCTGCGTGGCAAGTGTGGTGTTAGGTGGAGGAACGCTCGAAGGAGGGTGTGACCCTAGTGTACTAGGCATTTTCCTAGGAGATGGAGATGAACCGCGCAAAGGGTGAGGGGATATTCTGTGCGTATGCGTGTCAAAATCGAATATGGCCAAAGACGAATGATACTCACTCGCCCTCTTCCCTATCGGAGTCGGGCGTCCTTCGCAGACGTGATGAACTATCGGATGGAAGACGGGGAGACTCGGGAGTACGATGTCGTCGCTCGTCAGCATGCGAAGAACGCCTTCCGCGATCCTCGTGCCTATGATCGCGATACCGGTCGTTGTCTCTCCTAGCCCTATCTCGTCTATCATCTCGTTCCCGCCTTTCATCTCTTCGTCGGTGATCATGGTCACGGTCCCGTCGTGGGCTGTAATCTCGTCGATAGCGATCGTCCCCAGTATGCCTGTCCCGCACACCATGAGATTTTACAGAGGTGCGCGCATCCTTCCAATTTCTAGGTTGAGAATCGCGAGACCGCTTTCTATGTTCAGTGTCTACGTAGCCATCGTGGGGACGCTTTGAGCCTGAAGAGGTGTTAGTCATGTTTTTGGAGGCGAGTGCGTTGTTACGGGACACCGCACGATGAAAGAAAAAGAGACGGGCGTGAATAACTTTGCTGACGGAAAGTTCGGCACTCCTGGCCTGGTCGTGATCGTTGGAAAAGTGATGAGCGATGTCTTTGTCGTTGTTTGGTTTCAACCACACACACCGAAAACCGGCATTCTCCAGATTAGTTTCGCGCCGAAATTAATATAGCTCCCCGACTTCAAAGTGTGATCACTATAGTAATTAGGAATCGCAATTAGACCCACAGTAGTTCACATGGGTCGGGACAATAATCGAGGCAAACTCATTTGTTGAATTTACGCAGCAACCTAAATGACTGTGCAATG
>WNFI01358045.1_pt1 | contig 10640 bp, 15 predicted proteins | sample 5400471 | NCBI WGS metagenome assembly WNFI01 (sample SAMN13153348, study PRJNA577476) | soil metagenome | isolation source: 100 cm saprolite on Douglas fir-dominated hillslope | place: USA:California | collected 2013-09-17 | reverse complement strand
GAGTTACATTGTGCGAGGTTACAGTACAGTAGATGAGGGATAAGGAAAGGTGAGATTAGAGTGAAAAACCCATATTGAACTTCCGACGGTCCGTGAAATTTTATCGGATCGGGAATAGGTTTATGGAGAAGTTGCGATGATGAAAACCAAAAATATTCACTGAGGGGAAAAAGATGTGAGATGGAATTGGGACTCGGAAAGAATCGAAGAAGAGGGGATGGGATGACAATGGGTATTGGGGACGAGGGTGGATGGACCCGCGGTCTCCGGAGGATACAGTAACGCCGGAGTATGGTTGGTATCTCCGGTGGATATGAGTAAGTGGAGATCCTCAAGCGAGATCGTGCGCGCCCGCCTGTGTTCATTATTTTCCTGCTCACCCGCTGTCTTCACCATCTCCATGTTCTCCTCCGGAATCCCATGGTTGGCACCCACATTATCTCGAATATGGTTCGTAAGATGATATACGGTAAAAAATGTTTCTCCGCATGTACAGGTGTACTTTTTGGCTCCCGGGCTGTGAAAGCTTTAGGGGAATTGAAATGATAACAGAAAGCAGTCGGCTTACTGCTTTGACCTGAGATGGCGAAATATATGCGATTTCTGTATTCTGCGAATACCACATAAACGGCAAGAATATGGTCTAGAAGGCTGTTAATATGAGTAAATGTAGTGAGAATGAAATACTGGCTTGAGTTCCTTTGGAACGTGGTTCCACAAATGACGACGATAGTCACATCGAGTCCTAAACTGCTTAACACAGCCCTCTGTCTGGCAGACATAAGAAGTCCTGGAATTCCCTGGCATGTCTATTGAGTAGCGAGGTATTGTGGTGAGGGAAGTGAAAACACCAAGGGGGAGCTCTGCCACTCGCCTCAAAGCTCCAAACACAGCGCCAATTTATATGCCATGGAGTCTTCGGGGCCTCCTCAGTGGTTTGCCGCCCACCTCAGCGATACTGATGAAGGTTTGACACCGAGGCGCCAAGGTAGAGTATATTTCCATATCAGGATAGGATCTAATCTGGGAAGACAGAGAGATGGTGGCGCTGCCCACACGAAAGCAGATGATCGACTGAAAATCTATTGACGGGTTTCAAGGCTTCATCACGACTTGTGAAGTGGTGCCTTTCAATCAAGAGTGGCCAGAACCAAAATATAACTATTGGCGCGTTGGGCTAGTGAGTTCCAGTGGAACTTTGAGGGGGGCTACGTGCGAACACGGCGCCGGCAGCCATCAGTTTCCACATAGGGGCAGGCTAGCTGCCGGGAGGTGCATGGAGGGATGGGCAGGCAGTCTTAAATTAAAAGACTGGTCGAGCACGTGGCCGCAATTCCCACACCTGATGCCGATGGAGCTGATCGTCCTGAAGAAAACGTTTGGAGGTGGGCCCACCGGCTCAAAGAATGTACGGGTGGCACTCATGCTTGTTGCGTCACTCAACTTGTGCGAATGATCGCTCAACTCTGACCTCGGATGTCTAGTTTGACTCTAGTCTAGAGAGTGTGTGGTTATGGCATACCTACAATCTCCTTTCGTCGAAAAGGGTTGGACCCATTGTAGCAAAATTAACCACCTGGCATCTGGGTGCTCCGGTGTCTGTGACATGTTCAATCTGGCAGGCTTGACAGAATGACTTGTAGCTTATACACGTCTTATGGGAAAGAAATGATCATTACGACAGCAGTGTTCTTGGTCTCCATGGCTCAATTAGAGTCGGCATCTACGGCCTATCTGGGATTTTCTATGAAGAAGAAGCGGAGCGATCCAAAACGTTTCACCTCCAGGGTTGCAACTCGGCTGCGCCTCGCTGTAAAGATCTGGGCCATCATGTAGTGGGAGGTGACCCGGTACAAATTCTGTGCAAAACATCAGAACAGATGGCGAAACGTAATGATACGTTGTCGTTGTCCTCGGTGATAGAACAATCTTGGATTAAAGCGTCCTCCTTCTGTTTCTGCCATTGACGAAGAGTAGAACGGTGACGGTTGCACATGCGAGGTACATCAGCCACGCAGATTCGATTTCATCTTGAATGATGACCTCCAATTATCTTCAAGATCAATAGCCCCGATACTGACGGCATGGACTTCGCCGAATACAAAATTGGTAATGTTCCAGACGGCATCCACGGCTTCTGAGGACGTCCTGCTAAAACATATCCGATCAAGTGAAACGACAAGAGAGGAACCTGTTGTGCACCTCTCGGGTAGCAAATCCAAGGTTCTGTCCACAGCCGTAGGGAGCGGATGTGGAGGGGAGCGGGGCTGACGGGAGGTGAGAGATGAGAGATGATGTGGCTGAGGCCTAGGCTCCGAAACGGGGTCTGGATTATGGGAGATGCGAGTGATCCACGGCTTATGGGTGAGGCGGCGAAACCAAAATCCAGGTGGCAGTTGAATATTGGAGTTAGCATGTGCGGCGGATGGTGGGCGACTGCTGATCTGCTTGAGACGCTTGGCCGGATTTCAAAGCGAGAAGGGGTGACTTTCCGATCTCTCTGTCATCCCAGTGAACCACTTGAGCGTGGTTCTGGTGGTGAAACGTGAAGTGACCCCTAAGCCGCTTAGCTGGAAGCTACTAGACAATCAACTGTTCCATGAATCAGATCGAGGGCATCATCTCGTAGTATGGTCCGGATTGAATGGTTTTGTAGCTGAGGACCGTCCCGATACGGTGATTCAGTAGGAGCTTGGAGGCAAATGGATAATCAAAGGGAGGATCCATCACGCATGTCTACCACCTTGTCGTAGCAAATGACTGTAATCCCAAACGTTAGAATTAAAAATGTCAATCGCTGTTCCGGCGAGAGATCAATAACACATGCGCACACAACGTTCACTTGCAAATCGAGGGTCACGGCGAAAACAGAGCACTTGCATACGCCGCTGATAATCCCTACATCTCCTAAGGGTCTCCTAGGAAGAATGAGAGGATCACTAATGCCTTTAGAATGTCGGTCAATAGTATAAACCAAAAAGGGTCCCATCCTGACGCTGGAAAGGGATCTGCGGAAAGGGATTCCGAAATGCCTGACCGAGGTCCGAAATGATCGTGTTGTCTTCAGGTCCATCAGATCAGCAGGGGTCTGGACCCAAGTGTCAGTATGGGGTCGTCGTGGGAGGCTCATTTCTTTGGTTACTGCATTCCTGCGATGGATTTCGATAGGTTCGGAGTTACGGAGCTGCCAGATCTATTCTGGATGTCGTTCGGGACACACACCGAGCGCTACGATACGCCAGCCCGGAATGGCCCATATTCCACATCAGGCTTGCTTATTCAGGGTGTAATGAGTTACGGGACATCAGTCAGGGCTGCTGTGCATGGTATTAGTGCTGTGGAGCGGGTTGTGCTGCATAGGGGTCGGTCCAGGGTCGGAGATGAACATTCGGGTCGAGAATCGGGAGCTGTCGCGTGCGCAAGTTGCACCTCGGCAGGAATGCCTTGGACCTCTCGTCATATCTCATTGAAAAATGATACGTCATTGTGTGCGTTCAATTAGGAGGCTTGCGGCCAGCGGTAACGCTGAAAGAAGATCGGAATGGCAAGATTGTGACCCGAGACACAGCAAATCGCGAGCGATGCAATAGTAGCACAGGTCGTGAAATTAACTTTTGCTTCTTTTGGATCATAACTCATGAAACCCCCAGTCCATAGAGCGCCGCAGTAGCAGTGGAGACGCAAGCTTCATTTGCATAAAAAGCGATGCTATCTACGAGGCTTCTTGGGTTCTACTGTTGTAGTTCAGGATCAGTTAGGCGTTCGCCGATGGGAACTGTTGGCGGGATAACGATGTGTCAATGATATCAGTCATCACCGATTTGATGTGATGGTGACCTAGAACCATCCCCCTGACAATTCGAAGATGGAAAAGCAGTGCATTTGCGAAAGTTGTCTTTACAGACGTATTCCTTGAATGCGCGGACGAGGGCCCCGGAATGATGGCTTATTGCCATTGGCTGAATGGCCGGCCGAGCGCTAGTGCGGATATCCCAATCAGGGATAATGGCCTGTCGCCTTGAGTATCTTGCTGTTGTTTCGGGTGATATGTGTGAAATAGGAGAATTAGCTCTCTTGACCACGTTCCACGTTCAGGGGATTTTCTCTTTGCTTCCGTCCACAGCCCAGCATCTTTTGCCAGTGTCAAAAAATTCCGTACGCCGCGCGCAACGTCTAATCCAAGAAGCCCAAGGCCGCCAGCAGCTTCTCAGAATAACTCAGATCGTGTTCCGAGTAGGTATTACCTAATCTGATCGTTAAGGCTACCTTGCTTCCATAGAGCTGTCAAGCGCTCTTAACAACATTGTCTCCTCCATTATATGAGTTCCAGCTCGGGCTATACCTCCTGCTCTCGCCGCCGTCGTTATGTCTTCTGATAGGTACCAGAGGGATCTTGACCGAGACGCTCTCGAATGGAGGGCGCCAGAGGTAAGCTTAAGCCTTATTCAGGGGAAGTGAGACGCAGCAACGATAAACCTCACGTCTCCTGTTGCTTAGGTTGCGGAGTTCCTCCGCTTTCGATGTTTGGAGTGGCCCCCATCACACTGTGCGAGTATACTAGAGGAGATATGGCAAGGAATCTTGGCTCCTTTTTTCGAGTTAGTCATACGCGAATCATTTTTTGTTCAGCAACGTATCATGTCGCGTCTAACCCACTATCGCTCAGACATAGACCCAATGACATCAAAAAGCAAGTCATTCTCGTTGAACGAATCGCGACTGTTGACTCTATTTGGGCGCAAGTCGGTCCACTTCCAATTAACTACCTCCCTATATCCAACGTATGCAGCGCAATAGGTATGTTATTCTTATCGTCGAATGGTGACTCTTGCACTAACTCACACCATCTGCCACCACTTGTAGCTTTCGTGCTCTCAATGGTCATCCCTCCGCACCCGGAGGATGATTGGTTATCAATCGCCGCCATATTCGTTCACTTCTGCCGTGTCGCGAATCGGGATGACCGTCCGACTTCCGTTCATATTGTCTGGCAAACTGCAAACGAGCAAGGTTTCCCTTCCCGCAAACGCCCACTCATCCTCGTGGATGAAGTTCTAACCTCTATCCAGGCCAGAAGCGCCCAACTAGAAATTAATGAATCGGCACGTGATTGCCGATCCGCTGGTCCGTCTCCGAACCATGTGGCCGTCTTTCGTATGCAGAAAGTCGAGGAACTACTAGATGCGGTGGCCGGAAGGTCCTGGCGCCTCTGGAAGATCCCTACAGAACCCCCCACACAGGCGACTGGGGAGATGGATGCACCATCTTCAGCACCCTTCCCTCGCTGCCAATGCAGTGCTCTGATACCATCGTTTTAGTGAGTTAGCGGTCTGCTTTCCATGGCCATCTCACCGCCATTGCCTATCCCCACCTGAAACTCAGGAACTGTACTGATACCGGTTTCTTGGACCCGAATAGTGCAATCAATCAACGACGACCTGTTTCCGCTCTTGGCTTCCATTTCAAAACTTTCCATCAGCTTTTACGTCAGTTCAAGTGTGGACAGGTACATTACGCAGCATTGTGCGACTCCGTGCTCCCGGCGTGTGAGGCATGTAAGTATGTGATGGGACAGATTGGGCTAGATTATACTGATCTCGTATGTGTTGTTTCAATGTCCTTGATTGAAACGTGGGAGTAACGTTTCGTCTTCAATAGGCACTAAGTTCGGCGATACCGAAGGAGCCTCTCTCGAGTCAATATGAACTCGAGGATGACGTGGAAGAAGACTACGAAGTCGTTGATCGTCCAGCGTCAAATGCCCTAGCTTTGTACACCAAACCACCGACCCCCTCGCCTTCACCTCCGCACCATTCTGACTCCAATTCCTCTCCGTCTCATCCCACAAAATCTCTAACCCGATCTTACGATACCTATAACCCACGTTATCCTCACCCACCACTTCCTCAACAGCGCGAAAGGGGAAGCGAATCACCGCTCCCTATATCTCAACGATATCCTCCCTCCCCGTCTCCTAGTCCCCCTAAAGGTTTGCAATACGACATTGCTAGCACCAACAATTCTGTGGTTAAGCGTACATGGATGCGCTCACCTCCGGCATATGCACGAGCAGCGGAGGTCATTGCTAACGACAGAAAGTCGATGCCAAAAGTCACGCCACCGCCACCTCCAGCGCACGGATCTGGTATGGTGAGACCGCCCCTGCCTCAGACTAAATCTCAGTCTAAGAAGGCGCCGAAGTCGGCAATGAAAGTCAATGGGAAGTCTTCGGGTGCGAAACGTCACCCGAACGGCACTGTCAGTCCACCTTCGTCGCCTAGCCCTCCCCTGCTTGCCACCCAGCAGCAGCAAGCGCTGCCTCAGGCTCAGGCGGCTGTTCAGTACCCTGATTCGTCTGCTCGGCAGCAAGCATTATCGCACCAGTATCAGCGTCAACAGCAACAGATACAGCAGCAGCAGCAGCAGCAGCAGCAACGGGCTGTGCAACCACAGCAGCAACAGACGCAACAAACTCAGATACAGCAACCGCGTATGGCGATGGTATTGCGATCTGCCTCAACCCAGCCTATGGATGGCCGAACAGCTGTTGCGTATCCTCGGTCAGCCATGAAGACCTCGCAACATCAGGACCAGCAACACCAACAGTTATCACGCTCACAAACCAGTTCGCGGTACGCCGCGGCACCTGCACCTGCACCGCTCCAGTTTACACCTGCCCCTCCCGATCACCAGGCCCACTTTCCTCATTCGTTTGCTCTCGTCCCCTCCCGGCCTGCTGCTCGTTCTCAACCTGTGCCACCCCGGCCTACAGCTGAACCTCCGCTTACCGTTGAACCACCTATGGCCATGCCTCGTGCCCCAGCAGCGTCTGTCTCTCCTATATCAGCGCAAGCTACGGTTCACTTGCCCTTCTTGTCTCCGCGTCTCGATTCCGAACCACCGACGCGCCCGCCCACTGCCCCTCCTGATGTAGAGTCCGCACCTCCCACTCGTCCACCCTCTACATCCCCCTACGTTCAACCTCCTCCACTCCCACCGAAAGACTCACGTTTCCAACACTCTGCCTTTTCTCTTCCGGCCTCGCCACCCTACCCATCTATACCTTCCCCGTCCCCGCGACCAATTCACACCCAACTGGTCCTCCATGAACATCCTCGAATCCGATTAGCGTCGGATTCTGCCTCTGAAGTTACTGTTAGTCCCAACGCCTCACCTGCTCTCACGAAAACGAAGACCAGGGTTAAGTCTTCTATCTCACGGTTCCTGAACCCTCCGATGATCGAGGAACCTGAGAGCGAAGCTTCTTCGCCTAGTGAACGTGACGATGACGTCGCTACACTCGCTACAGTCAGTGAGGCGCAAAGTATGTATCGTCGCTGGGGATATAGTCCGAATGCTAGTATTCCCGACATGGATGGTTCAGAGGGAGACGAGTGGGAAGAAGAGCCTGGTACCCCTCGAGCAGCGGCATTCGATATGTATGGGGCTCCTAGTATGAGTAGTTATAGTAAAGGGGATGATGAGGAGGCGGAGTATGACGAGTGGAGGAACGAAGGAACGAAGAAGTTCTCGAAGATGTTCAAGATGAAGGGGGACTTGTCATCTTTTTCTCCCTCCTCGAGGGATGGACACGGTCGCTCGAGGTCTGCTACGATAACGTCTCCTTATGCCAACTCACCGCGAACCACCTCAGACAAGCAATCTATAGCTTCTTCTCCTCCCACGTCTATCTCACGTGGACGATCAGGCTCAGGTGCTATTCCGCCCAAGATGCAGCTCTATCAGCGTATAAGGTCACCAGGAAGTATTCCAGGGTATAACATCCAGCAGCCATCTTCCGAGTACTCTGTGGAAGAGGATGACTCTTCTCTACCACCTTTAAATCCGAGTTCGTATTTTGAATGATTTTGTGTTTTATTCTTCATGATTTTTTTATGTCTTTGGGTCTTCTTATCTTAACTGTCCTTCTCTGCTTACCCACCAAAAGTAACGTCAGATAGGCCTATCGTTATTTTAGCGATTGATTATCCAGATTTCAATTCTTTTACGCCCTCCGCCATTATTTGTAACGATAACACGCTGCTTTTACTTCTTGACGTCCTATTGTACTAATTTGTCGACATATACCCTCTCGTTTATTTGGTAGTTCCAGACCTATCCTCTCCGCCTATGTGATGATACGTTCTTATAGCTTACGCATGTTATGCCTGTGCTTTCGTCGCTATACATCCTGAACCAAAATTTCCTTGGGCCGGACACCAACGAACCGGTGATTAATGTTATCAGCTCTTATCAGACTTGGCGGGCCTCCGTGACCGAAGCTCTATTTTTGGCATAATCATCGGAATTTTGCGAAACAAATTAGGCAATGTCGTGCAGCGGATATAATAGTAACGGCCTCGAACCTCCTCGAACGGGCTCTTACCCTCTGATGGCTGTGACCAAGTTGAGAGATATTCCTTCAGGCTTTCCGGATGAGGGTCTCGCCACCATCCTCAACGTTATCTGCAACGTGGAGTTCATCCTTGCGGTGCCTGCTAATATATTCTGTGGTATTGAACACTGTCGAAGAGCGATCAGCGCCATCAGTGGAGTTGCGGATACTAGTATGATTTCTTGTTGTGTGCATCTCGCAATGCATCCGCGAGTCATACTGCAGCATCTTAGCTGCTCCATGGGCAAATGCTCGCCCATTAGTCAATCCAAATCTTACTCCTTACACAAGAGGGACTCCGTCTGCCGCCGCCCGAGATGCCAATGGATTCACGAACAAAATCTCAAGGAACTGTGCTGTCAAGTCCCTTAAACCTGAAGTGATCAGCATGTGCTTACCCTTAGTACCTCCACTAATTTTCGATCTAGCCATAGACCAAGGTACGCAACGATCGTTGTCATGCTCAATTTGTGTGCACACCGATCGATTCGAAACGTGTAGCTGTTCAGTTGTCCTCGAACTATGAGCTCGAATATGACCAAATCCTTCTTGAGAATATCATCTCAATGCCTTCAACGGCGTCAATCATTCAGAATGAAAGAGGATACTAAATTTAAGAAGGCCAGAGGGGTCCGTTCTTGTCCGTTCTGGGAATAAACCAATTGTTGAATATACATTTTTTAGAAATTAGAATTGCGAGCGCAACCTCGATCCTCGAAAGGAGGCTCTGGACTCTGTTACTAAGGCAAGAGCGGAATCAATCCAACCTCCAGCCTCACGTTGCGCTGAAGGAGTTGGGAGGATGGTCTGACTTTAGTCTTGCCTCTAGTACGTACTGGATGCAGCCACATTTGAATGATAGGAATATAACGTTGAAAAGGTGTCCATGTCACGACGAGCATTGACACTCGGACGCATTGATACCCACTGCTGTCGAACTTGAGGAACCGGATCGTCGAGCGTCATCCATGCACAAGCGGTCGTCCTGTGGACATGTACCCAGTCACCGCCATATCTTCGGAGGCTTCCAGTTGACTGGGCCACGCGACGATAATTATGAGACTGGGCTTGCATGCTTGGCGCGAAAGACAATGGCCAACGAGGGCAGCGTTCCAACTATTCTATTTACTGATGTTGTCTCGGTTTCCCCTCCGTGACGGGCCCCGAGATTCATCATGTTCACTGCAACAAAACTGTCCTACTAGAATACACAATGATTTGATCTAATACAGTGATGTATGAGCAGCAGAGCACTATGTTCACCAATCAAACTTCTTTCCTCTCGGTGAGGTTGGCACCTCAGGTACTCGACCCCCACCCTTAACGTACCCAAACCCGTCAAGCCAAGGCCAGACTTCGCTCCGCTTCTCCTCGAATCTCTGGATAGAACCCTCTTTCTGCAGTGTCAAGCTTATACTGTCCAAGCCATTCAGGAGACAGTGACGCCTGAAGGAATCTACCTCGAAAGGAATGACAGGTTTCCCATCCTCGCGCCGAATCTCACATCTCTCGAGATCGACTTCTATATACTTCTTAGCGCGAGCATCATCGGCCAGCTCCTTGCACTGTTCAGCTGGGAGTGTGACGGGAAGCATACCATTTTGAATCATGTTGTTTTTGAAAATTTCGGCAAAAAAAGGAGCAATGACGGTACGGATACCAAAGTCGTTCCTAAAGATGAACGCCATTCATCATCTACGACTCAGCAACAACCAGAGATGACTGTGACTTACAAACTCCAGGGTGCATGTTCTCGGCTACTACCACACCCGAAATTGCCTCCAGTGCAAACAAGGATAACGGATTGGTCGTATGGGGGTTGATTGAGAATGAAATCGGTCGGTTCTCCTGTCTTCGGATTTATTCGCAGAGTGTGGAACAATCCCTTCCCTAAGCCAGTGCGCTTCAACGTCTTAAGGAACTGCTTGGGAATTATCATATCTGTATCGACATTGGCAATGTCAAGGGGAGCACTGGTGCCCTTGACAGTGGTAAATGGCGGGATCGTTGATGGAGTGGTAACGGGGACAGTCTCCGTCGTTGAACCCACAACAGTAGCAGCGGACGGAGAATCCGACAGAGGCATGGGTTTTGGTGGGGGGAGTGCCTCATCTGTAAGATAGTCGAATGCGCTTGTCACCTTGAGCTTCACCGGGTTAGGATCTAAATCCTGAGATGCCTTGAGGAACTTGCGCACGTCCGTCAACTTTCCAGTGAGAGCTGCTGCTGCTGCCATCGCGGGACT
>WNFI01671342.1_pt1 | contig 10641 bp, 12 predicted proteins | sample 5400471 | NCBI WGS metagenome assembly WNFI01 (sample SAMN13153348, study PRJNA577476) | soil metagenome | isolation source: 100 cm saprolite on Douglas fir-dominated hillslope | place: USA:California | collected 2013-09-17 | reverse complement strand
CGGGTCATGCACATGAGCCGGGCCTTGCCGTTGATCTCGGCGCTGCAGGAGCCGCACTTGCCGGCCTTGCAGTTCCACCGGACCGCGAGATCCGGCGCGCGGAGGGCCTGGATCTTGTGCACGACGTCGAGCACGACCATGCCCTCGTCGAGCGGGACGGTGTACGGCTCGAACCGACCACCATCCCTGGTGCCGCGCCACACGTGCAGCGTCACGTTGCCCTCGGACTTGGCATTCGCGAGCAGGTCCTGCTTCATGCCGGCGCTGCCTGCTTCTCTTCGCTCAACACGAGCTGACGCAGCTCCTCGGGGATCTGTGGCAGTGGCTCGGTCGTGAGCTCGAGCCGGCCGCCGCGCTGGCGCGTGACGACGTTCTTCTTCCCCCACTCCGGATCGGTCTTCGGATAGTCAGACCGGGTGTGACCTCCGCGGCTCTCCTGGCGCAGCGTCGCTGACTGCGCGACCGCCTTCGAGATCGTCAGCATCGACCGGAGGTCCAGGGCGAGGTGCCAGCCGGGGTTGAACTGCCGGTTGCCTTCGACGGTCACGCGCTCGACGCGTTCGGTCAGATCGTCGAGCTTCGCGATCGCCTCCTTGAGCTCGGCCTCGACGCGGATGATGCCCACGAGCGCCTGCATCGTCTCCTGCAGTTCGGTATGGAGCGCATAGGGATTCTCGCCGCCGTCGCCCGCGAACGGCGCGAGCATCGCGCGCGCGGCCTGCAGGATCTGCGCGTCATCGATCGAACGCGCGTTGATGCGACTCGCGTACGCGGAGGCGCCCGCGCCGGCCCGGCGACCGAACACGAGCAGATCCGAGAGCGAGTTCCCACCGAGACGGTTCGCGCCGTGCATCCCGCCGGCGACCTCGCCCGCCGCGAAGAGGCCCGGCACCGTCGTCGCCGCCGTCTCGGGCTCGACGCGCACGCCGCCCATGATGTAGTGACAGGTCGGGCCAACCTCCATGGCCGTCGCGGTGATGTCGACGTCGGCGAGCTCCTTGAACTGGTGGTACATCGAGGGCAACCGTTTCTTGATGTACTCAGGCGACCGGCGCGACGCGATGTCGAGATACACGCCGCCGTGCGTTGTGCCGCGGCCGGCCTTGACCTCGTTGTTGATGGCCCGCGCGACCTCGTCCCGTGGGAGTAGGTCGGGGGTGCGGCGGTTGTTCTTCTTGTCCTCGTACCAGGCATCCGCCTCGCGCTCGTTGTCCGCGGTGTCGGCTTTGAAGAAGTCCGGGATGTAATCGAACATGAAGCGCTTGCCCTGGCTGTTCTTCAGCGTGCCGCCGTCGCCCCGGACGCCCTCGGTCACGAGGAGGCCGCGCACGCTCGGGGGCCAGATCATCCCCGTCGGGTGGAACTGGACCATCTCCATGTCGATCAGATCCGCGCCCGCGTCGAGCGCCATCGCCATCCCGTCGCCGGTGTACTCCCACGAGTTCGACGTGATCTTCCAAGCCTTCCCGACGCCGCCGGTCGCGAGCACGACCGCTCGCGCGCCGAACAGCACGAACTTGCCGCTCTCGCGCCAGTACCCGAACGCGCCGGCGATCTTTCCGCCATCGGTCAGCAATCGCTGGAGGTTGCACTCCATGAACACGTCGATGCCCTTGTGGACCGCGTGCTGCTGGAGGATGCGGATCATCTCGAGGCCGGTGCGGTCGCCGACGTGCGCGAGGCGCGCATAGCGGTGGCCGCCGAAGTCACGCTGGAGGATGAGGCCGTCCGCCGTGCGGTCGAAGAGCGCGCCCCACTCCTCGAGCTCGAGCACGCGGTCCGGCGCCTCCTGCGCGTGCAGCTGGGCCATGCGCCAGTTGTTCAACAGCTTGCCGCCGCGCATCGTGTCGCGGAAGTGGACCCGCCAGTTGTCCTCCTTCCAGACGTTGCCGAGCGCCGCGGCGATGCCGCCCTCGGCCATGACCGTGTGGGCCTTGCCGAGGAGCGACTTGCAGATGAGCGCGGTGCGCGCCCCCGCCGCCGATGCCTCGACGGCCGCCCGCAGGCCCGCGCCGCCGGCGCCGACCACGAGCACGTCGTAGTCGTGGCGCTCGATGCCCTCGAGACTCATGAGATCCACCGCGGATCCACGATGACGCCCATCGCGCAGAGCCGGATGTAGAGGTCGGTGAGCCCCACGACCACGAGGCTCGCCCAGGCCCAGCGGTTGTGCCGGGCATTGAGGCGATTGGACAGCGCCCACAGCCGGTACCGCAGGGACGCGCGGTGGAATGAATCCAGATAGCCGCCGACCAGGTACCGGGCCGAGTGGCAGCTGAAGGTGTAGCCCGTGAGCAGCACGACGTTCGTGACCATGATCACCGTGCCGAGCCCGATGCCGAAGTGCCCGTGGAAGCTGAATGCCTCGATCGCGTCCCACCAGAGGATCAGCAGGACCGGGATCGCGATGTAGAGCGCGTAGCGGTGGAAGTTCTGGATGAGGAACGGGAGCTTCGTCTCGCCGCTGTACTTCTTCGGCGCGTCGGGCACGAGGCAGGCCGGCGGCGAGAGGAAGAAGCCGCGGTAGTACGAGCGGCGGTAGTAGTAGCAGGTGACCCGGAACGCGAGCGGCGACCCGACGATGAGGATCGCGGGCGACAGGTTCCACCACGAGCCGAGCAGCGGAAGCGTCGGGTGCACGCAGTTCTGGGCGAGGCATGGCGAGTAGAACGGCGAGAGGTAGGGGTCAAGGAAGTAGTTCGCGTTCACCAGGCTGGCCCAGGTCGCGTACAGGACGAAGCCGCCGAGGACGACCACGTAGATGAGCGGCTCGATCCACCAGAGGTCCTTCCGCTCGACGCGCTCGCCGATCTTGCGGACGCCCGTCGCCGTCGCCATCGGTTGGAACGCTAGGCCGGGCCGGCGTAGGTGTAAAAGACATAGATGGACTAACACCCATAGCCGTTGGCTATGGATCGGGCGGTAGGCTGATGGAGCACATGGAGCTGCAGCAGCTGCGCTACTTCGTGGCCGTCGCCGACACCGGGACATTCACCGCGGCCGCCCGAGACCTGCACGTCGCGCAGCCCTCGATCAGCAAGCAGGTCAGAAAGCTCGAGGCCGAGCTCGGCGCGGTCCTGCTCGAACGCGGCAAGGCCGGCATCGCCCTCACCGACGCGGGCGAGATCCTGCTCCCCTGGGCCAAGCGGGTGCTCGCGGACGTCGACGGCGCCCGCTCGGAGGTGGCGGGGCTCGCCACGCTCGAGCGAGGCCGGCTCTCCGTCGGCGCGACGCCGAGCGTCTCCACGGTCCTGCTGCCGCGGGTGCTCGCGACCTTCCACAGCTCGCACCCCGGCGTGACCCTGTCGGTGATCGAGGCCGGATCCCGTGACCTCGTCGACCGGCTCGCCTCGGGCGAGCTGGACCTCGCGATGGTCATCCTGCCGGTGCCGCGCGAGGAGCTGTTCGAGACCATCCCGCTCCTGCGCGAGGAGCTCGTCCTCGCCGTCTCGAAGCGCCACCCGCTCGCGACACGCAAGACCGTTCGCGTGAGCGAGCTCCGGGGCGTGCCACTGGTGATGTTCCGCGATGGGTACGACCTGCGGAGCGCGACGATCGCCGCGTGCGAGCAGGCCGGCTTCCACCCGACGTTCGCCATCGAGGGCGCCGAGATGGATGGTGTGCTGCGGATGGCCGCGGCCGGCGTCGGGGTCGCGGTCGTGCCGCGCATGGTCGTCGAGACGGGCGGCCCGCTCGTCGCGATCAGATTGACCCAGCCGACGCCGACGCGGTCGGTCGGCGTAGCGTTCCGCCGCGATCGCCACCACTCACGCGCCGCGGACGCGTTCGTCGCGCAGCTCCGCGAGTTCCTGTAGCGTCACGGCCGTGCCGGAGCTCAACGCCATCGGGATCACGTCGAAGGACCTCGCCGCGTCGGTCCGCTTCTACCGGATGCTCGGGCTCGCGTTCCCCGATGCCACGGCAGATCACCTCGAGGCGACGACCGCGGGTGGCCTTCGGGTGATGCTCGACTCGCTGGAGCTGATGAAGAAGCTCGATCCCGACCGGACCGAGCCGAAGGGCCACCGGATGGGTCTCGCGTTCCGCTGCGCGAGCCCCGCCGAGGTCGACGCGACCCACGCGAGGCTCACCGCCGCCGGCCATCCCTCGAAAACAGCGCCGTGGGACGCCTTCTGGGGCCAGCGCTACGCGCAGGTCATCGATCCCGACGGCAACGTCGTGGATCTCTTCGCCCCGCTTTCAGGCTAGCGGAGGACGCGCACCGGAAGCGGATGCTCGCCGTCGCGATCGACCATGGACGCGCGCCCGTCCTCGCGCTCGCTCACCACTTCGACCAGCCGTTCGTCCTCGTACACCGCGGCGACCCCATCATCGAGCGCGATCCCCGCCGGGAGACCGTTCGCGATCTCGCGCGCGTAGACGATCGGCCGGCGCGCCTCGCTGTCGTAGTGCGGCGACACGCTTCCCTTCAGGAAGCCGAGGCCGTCCTTCAGGGCCGAGAGCTCCGGCGTGAACGAGTCCGTCGTCCCTCCTTCGAACCAGCAGAGAGCGCCGGCGGACCAGCCCGTCATGACGGTGCCCGCGTCGTAGGCCGCGCGGAGCGCGCGATCCACGCCGTGGAGCCGCCAGATCGCCAGCAGGTTGGCGGTGTTGCCGCCGCTCACGATGACGATGTCCTGGTCGCGAATGAGGCCGTCGATGTCATCCACCGTCCGCTGGAAGAGCGCGAGGTGCGAGAGCTCGAGGTCTCGCCCGGCGAGCTGCCGGTAGAAGGTGAGGAGGTAGCCGTCACTATCGCCCGACGCCGTCGGGATGAGCAGCACTCGCGGGCGCTTCCGGGCCGCGAACGACAGCACGTGATCGACGAGCGCCGGGAAGAACAGCTCGCGCCCGCCGCAGGGGATAGCGCGCCGGCTCACGCGAGCGTGAACACCGCGATCGACCGGGCCTTGCCCTTCACCGTCGCCTCACCCAATGCTCGCAGCCGGGCCGTCCCGTCGAGCAGCGCGGCGACCTCGCCCGACAGCACCGCGTCCACGCCGAGCTCCTTGCAGAGCGATTCCATGCGTGCGGCGGTGTTCACGGTGTCGCCCATCGCGGTGTAGTCCGAGCGCTCGGGGAGCCCGATCGCGCCGAGCACGACTTCACCGACGTGGAGACCGGCGCCGTGCTTCAGCACCGCCGCTCCGTCCGCGGCGCGCTGGGTGTTGAGCGCGCCGATGGCCGCACGCATGTCGAGCGCCGCCCCCGCCGCGGCGCTCGCGCCGGCGGCCGGCTCGGTCATCGCGCCGAAGATCGCCATGAGCCCGTCGCCGGTGAACTTGTCGATGATCCCGCCGCGATCGACGACCGCGCGGGCCATCGTGCGGAGATACGTATTTACGATCGCCACGACGGACTCGGCGTCGAGCGAATCGGCGAGCGCGGTCGATCCCCGCAGGTCGGTGAACATCACCGTAACGACGCGGCGCTCGCCCTCGAGCCGCAGCGCGTCGCCCTGGATGACGCGTTCGACGACGTTGGGCGGCAGGAATCGCTCGAGGCCGCGCCGGCGATCGAGCTCCACGAAGAGCGCACCGAGCGCGATGGCCACCGCCGCGAGCATGAGGCCGTGGTACTCCCACCACGCGAGCGACCAGAGCTGCCCGAGCGTCATCGCGATCTGGGTCTGGGCGAGCAGCACGTACGCCGCGACGAGCGCGCCCTGCAGCGGCAGCTTGCTCCGGAGGAACTCGCGGCCCTGCTGCACGGCGCTGAAGAGGAAGAGCGCGATGGCGATCGCGCCGGGGACCAGGACGATGGCGTCCTGCGACCCGAGCCCGTTGTTCGTCGCGTTCCCGCCGTACCCGCCGAGGCCGCTCATCCCGGAGGGCAGCAGCGCGCGGAGGAACGCACCGACCGTCATCGGCGCGGCCAGCGCGACCACCGCGTAGGCGAGGATCGCGCCCACCACGACGGTGACCAGCACCCGCGGCGGCACCGCGCGCTCGAGGCGCCGCTCGAGTGGCGTGTAGCGCACGGCGAACAGCACCGCCGGCACGACGAGCGACAGCTGGGCCGACAGCGCGACGACGGCGAGAGCGTCCTCGCTGTCGCCGCGCAGGATGACACCGGGGGTGGAGAGTCCGTGGACGGCGAAGATCCCGCCGATGCTGCCGAACCCGAGCGCGACGAGGAGCGCGCGGTACTGGCGCAGCTGCAGCGCGGTGCGAGCGACGAGCACGCCCGCGAAGAAGGCGAGCACGGCGACGTTCGTGGTCAGCACCAGGTGCTCCACCGGGCTGTTGAGATCGACGTTCGCCCGCGGCGTCGCGAGCAGATAGGCGAAGACGGCGAGCGGTACCAGGACCGCGACGGTGGCGGCGGCCCGTCTCACGGGCGCAATGCTAGGCGGACTCCGTGCGCCGCAGAGCGATCGCGAACACCGCGGGAATGAGAAGGAAGCCGATCGCGAACGTGGCGACCCAGAGGAGCAGCGCGTCGCCGTGGCAGGTGTTGCCCGCCGGAAGGCAGCCCTCGATGGAGCGTTGGCGCTCGACGAGCAGGAGCGGCAGGCTCGCGGGCGCGGCCACGACGGACGCGGTCACGAACGCGGTCGCGACCGTCGGGATCGAGCGCGCGATGCCGCCGGCGCGCCGATCGATGCGGCGCGCGGACCACGCGGCCCAGGCCATCGCGGCGACCGATGCGGCGGCCGCGAATGTGATCGACCACCCGCGCGGACCCCAGATCTCCCACGCGGTCAGCGCCGCCCAATAGGCGAGCTTGATCGTGGTCATGCGGCCGACGAGGAGATTGAGCGTGCGGAGGTACGGGCGCGGACGCGCGGGCGCGTCTAGCGGTAGGTCGTCCACCACTTCTGGAGGAAGTACATCGACGCGATGAGGATGATCACGGTGATGAACACCATGTAGAACTCGTTCGCTTCGCCGATCTCGGTGATCATGTTCCCCCTACTTCCCCAGGCTCATCAGGTACGCGGCCAGGTCGTTGATCGCGGCATCGTCCAGCGGCCCGCCGTTCTTGTTGCTGAACGGCGGCATGATCACACCGGGTTTGATCGCCGGCGGGTTGCTGATCCACTTCTGCAGCCAGTTGGGGTCACCCGATGCCTTGAGCGCCTTGAGCTCGTTGTTCAGCGGTCCCTCGACGCCGTAGCGGCCGAGGTTCGGCGCGAGCGAGACCGGCGAGGCCTGACCCGGCGTGAAGCTGTGACAGCTCACGCAGGCCGGACCGCCGTTGTTCGTCGTGAGCGCCTTCCCGTGGTCGATCGGCGAGAGCGCGACGACCTTCGGCGGGTTGGGCTCGGTCGGGAGATCGCTCAGGCGGCGGACCGTGACGACGTCGGCCCACTGCGCGTCGGTGCCATGCTCGATGAACGCCATGAGCTGGCTCACCTGCTCGTCGTTGAGCGGGCCGCCCTCCTTGTCGAGCCACGCCGGCATCGACACCTGCGGCGGCGGCTTCGGCCGGCCGCGCTCGATGGTGAGCCGGATGAGGCTCTCGGTCGCCGCCAGCTTGGCCGGGTCGTTCTTGATGTTGTCGTACTTGAAGTCCGGCTTGTTGAGCGGAAGCCCGGGCAGATCCTTGCGGTCCGGGTCCGTCGCACCGAGGCCGGTCTTGCCGTGGCAGTCGAAGCACAGGTTCGCGTAGAGGAGCTCGCCGCGGTGCACCGCCTGCTCGAGCTGGTGCTCCTCGGCGACGCGGTCCTTCCACGTCGAGCTGCTCGCGTCGGCGCGGATGATGAGGAGCGTGAACAGGTAGGCGCCGATGAGCGCGAAGACCCCGAACAGCATGAAGCCGCCGAGGACGATCTTCTTGTCCAGGTTGCCGGCGATCTCGAGGGGATCGGGCGACATCGGGATCGGCGCGACGTAGTACGGGGTCGGCTGCTCGATGGTCTCGCCCGCCCCGTAGTGCTGGCGGATGAGCTCGACGCCCTCGACGGTCTTCTCCTCGGGCTCGACCTCGTTCTGGTGCTTGATGAGGAACGCGAAGAATCCGAGCAGGCCGGCGAAGAGGAGGATGCTGAGCCCGGCGAGGACGTAGTTCATGTCGATCGTCATCCCCGGATCTCCAGCACCGCCGGGTCCCACTCGTTCTTGGTCCGGTCGATGACGTTGAGCGGGTTCGTGTCGACGACGAGCGTGCCGCTGACATCGGTGATGTGGAAGAGCTGCAGTGGCTTCGGCGCCGGGCCACCCTCGACCACGGCGGTGGTCTTGTTGTAGAGCGAGCCGTGACACGGGCAGTGGAACCGGTTCTCGGCGGCGACGTACGGCACCGAGCACCCGAGGTGGGTGCACTTGCGGTACGCCGCGATGATCCCGCCCTGCGGATGCAAGAGGAAGAACTTGCCCTGGGTGTTGAGGATCGGCGTGTCCTGCGATGCCTGGAACTGCGCCAGGAGCCCGTCCTTGGTGCCGATCGGGATCTTCGCGCCGAGCCCGACGATCTTGTTCGGCTTCAGGAACGGATAGAGGATCGCGGTGAGCTCGGTGAGGGCGAGCAGCGTGCCACCGAGGAACCCGAGCCGCAGCAGCTGCCGGCGCTTGATGCGGCCGAGCAGCCCGGTGCCGCTGGTGGCGACGTCGTCCTTCGGCCGGATCATTGGTGGACCGGCTCGAAGCACTGGTGCGTCGAGGGCAGGGCCCACGGCGCGTACATGTCCATGCCGGGTCCGCGCATCGAGGTGCCCACGAGCGTGAGCACGACGAACACGCAGACGAAGCCGGTCCAGACGGCCGTCATCCAGTCGCGGGTGTTCCCCTTGAAGAGGACCTTCACCAGCACGACGAGCAGGACCGAGAGCACGACCATCGTCGTGGTCGGGATGATGTAGTCGGGGAAGAGCTGCTTGCCGCCCGGCAGGTTCTGGCTGGCGAACTCGATGTAGCCGTGGTCCTTGAGGATCTTGTCGAAGATGATCAGCGAGAACGTGACCACCGTCGCGTACACCGCGGCGAAATAGGTGACCCGTTTCGTGCGCGGCGAGGTGAACCAGATCCCGACGCCCTCACGCGACCGGTCGATGTACGGGATCGCCATCATGAAGACGATCCAGATCGTCGGCACGATGACGCCGGCGAGGCCCTTGTCCATGTGCAGGAGCAGCTCCTGCAGGTTGAGCAGGTACCACGGCGCCTTCGACGGGTTCGGCGTGCAGTCGGGCGTCGAGTGATCCTGCAGCGGCGCGTTGAACGCGGCCGAGATGATGAAGAGCCCGATGAACCAGAGCATCGCCGCGATGAACTCGATGACCAGAAGATGCGGCCAGACCATCGCGGTGTCCTCGACGCGCTTGTCCACCCGGACCACCGAGTCCTGGCGCACGAACGCGAGGAGCCGGAGGCGCTTCTCCTGGCCGGAGAACGGTTGCGGCCCGCGTGGTGTCGTCATCTAGAGCGGACCGCTGATCCCGCCATCCTTCCGGATGCGCCAGAAGTGGATGGCGATGAGGAACGCGGTCGTCAGCGGCAGCGCGACGACGTGCAGCACGTAGAAGCGCAGCAGCGCGTTCGCGCCGAGCTGGTAGCCACCGAAGAGCACGAAGGCGACCTCGTTGCCGACGAACGGCGCGGCCTGGGCGATGTTGTAGCCGACCGTCACGGCCCAGAACGCGAGCTGGTCCCACGGGAGCAGGTAGCCGGTGTACGAGAGGAGGATCGTGAGCACGAACAGGAGCGTGCCGACGACCCAGTTGAATTCGCGCGGCGGCTTGTACGAGCCGGTGTAGAAGACCCGGATCATGTGCAGGAAGACCGTGATCACCATGCCGTGCGCGGCCCAGCGGTGCATGTTGCGGAGGATCTGACCGAAGACGACGACCGTCTCGAGGTCCTTGATGTCGCTGTAAGCCTCGCCGACCGACGGGTGGTAATAGAACATCAGGAGCGTCCCGGTCAGCGTGAGCACGAGGAACAGGAAGAACGACAGCCCGCCCATGCACCACGTGTACGGGATCGCAAGCGCGTGGCGGCGCACCTTGACCGGATGGAGGTGCAGGAAGACGTTCGTGAAGACGGCGAGCGACTGGTTCTTGCGCGAGTCGGGGTAGCCGTGACGGAAGAGGGACTTCCAGATGGGGCCGGTCTTGACCCGGCGCCACATCTCCGCGGGCAGCTCGAGCATCTAGTGCGCTTTCACCGTGTCACGCGTCTCCACATCAGAGCCCTTTCCGTTGGTGTGGGGATGCCCGTTCCCGTTGGAATGTCCATTGAGCTGCTTGTACCCGGCCGCGACGACCGGATCGTACATGGGCAGCGGGCGGATCGCCTTGCGGCCCCCGACCGTGAGGTCGAGGTGGATCTCATCGTCGATGGATTCCTTGGGCAGCACGCGCCCGACCGATGGCGTCACCGTGCCGTAGCGGTTCATCGTGATCGCGTCGGTCGGACACCGGATGATGCAGAGGGCGCAGCGGATGCACGCGGTCTCGTCGAGGAAGAACGCGACGCCGTTCTCCCACTTCTTCGCCTCGCCCACACCCGGGATCGAGCCGTCGTCGACGATGTCGTTCATGTCCACGAGGTGGATCACGTCCATCGGGCACACGTCGACGCAGCCGCCGCAGATGATGCAGAGCTCGCCCACGATCTCGATGTTGAAGTTGCACTTGAGGCAGCGGTCGGACTCCGCGACGGCCTGCGCGGTCTCGTAGCCGCGGTTCACCTCAAGGAA
>WNFI01044287.1_pt1 | contig 10642 bp, 8 predicted proteins | sample 5400471 | NCBI WGS metagenome assembly WNFI01 (sample SAMN13153348, study PRJNA577476) | soil metagenome | isolation source: 100 cm saprolite on Douglas fir-dominated hillslope | place: USA:California | collected 2013-09-17 | reverse complement strand
GGTTCAGTTGCTTTGCGACGTAGTCAAACAGCGCGATCGGATTGCTATCCGATACCCCATTCCAAGTTCCGCTGGGCGCGATGCGCACCGCGACACGGTTGCCGCCCCACACCGAAACCAGTGCTTCAACTACTTGAAGCAAGAAGCGGGATCGATTTTCGATCGAACCACCATACATATCGGTTCGCTTGTTGATGCCATCCTGCAGAAATTGATCGGGCAGGTAGCCGTTACCCGCGTGAAGCTCAACGCCATCAAAACCCGCGGCTTTTGCGCGCTCGGCGGCTTTGCGATAATCCTCGACAATGCCCGGGATTTCTCTGATGTCAAGCGCGCGGTGAGGCGAAGGCTGGAGCCAACCATGAGGCGTAGACTCTTTTATCGTTGAATCCTGCCAATACTCCGGGTTGACCGAAGAGCTGACAGGGGTTGCGCCGTTCGTCGAGTCCACATGCGACGCACGCCCTGTATGCCAGAGTTGGGAGAACATGTGCCCACGCTTCCCATGAACGGCGTCCGTGATTCTCTTCCACCCCGCAACCTGCTCGTCCGAATACAAGCCGGGGGCTCCGAACCATCCCCCACCTGCGATCGAAATCGAAGTCCCTTCAGAAACTATGAGCCCACCGTCTGAGGCCCGTTGCGAATAGTACTTGAGCATCAGGTCACCCGGAATACTTCCCGGCTGAACGGACCGCGAGCGTGTGAGCGGAGCCATCACCCGGCCCTATACCTTTATTGTCGCGGCGATCTTGATATTGGTGCTGGGTCTTACCTCAATCGCCTCGACGCCAACGGACATTTTTCCAAACATCGATATTCCCGTCGTCACCGTGATCTGGTCCTACTCCGGGCTCTCGGCCAAGGAGATGGAGCAGCGCGTCACCACCTTCAGTGAATTCGTCATGGCCGTCGTTAACGATGTGAAAGCAATTGATTCACAGACGGTGAATGGTGCCAGCGTTATCAAGATCTCTTTTCAGCCCCAGGTCCGCATCGACGCCGCCATGTCTCAAATAGGTGCAGCTGTCCAAGGCATCCGGTTTCGCATGCCGCCCGGCGTGAACCCGCCGTGGATTCTGCGATTCAGCGCTTCGACCGTCCCGATCATCCAGCTTTCGTTGTCGAGCGATTCACTGTCGGAGTCGGAACTCTACGACTACGGACTCTTCCGTATCCGGCAGCAGTTGTCCACCGTGCCAGGGACACTTTTACCCGCCCCTTACGGCGGTGTGGCCCGCCCGATCATGGTGGACATTGACCAGAATGCGCTCATCGCGAAAGGCGTCACTCCGCTTGATGTGACCGCCGCGATCAACGCCCAGAACCTCACGTTGCCTTCCGGCACGGCAAAGATCGGGAATCGCGAGTACACCGTGAGCACGAACTCCAGCCCGGTCGATGCCCTCTCTCTGAATGATGTGCCGGTCAAAACTGTGAATGGGTCCATTGTCTACATGCGAGACGTTGCTCACGTCAGAGACGGTTGGGCTGTTCAGCAGAGCGCCTCGCGGACCGACGGCAAGCCTGGCGTGCTGTTGTCCGTGATGAAGACTGGATCGGTTTCGACTTTGGACATTGTGAATCAGATCAAAAAGGATGTGCTGCCGACCTCCCGTGCAGCTGCACCGAAAGGTTTGAAAATCACGGAACTCTTCGACCAGTCTCTCTTTGTGAGGGCATCCATCGCCGGCGTCCTCCGCGAAGGCGTGATTGCAGCGTGCCTGACGGCATTGATGATCCTCCTGTTTCTTGGCAGCTGGAGAAGCACATTGATCATCGCCGTTTCGATTCCGCTCTCCATTCTCAGTTCCATCATCGTCCTTAGCGCACTGGGAGAGACCCTGAACACGATGACGCTCGGGGGCTTGGCTCTGGCGATTGGCATCCTGGTCGACGATGCCACGGTCACCATCGAGAATATTCATCGCCACATGGCTAAACATTCATTAAAGGAAGCCGTGCTTGCCGGCGCTTCTGAAATTGCCACACCCACGTTTGTCGCGACCCTGACCATCTGCATCGTTTTCGTGTCGGTTGTATTTCTTACCGGGCCGGCAAAGTATCTTTTTACGCCGATGGCGCTCGCGGTGGTTTTCGCGATGCTCGCGTCCTATCTCCTTTCTCGGACACTGGTGCCCGTGCTTGCGAATTATTTGCTTGGTTCCGAGCATTCGTTTGAAGGGCACTCCGATGAGGACACAGATACGACTGCAAAGCGCAATCTTTTTCAGCGCGTCAACGACCGGTTCAATCAGGGATATTTCTGGGTGCAGGAGCGCTATAGCCGCGCGCTAAAAGCAGTTTTGGCACATCGCAAGCCCGCATTCATTCTGTCAATCGCGGCGATGTCAACAGCATTCGTCCTGCTTCCGTTCGTGGGTAGGGATTTCTTTCCAGCCGTCGACTCGGGACAAATCCGGCTGCATGTCCGTACACAGCCTGGAACGCGGATTGAGTCGACCAAGGTGATCGTTAGCCAGGTGGAAGACCAGATTCGGAAGACCATTCCGGCCAGCGAGCTTTCACTCATGATCGACACCATCGGCTTGTCACCCGAGACGTTCAACTACGCATTCGGAGACGGCGCAACGACAAGCAGCGCGGACGGCGAGATCCTGATCGCACTGAATGAAAAACACCATGGTCCGACCGAGGCCTACGTAAAGCAATTGAGATCGCAGCTGCAGAAGCAGTTTCCGGACGAGACATTCTTTTTTCAACCAGCCGACATCGTCACGCAGATTCTGAACTTTGGCCTTCCTTCCCCCATCGATGTTCAGGTGCAGGGATACGACCCCGGTAACTACGAAATCGCGCGCCGGCTCCGAGCACGGCTCGCCACCGTACCAGGCACCGTCGATGTTCACATGCATCAGGTAGTGAACGCTCCGGACCTCCATTTGGACATTGATCGCGTGCGTGCAGCTCAGTTCGGACTTAGCCAGCAGGACGTCGCGAACAGCATTTACATCTCGCTGAGTTCGAGCGCCGCGGTCCAGCCCAATTTTTGGCTGGACCCAAAGATGGGAATCACCTACCTCGTGGCGGCACAAACGCCCCAATACCACATCAACTCCATCAACGCCCTGCAGAATACGCCGATTCCGATCCACACCCTGGACAACCGCACGGAATTGCTCGGTAACATGGCCACCCTCACGCCCTCCGTACTGCCGGTTGTCGTCAATCATCACAATGGCCAGCCGGTCTTCGATATTTTCGCCAACACGCAAGACAGCGACCTGGGCTCCGTTGCGACGAAGGTCAGCCAGATTGTGAAGGAAGAGAGCAAGAACCTTCCTCCCGGAACAAGAATCGTCGTGCGTGGACAAGTGGAGAGTATGAACGAGGCCTTCAGCCACCTTGGCCTGGGTCTTCTATTTGCCGCACTTCTCGTTTATCTCTTGATGGTCGTCAACTACCAGAGCTGGCTGGACCCGTTCATCATTATTTGCGCGCTTCCCGGAGCTTTCACGGGAATCGTCTGGGCGCTCTTCCTCACGCAAACCACCTTCAACGTGCCCAGCCTGATGGGCGCCATCATGTCCATCGGTGTGGCAACCGCCAACTCGATCCTCCTGGTGACCTTTGCTAACGAACTCCGCGCGACCGGCATGTCATCGTTCGAGGCCGCGGTGAGAGCGGGCTATACGCGCTTGCGCCCCATCGTGATGACTGCATTCGCGATGATCGTCGGCATGCTGCCCATGGCGCTCGGCCTTGGTGAAGGCGGCGAACAAAATGCTCCGCTCGCACGCGCAGTCATCGGCGGCCTGGGCGTCGCCACCTTCGCCACTTTGTTCTTTGTTCCGCTGATGTTCACGCTCATCCACGGAAAAAACGATACACAACAAGGGGAAATCGCATGACGCAGCAATTCGAACTCGAACCTGTTACGGAAGCTCCGGAAGACGCGCTCCCCGTCTTGGAGATTAAGAAAGGCTGGTCGGCCAGGTCGAAGCTGTATGCAGCCGGAGCGTTCGTCGCGGTTCTTGCCGCGGTAGGGATCTTTCCGCGGATTGAACGTCACCGAGAAGCTCTTGCCGCAACACGAGAATCCCCGGTGATACATCCTGTCGTGACTGTTGTTCAGCCCCAGATGGGAAAACCTACTTCCGAGTTGGTGCTGCCCGGAAACATTCAGCCTCTTTACAGTGCCACCGTATACGCGCGGGTTGATGGGTATATTGAACGGCGGAATGTGGATATTGGGACCACTGTAAAGCGCGGCCAGGTGCTCGCTGTCATCTCCTCTCCCGAAATGGATCAACAGCTGTTACAGGCACGCGCTACGCTCGCGCAATCGGAAGCTTCGCTCGAGCAAGCAAAAGCCGCCTTGGAGCAGGCGAAGGCGAACGCGGAACTTGCTCGCTTGACGAAGGAGCGGGATCTTCCGCTTGGCGAACAGCACGCCATCGCACAGCAGATTGTCGACGAAGCGGTTCAAGCGCACAACGCGCGTGTGGCCGATGTCTCGGCGGCAACGGCGAATGTCGTGGCTGCTGAGGCAAATGTGAACGCCAACCGCGCCAACGTCGCGCGACTCTCACAAATGCAAGGCTTCGAGCAGGTTGTAGCTCCGTTCGATGGAACTATCACCCAGCGAAACGTCGAGCAGGGCGACCTAGTAAAGGGTGGCAGTGTGGCTGAAGGCAAGTCGTTATTCAGCATCGCGCAAAGCGCTTTGCTGCGCATCCAGGTGGATGTGCCGCAGTCGGAAGCTGTCAACATTCAGATCGGACAGAAAGCTTCGGTTGACGTGAAGGAGCGCCTCGGGCGTGAGTACATCGGCACAGTCGTCCGCAATGCGAGTTCCCTCGATGCAGCCGCGAGAACGATGTTGACCGAAGTGCAGGTCGACAATCGAGACGGTTCGTTACTCCCCGGAATGTACGCACAGGTGCGGTTTACACTCTCGCAGGCGCGGCCATCGCTCACTATCCCAACGAGTTCACTTGTCATTGATCACAGTGGAATGCACGTCGTCACTGTGAGCCGCGACGGGCGAGTTCACTTTGCTCCAGTCACGATCGGCAAGGACATGGGTACCCAAGTGGAAGTCCTTCACGGGTTGCAGCCCTCTGAACAACTGGTAGCCAGTCCAAGCGACCTGTTGAACGAAGGCCAAGCAGTTGAGGTGCGCTGACGACGCGCACTCGGCGGGAAATGGAGGCCGACCGTGAACAAGAAATTTATCAAGACCTTGGCGACGGCAACTCTGCTGCTTGCCACGGCGGGCTGCGCGGTAGGGCCGAACTACAAGCGTCCGCTGGTCGAAGTCCCCACAAATTTCCGTGCAGAACCCGCGTCCTCTAATGCTGCTGAAGCCACCACCACCCTCGGTGACGAACAGTGGGTAGAGATTTTTCAGGACGCAACTCTGCAGCGACTTGTTCAAGAAGCTTTACAGAACAATCTCGACCTTCGCATTGCTGCGCAGCGTGTGCTGGAAGCGCAGGCTCAATTGGGAATTACGCGATCTCAACAGCTGCCCTCCGTAAACGGAGGCGCGAGTTATTCGGCATTGCAGATTCCTTCCTCGCTGGCCGGCAAGAACGGCGATGGCAGCAGCGCGAATTCCTTCTTCAATGGAGGAGGACTGAGCGCTTCCGCAGCGTGGAACCTAGACTTTTGGGGCTTGCATCGTCGCCAGACCGAAGCTGCCCGGGCGGAATTACTGGCCACAGAGTGGGCTCAAAGAGCGACGCGCTCCGCCCTGGTGGAAGGAGTCGCACTCGCCTATTTGCAGATGCGAAGTCTCGACGCTCAACTGGAGATCACGCGAAGCACGATCAAAGCCCGCAAGGAGTCCCTGCAGTTGACACTCGCACTCGAGCAAAACGGCGCCGCTTCACTCGCAGATATGCGGCAGGCAGAAGAACTGTTGCATGTCGCCCAGGCCAACTTGCCTGAGCTGCGCCGTCAAATCGCGGTGCAAGAGAACACGCTGAGCGTTCTTTTGGGCCATAATCCCGGATCGATCGAGCGCGGGCTGTCCGTGGAGAAGCAACCGCATCCGGAACAGATTCCGGTCGGAATCCCATCGCAACTCCTGGAACGACGTCCCGACATCCGGCAGGCGGAGGCCAAACTGATCGCGGCCAACGCAAGGATCGGGGTCGCAAAAGCGCAGTTTTTTCCACAAATATCTCTCACGAGCCTTGGCGGGTCCGCAAGCAGCCAACTGCAATCCGTCTTCGCCGGGGAAAATGCCTACTGGTATGCGTCCGCGTCGCTGACACAGCCGATTTTCGCCGGCGGTCGCATTCGTAACAACTATCGGCTCTCTGTCGCGCAACAACAAGAGATGATCTTGGCTTACCGAAATACAATCCTCAATGCGATGAAGGATGTCTCGAATTCCCTCGTTGCCTACCAAGAGACTCGTGGGCGCCGCGTAGAACTAGCCGCACAAGTAGATTCGGCAGCAGACGCTGTTAGACTCGCGCGCCTGCGATATTCCGGCGGAAACACAAGCTACCTCGAAGTCCTGACCACGGACACGGATCTTTATTCGGCGCAACTGCTTTTGGCCCAGGCTCAACAGCAGGAAGCGTTTTCCATCGTGCAACTTTACGTGGCCCTCGGTGGCGGATGGAGATGACGTAATCCACCTAAACGATTTTAGAAAGCCAGGACTGTAGCGAGAAATGGAACATGGAGAACAAACGTGGCAGTTGCGCGGATGCAAGCAATCGCACCCCTCTCGGGCACGGTACACGGGATCGAAACCGATCTGGGCACGGCGGACGGAGTCAGCTCTTGATTCAAGAATTCCATAGTCCTTTGCTAGGATGCATTTCGAGTTTTATGGGGTCTTATTTGACGCACGAGCGACCAACTCGTCCAATCTCGAAAGCAAAAGCTTTAGGACGGGAGACTGGTTCGACTTTTTGTAGCCGAGGACCAGATCGACAGTTGGCGTATCTCCTTTGAGAGGACGACTCGTTACAGACGAAGGGAGAAAGTTCTGCGCGTAAGCTGGTAACAGCCCTACGCCGCCTGTCGATGCTATTAAGGCCATTCCCATGGCGAGGTGGTCCGCCTCATGCTCTGGTGTGATATTGACTCCGGAGCGCTTCAGGTAATTGTCGATGACCACGCGCAGTACCGGAGCCGTTTTCGACACGGTCACGAATGTCTCGCCCACTAGTTCACTCGGACCGATGAATTTGAGCGCAGCGAGACGGTGGTCACTCGGCAAGACCACCATCAAGGGCTCCTTGACGAGAAGGCGGAACGCCAAGTCTGGTAGCCCTCGTTCCCGTCGAAGAAAGGCTGCATCGATTTTTCCTTTCGATAGGCCGTCCGCAAGCAGCGGGGAGTATTGGCTCGATATCATCACGTCGATATTAGGCAGTTCGTCGCGCAAGATCCGCAAGGCTTCGGGCATCCACCTCAATTCGTGTCCGGTCAAAAAGCCCATCGTAAAGCATGGCTTGCTAGGATGAGCGACCCGGCGAGCAGCTTCGCTTGCCGCCTCTACCTGCGATAGCACCAAGCGAGCGTGATCGAGAAAGGCTCGACCGGCCGGTGTAAGTTCGATCCCGCGAGCGCGGCGCTTCAGGAGTTGCGCGCCTACCTCGCCCTCAAGATCTCGAATCTGCCGACTTAGCGAAGGTTGTGACGTGTGCAGTCTTTGCTCTGCTGCCACCGTCAGACTTCCCGCCTCGGCGACCGCGACGAAATAGCGAAGATGTCGTAATTCCATTCCCACTCCCATGCTCGTGAAGCATTCATCCCAGCCTAACAAAGTATGCTTCAACGGCGCTACCACGAGCGGGATTCGCAATCTAACTAGGTGATCTGAGCTACCCCGGAGCGGCTTGGCGGACTTCTTAGTCATGCTCAGCTTGCATGGGTCTAGATCAACGGAGGTAGTGCTATGAGTTCACCAGTTGTTTTGATTACCGGCGCACTGACAGGAATCGGTCGCGCTGCCGCAGTCATCTTTGCGCAAGAAGGAGCGCATGTTGTTGTGTCCGGTCGTCGAGATAAACAAGGGCAAGAGTTAGTTGCGGAGCTACAAGCGCTTGGAGCAGAGGCCATTTTTGTTCGTGCTGACGTCCGCCATGAAGATGACGTGCGTAACCTTGTGGATCAAACGGTCAAGCGTTTCGGGCGCCTGGATATTGCAGTCAATAATGCTGCGACGAAAGGATTGCGCGGTCTCGTAACAGAACAGACCGCAGAGAGCTACGCGGCTACGTTTGATAGCAACGTACTGGGCGTGCTGTTAAGCATGAAGCACGAACTGCGGGTGATGCTGCCACAGGGGAGCGGGAGCATCGTCAATGTTTCGTCGGCCTATGGAAGCGTCGGTGCTGCCGGAGCATCCGTTTATGTAGGCAGCAAACATGCGGTGGAAGGAATGACAAAATCCGCAGCACTGGAAGTCGCCGGGACCGGGGTTCGGGTAAACGTAGTCGCTCCGGGCACAACGGATACGGGTATGCTCACACGCTTCACCAACACAGACGAAAACAAGGCGGCGCTCGTCTCGACGGTACCCGTCAAGCGTCTAGCAACACCGGAGGAGATCGCTCACGTTATTGCCTTTGTCTCCTCGGCAAACGCCTCATACATGACCGGCGCGTCCATCCCAGTGGATGGAGGAATGCTGGCTGACTAATATCAGGGCCGCCTCCAGACGGGCTTCGCCTATCGCCATTTCCAACACGGACGCAGGATCTGCGTCCATAACATCACCTCAACGAAGAAGGAGTGTTTATGTCAGACCAAGTAGTTTTGATTACGGGAGCACTGACGGGGATTGGACGTGCAACTGCGATTGCTTTCGCCAGAGAAGGGGCAAAGATTGTCGTTTCGGGCCGTCACGATAAAGAGGGACAGAAGCTTGTCATCGAGCTTCGAAATCTCGGTGCTGAAGCGGAGTTTGTGCGGGCGGATGTGCGCCAAGAAAGGGATATCGAGAAACTTGTTGACTATGCCCTCTCTCGCTTCGGCCGGTTGGACGTGGCGGTCAATAACGCTGGTACCGAAGGCAAACCGGGACCATTTACAGACCAGACGGCAGAGACCTATGCAGCCACATTTGACACGAATGTTCTCGGCACACTGTTGAGCATGAAACATGAGCTGCGGGTCATGCTTCCTCAAAGCCATGGCAGCATCGTCAACGTTTCCTCAACCTACGGAAGAGCTGGTGCATCAGGTGCTGCTCTCTATGTTGGCAGCAAGCACGCTGTGGAAGGCTTTACCAAGGCAGCCGCCCTCGAGTTTGCCGAGACCGGAATCAGGATCAACGTCGTGGCTCCCGGACCAATCGAGACCGGCATGCTGAACCGCTTCACCGGCACGCCCGAAAACAAAGCCGAGTTGATCTCTCGCGTGCCCATGAAGCGCATTGGGCAACCTGAAGAGGTTGCGCAAGCCATACTTTTTCTCGCTTCCGAGAAGGCCTCATACATCACCGGTACTTCGCTTGCCGCTGATGGCGGGAAGCTCGCTCGGTAATCACTGGAGCGGCTTGACTGAGTTTACTTCGCTCCGGGCTTCAAAGATTCTTTGCCTTTGTTCCGCAAGCACGAATGGAGACTTATTATGAGTAACTACAAGCACCAGACCGCGCCGACCCAATTCGTTGAGGCGGCCGGCATTCGCTTCGCGTACCGTCGCTTCGCCAACCGCCGCTTCGGCGCAAAGATCGACATCCCGCTGCTCTTCTTCATGCACTTTACCGGAACCATGGATCACTGGGATCCCGCGTTGACCGACGGATTTGCCCAGGACCGCGAAGTGATTTTGTTTAACAACGCCGGCATCTCCAGCTCCAGCGGCGAAGTTCCGACTTCGATTGAAGAGATGGCGCAGCACGCAGCCGCCTTCACCGACGCACTCGGCATTAAAAAACTCGACGCACTCGGATTCTCGATGGGCGGCTTCATCGCGCAGCAGTTCACCATCGACCGGCCAGACCTTGTCCGAAAACTCATCCTCGTTGGCACTGGCCCAAGGAGTGGCGAGGGGATGGCGTCGCTAACACCCGAGGCACAGAAGATCTTTGGAGCCAAGTACGATCCTCCAGACGAGCTGTGGCTTCGTGTCTTCTTTACTCCATCAAAACAAAGCCAGGCAGCCGGAAGGAAATATCTAGAACGACAGAGAGTGCGCAAAGAAAATCGTGATCCTGAGGCAAATGACAGAGTTGCTCCGGCGCAGATAGCTGCATTGCAGAAATGGGGCGCTCCGGCGAAAGATCCCTATGCTTACCTGAAGAAGATCACTCAGCCCACGCTCGTGGTGAACGGTAGCAACGACGTGATCGTTTATACGGTGAATTCTTTCATCCTCCAGCAGAACCTACCGAATGCGCAGCTCATTCTGTACCCCGACGGGAATCATGGTGCGCAGTACCAATACCCAGAGCTGTTTGTTGAGCATGTCACGCAGTTCCTAAGGGGCTGAGCACGAGCAGAAAGAGGGAACCAAGAACATGAAAGAAAAGCAGGTGAAGCTTCCAGGTCCAGATCATCCGATTTCCATCCGGCGCAATCCCGCTCGCGTTGTCGTATCCGTTGCAGGCCGTGTGGTTGCCGATACCCGCAACGCCTTGACGCTCCGCGAAGCGGCGTATCCGCCCGTTCAATACATTCCAGGTGAGGACGTTGATTTTTCC
>WNFI01282527.1_pt1 | contig 10643 bp, 8 predicted proteins | sample 5400471 | NCBI WGS metagenome assembly WNFI01 (sample SAMN13153348, study PRJNA577476) | soil metagenome | isolation source: 100 cm saprolite on Douglas fir-dominated hillslope | place: USA:California | collected 2013-09-17 | reverse complement strand
TGCTCCGATCGTGGATAGATGCCGTGCTGATAGGCAAAGACGTTGATCCGGAAAGTTTAGACGAGCCCCCCATCTCGACCCTGCCCACGCGGGAAATCCCGCGACCCTGACGACATTGGCTCCGCGCAACGCGGGGCAAGGAAGTTTCAGGCCCGCGCCGAGCGCAACCTATAATGCGCCTAGCTCGGTGCTATGAAGGGGTTTGGGGTCGGACTGTCTGTCCTGATAGTCGTGGTGCTGGCCGGATGCGGCGGCGACAACACGACCACCTTTGTGCTGGACAGTGGAACGCCCTCCGCCGGTGCCTCTGCCAAAGCGGGCGCCTCCGCCTCCGCCAAAGCGAGCGCCACCCCCACGGGCTCTGAGCTTCCCATCACGGCCGCGACCCCAATCCCGGGCACCCTAAAGATCATCATCGACAGCCCGGATGCGAACACCGCGATTAGCTCGCCGGTGCAAATCTCCGGCACGGCGAGCGTCGACAAGGGCACCGTCGTGGCCGTGGTCTTGGATGGCAACGGGACTGAGTTGGGGCGAGCGACCACGACCGCGTCAGCGTCGAAGCCGGATTATGGACACTTCGACGTCAGCGTCACGTTCTCGGGGGCGACCTCCGGGGCGAAGGGCCAGCTGAAAGTCTTCGGCGTAAGCCCTCGTGATGGCACGACGCCCACCAATTATTACTTCATCAGTGTGAGGTTCGCCTAGCTCGCAGGGCCGGAAAAGGCCCGCACGGCCCGTTACATGCCCCGATGGGCGACGCCGTCTCTTCGATCTCAATCGTGATCCCCACCCTCAACGCGGGCCGCGCCTTCGGGACGGTCCTGCACCGGATCATGGGCCAGGGCCGGACGCCAATCGAGATCATCTGCGCGGACTCGGGCTCGACGGACGGCACCCGGCACATCGTGAGCCAGTTCCCACGCGCCCGTTTCGTGGCGATCGGCGAGGCGGCCGGACCGCGCAGCTGGAACCGGGCAATCGAGGCGGCCCGGGGCGAGGTTGTGGTTTTTCTGGCCCAGGATGCGGTTCCTGGCAACGGCGACTGGCTGAGTCATTTGACGGCGCCCTTCGATGATCCATCAGTCGGCGGCGTGTACGGCCTGCAGGAAGTGGCCACGGGTGGCGATCCGGTATCGGGATTCAGGCTCGCCCAGCGGTTCTGTCACGAGCCGCATGCACGGCGGATCCGGGTCGGTGACGCTGTCGCTTACAAGTCCCTGCCGTTCTTCATCGACAATGCCGCCGTCCGCCGCTCGGTCTGGCGGGGGATTCATTCCAATGAGCCCCTGCCGGTCGGGGCCGACCGGGTCTGGGCGCGACAGGTCCTGCTGGCCAGCTACACGATCACCTACGCGCCGGATGCCGTTGTTGTCAGGGACGTGCGCGCCAGCCTGAAGGCCGAATACCGGAGGGCCATCCTGACGGGTTACACGGACCAGCACTACGGGGACCAGGGCGGCACCCTCTGGCCGGACTCACGGCACTTCGTGAAACGCGCCGCCTGGTATCTGGTCAAGGGGTTCGCCTGGGGCGGGCTACCCTACCTGGCGATCGAAGACGTCCTGCAGCGATATGGCTACAAGCTCGGCCGGCGCCTTGACCGGATGAGCCCCCGGCTTCGAGGGCGGTTTGCGCCTGAGACCGCCGTCGACACGCGTCGGCCGGACCTCGACGACCTGGCCGCCTGACGTCAGGCAAACCCTCTACAAGGGGCGAGGGAGATTTTCGCCTGGCCCGACGCCCGGAGCGGCAGCGAGATGCCCGGTATAATCGGCGGCAATTCCTCCCATGCGCGCCAACGCTTCCGCGGGGTCCAAAAGGCCCGTTTCGTCGGAACCGCGCGTAACGGTCGTCGTCCTGGCCGCTGGCAAGGGCGTGCGAATGAACTCGAGGCTTCCGAAAGTGCTCCACACGGTGGCAGGCCGGCCGATGCTGCTCTGGTCGATGGCGGCGGCCCGCGCGCTCGATCCGGAGCTCACGCTGGTCGTCACGAACCCCTCCCAGGATGGTGTCCAGGCCGCGCTCAATGGCGAAGGCCAGACGGTCTCTCAGGCCAAGCAGCTCGGCACCGGGCACGCGCTGGCGCAGGTCGCGGCGGCCCACCGAACGGCAGGTCCCGTCGTCGTCCTCTACGCCGACGCGCCGCTGCTTCGCGGCGAGACGCTGAGCACATTGCTCGCCGAGCATAAAAAATCCCACGCGGCGGTCACGCTGCTCACGGCCACACTGGAAAATCCCAGGGGCTATGGCCGGATCGTTCGGGCGCGCAACGGCATCTTCCGCGACATCGTCGAAGAAAAAGACGCGACGGACGAGCAGAAAGCCATTCGTGAAGTCAACTCCGGCGTCTATGTCTTCAGCGGCCGGGAGCTCTGGCCGGCGCTGCTCAAGCTCGAAAACAAGAACCGGGCCGGCGAGTATTACTTGACTGACATCGTGCGCTTGATCAAAGGCAAGGTGCACACGCTGCCCGTCGAGGACAGCAACGAGATCCTAGGCATCAACGATCGCCGGCAACTGGCGCAGGCCGAGCGCGTTATGCGCCAGAGAATCCTCGACGTCTTGATGACCAGTGGCGTCACGATCACGGACCCGGCGACGACGTTTATCGACGCCGAGGTGCAGGTCGGCCGCGACACGGTCGTGCTGCCATTTAGCTTTATCTCTGGCGAGTCGACCATCGGCGAAGAATGCGTCATCGGGCCCTTTGCGCAGATCCGCGACTCGATCATCGGCGACTCCTGCCGGATCGAGCGAGCGCATCTAGATAAATCGACCCTGGCGCAGAACGTCCACGTGGGGCCCTTCAGCCGGTTACGCCCCGGCAGCGTACTGGACGACGGCGTCCGGGTCGGGACCCACGCCGAGATCAAGAACTCGCACATTGGCGCGGGGACGGCCATTTCGCACTTCAGCGCCGTCCTCGACAGCAACGTCGGCGCCAATGCGAACATTGGTGCCGGGACCGTTACGGCGAATTTCGACGGCGTCGACAAGCACCGGACCGAGATCGGCGACCGGGCGCAGGTCGGGAGCGATACGATTCTGGTAGCGCCGGTGAGTGTCGGTGACGATGCCTACACGGCGGCGGGGTCCGTGATCACGGCGGACGTACCGGCGGGGAGCCTGGCAATCGAAAGATCCGACCAGAAGATCGTTCCGGGCTGGACAGAACGGCGCCGGGGGCGCCGCAAACGGGAGGTTCCGACATAGCGCAGCCCAGGGTCGGCGAGCGAGTCGATATGCGGCCGACGGCGCCCGAGGGTGCGCCTCGACAGCCGGGCGCACTCAAACTGCTCTCCGGCGACGCCAACCCCGAACTCGCCCGGAAGATCGCCGACGCGCTGCACGAGCCCCTGGATGAAATGAAGATCACGCGCTTCGCCGACGGCGAGATCGACGTCAAGATCGCCCACAGTGTCCGCGGCGCGGATGTGTTTCTGATTCAGCCGACCTGCCAGCCGGTGTCGGAGAACTATATGCAGCTATTTATTATTCTCGACGCGCTGAGGCGCGCCTCGGCGGGACGCATCACGGCTGTCATGAGCTACTACGGTTATGCGCGAAAAGAAAAAAAGACGCAGGCGCGGGATCCGATATCGGCAAAACTGATGGCCGATATCATCACACTAGCCGGGGCGAACCGCGTGATCGCGCTCGACCTGCATGCCGACGCCATCCAGGGCTTTTTTGATATCCCGGTTGATCACCTGACGGCCGAGAAGCTCCTGGTCGAATATATTCGAAAATTGCATCTGCCAAATGCGGTCATCGTGTCTCCTGACGTTGGCGGCGCCAAGCGCGTCGGCGACGTCGCGCGGCTGCTGGATCTGCCGATCGCCTTCGTCTACAAGCGGCGCCCAAAAGACGACGTCGTCAGTGAGCAACGCGTCGTCGGCGACGTCGACGGCATGGACGCTGTGGTCGTGGACGATCTGATCTCGACCGGGGGCACGCTCGTCGGCGTCTCGCACGCGCTGCGCGCCGAGGGCGCGACCAGCGTTCGCGTCCTCGCCACCCACGGCGTGCTGGCGGGGGACGCCGTCGAGAAGCTGGTCGACTCGCCTATCGAAGAAATCGTCATCACGGACTCGATTCCCCTGCCTCCAGAAAAGCAGCATGCGAAAATAAAAATCCTGTCCGTCGCGCCATTGCTCGCATTCTCATTGCGCTGGTCCCGGCGGCGCTGGCCGCATCGGCCGAGACGTCGCTGACGTCGATTTCGCGCGTGCGGCTGCGGCAGCTCGTCGAACAGAAAGTCCCGCAGGCGATCGTCGTGGAACGCTTGCATCGGGATCCGAACGCCTATTTGTCCACGATTTTGATCGTCAACACAGTCGCCATCATCGTGGCGTCGTCCGCGGCGACGCTACTCGCGTTGCATCTGTATCGCCAGCGGGTGGCCGAGTGGCTGGTTAGCCTCGTGCTGTCGCTGGTGGTGCTGATCGCCTGCGAGATCACGCCCAAGACCCTGGCCCTGCAGCGCGCCGAACGCGTCGCGCTCCGCATGGCGCGGCTGGTCGCCTGGGCGACCTGGGTGATGCGGCCGATCGTGTTCGTTCTCACCGCGATCACGAGACTGATCCTGCGCATGCTCGGCGGTCGGGCCCAGGTGCGAGGCCCATTCGTGACGGAAGAAGAATTGAAAATGCTGGTCTCTGTCGGCGAAGAAGAAGGCGTGCTGGAAGAAGAAGAGCGAGAGATGATCCACGGGATCTTCGAGATGGGCGATATGCTCGTCCGCGAAGTCATGGTCCCGCGGACGGACCTGGTGGCCATCGAAGTCAATGAACCCGTGGAGAAAGCCGTCGACCTGGTCACCAAGCACGGCCACACCAGGATCCCCGTGTACGAGAGCAACCTGGATCACATTGTCGGAGTGCTGTACGCGAAAGACCTTCTCCGCGCCGTCGTCCGCGGCGAGAAGAAGTCACTGCGTGAGATCGCCCGCAAGCCGTACTTCACGCCGGAATCCAACAAAGTCCAGGACGTGCTGCGGGACCTGCGCAAAAACCGCGTCCACATGGCCATCGTGGTCGACGAGTACGGCGGTACGGCCGGTGCCGTCACGATCGAAGACATTCTCGAAGAGATCGTCGGACCGATCCATGACGAGTACGACATCGGCGAAGAGGACGAGATTCAATTCATCTCTCCCAATGAAGTCATCCTGGACGGCCGCGTCAGCGTGGACGACGTCAACGAGCTGCTGAAACTCGACATCGCGGCCGATGACTACGACACGATCGGCGGCTATGTCCTGAACCAGTTAGGCGCCGCCCCCAAGGTCGGCGCTACGCTCAGGCTGGGCAACGCGGAACTTCGTGTCGAAGCCGTCCAGGGCACGCGCATCAAGAAAGTCCGCATCCGTAGCGAGGCGCCCTTCGAGGTGCCGCATCCCCCCCAGGGCGAAACCTTCCTTTCGACCACCCCCGAGTCGTGCCGTATCATTAACCCCAAAGCATGACGCTGTCCGGCAAGCCAGGGGTTGAAGGGGCCTCGCCGGTCGCGACACGGGCCAGCCGGACCCGCCACTACTCGCTCCGCTTCGATGTCGCGTCCGGCCCACGGTCGGTTTCGATTGCTGTGGCCGCTGTCCTCGCCTGGTGGCTGTGGGGCTGGGTCAACGGCGCCTACGATATTCAACTTTCATCGAGGGCGAGCTCGCTCGTGCCCGCGCTGGTGCGGGCCATGCTGTTCCAGAGCCTGTCCTTCGTCGGGCTTGCCTTTTTCGCGCGCGGTTTCACGGGCCGCATCGTGTGGGCCTGGTGGCTTTTTGTCGCGTTCTTGCTGCTCATCGTCTGGCGCTCGGTTTATCTTTCCGTCTTGACGCTGCCCATGTTCGCGCGTCAGATCGTGCTGGCGGGAGACGACGACTTCCTTGCCCAGCTCGCTCATGGCACCCTCCCACGCTGGTCAGAGCACTACAGGGTGGTCGGCTACCTCGATGCCGGTTCAGGCCATCACCCCGACGGCGGCCTCCCGCTGCTCGGCGCGTTGCGAGAGCTGCCAGAGCTGGCCGATGAGCTGCAGGTCCGTGAAGTCGTCGTAGGAAAAGACGTCCTGCAGACGCAGGCCACGCTGGAGCAGCTCGTCTCCTGCCGCAATCTCGGCATCAAGGTCACGCCGGCGGCGACGCTATATGAAGAATTGACGGGGCAGGTCCCACTCAGCCAGATCGACCACTACTGGATCATGGATCTTCCCAACCGCGCGCTCCTGAACCGGCCGTACACGGCCCTGAAGCGTCTCGTCGACATCGTGCTTTCGCTACTCGGTCTGATTGTCCTGATCTTGCTGGGTCCGTTCGTGGCCGTCGCCATCTGGATCGACTCGGGGCGCCCAATCTTCTACACCCAATTGCGCACGGGCTTGCACGGCCGCCAGTTCCGTTTGCTCAAGTTCCGAACGATGCGCCGAGACGCCGAAAAAGGCGACGAAGCCCGGTGGGCCGTCCCCGGCGACGAGCGGATCACCCGCGTCGGCCGCTTCCTGCGGCGGGTTCGGCTCGACGAGCTTCCCCAGGTGCTGACCATCCTCAAGGGCGATATGACCGTCGTCGGGCCCCGGCCGGAACGGCCACAGCTCGTCGCTGAACTGGAAAAATCGATCCCGTTCTACCGGACACGGCTCGAGGTCAAGCCGGGATTGACTGGCTGGGCGCAGGTCAATGAAGGATACGGCGCCTCGGTCGAGGACGCCGTCACGAAGCTGCAGTACGACCTCTACTACGTGAAGCACCAGTCGGTCTTCCTCGACGCGGTAATCGTCGTGAAGACATTCGGCGTGCTGGCGCGGCTGAGCGGCCGCTGAGGGTTGCGCCGGCGGCGCGCTCGCTGCGCGTCGCCATCGACATCCGGACGCTGGCCGAAGGACCGTCCGGCGTCGCGACGTACTTGCGCAACCTGATTCCGCCGCTGCTGGCGTCGGCGACGGCGCACGAATTCTTTCTGGTCTTTGACGCGTCGCGGCGGCCAGCGGTCCTGGATGACTGGACCGGCGGCCGCATCGTCTCGCTGCCGGTCACAGGGGCGCCCGAGGTCGCCTGGGAGCAGCTGCGCCTGCCGCTCGCCCTGCGACGCAATGAGATCGACGTCTTCCACCGGCCCAGCGGCGCCGGCGGCCTCGCCTTCAAGGCCATCGGCGGAAGCCGCGTGGTCGTCACCGTCCACGACGTGATACCACTCAGGTATTCCGGCGAGTACTTACGCAATGCGGCCCATCGAGCGTTTTTTTCCTTCCAGATGGCCCTCAGCCGGCGGGCGGACGCCGTCATCACCGTCTCCGAGACTTCGAAAACAGACCTCGTCACGATCGGCCGGTTTCGTGACTCGAAGATATTCGTTATCGGGGAGGGCGTCGATCGCGACTTCCTGTCATCGAACCCGGCCGATACGCCGGCACAGGACCATCCGCCTTACCTGCTCGCGATGGGCGCCGGAGAGCCACGCAAGAACGTGGCTCGCGTGATCGAGGGCTTCCTGCGCGTCGCCGACCGGATTCCTCACCGGCTGCTTCTGGTTGGCGCGCCCTGGCGCGGCCGGCGCGCCAGTCTCCCACCAGGTGCACCCGGCATCGACCGCATCCAGGACCTGGGCGCGGTGACAAATGCGCAGCTGCGCGAGCTCTACCGGCAGGCTGCGGCGTTTGTTTATCCGTCGCTCTACGAGGGCTTTGGGCTCCCGGTGCTGGAGGCGATGGCCTGCGGGACCCCCGTGATCACCAGCCGGTCGGGTTCACTCGAAGAGATCGCTGGAGCCGCGGCCCTCTACGTCGATCCGCAGGACGCGTCGGCGATCGGTGGCGCCATTATTGAACTCGTGACGGACCCGGTGCGCCGGTCAGCGCTGGTAGCGGCAGGACACGAACGCGTCGGACTTTACTCATGGGACGCGGCGGTACACGCCTGCCCCGGCGATCAGGGCGGCGTCGAGCCGCGGAGGTGGCCCGTCAAGGGCCCGCCGCATCGTCCAGCCCGCGAACAGAATAGCGGCGATCAGCAGGCCGAGCACGATCAGCCCGAACTTGTAGGCGACCCCCAGGTAGCCGTCGAAGAAGCTCGAGGTATTGTTTCGCTCCGGCTCCAGCGGAATGTTCGGCGAGATCGTTCCACCCGGCCCCCACCCGGTCAGTGGCCGCGCCAGGACTTTTTTCGCCAGGAGCTTGGACTCGATGGCCCGAAACTCGATCGAGACATTGTTCGGAGGCGTCAAGCGGCTCCCGATATCGGTCTGATTGGCAAGCGCGTTGATCAACGGCGTCGAGACGATAAAGATCAATCCCATGATCACGGCGACAATCAAGCCAGACCGCAGCGCCCGTCGCGGCAGGACAAGAATCAGTGTCAGCGGCACGATCAGGCCCAGGGCGATCCAGTAGAGCCGGGTGAAGTACAGCCGGAACCGAATCGCCGCATAGATAAAGGCCACCATGCCGACGGCGTGCAGCGGCTGTTTCCAGGCGCCTCGAAAGCTGCCCAACATTGCCAGGGCGCCGAACAAGAGCAGCAGCTCCGTGTACTGGCCGCCGGCGTACACGCGATACATGTACGTCAGGAACTGGCCGGCGGTGAGATGCAAGGCGCTCGCCCGCTGGATCGCCTCGGCCAGCCCGGCGGCGCCAGCGAGAAAGCCGAGCCCCAGGAACAGAAAGAAGAACCGGCGGGCGGCGGTCGCGCTCAGCAAAAGAACGATCGGCACCAGCAGGTAGCCGGTCAAAAAGGCGACATCTTTCCAGATCTTGACCTGGGCGAAGTGGGCGAGATAGGCGAGGGGGATGGTCAGCAGCCCCGCGGCGACGACGAGCAACAGCAGCATCACGGGCCGGCTGCGTCGCAGCCGGGCTCGCTCGGCCCAGGCGAGGGGCGTCGCCGCCGCGATGAGCAGGAGCTGCACGCCAAACATCACCGGCAGGATCACCGGACCGCTGCGCTCGAAGAGCGGCTGCCACCAGCTCCCGGGGGCGGCGACGTTCTGCGTGGCGCTCCAGAAGAAGTACAGGCAAAGTTGCAGCGTGATCAGGCCGGCGACGGCGAGGCGGTCATACCGCAGCAAGACATCGCGCCCGGCGCGCGCCTGTGCCGCCGGTGCCGCGACCGCAGTAGCCCGGGCCCTTTCCGGGCTGCGGGGGATTTCCATAAGTCTCTATATTCTGTCTGATTGACGCACGCGAGCAGACCGGTGACGACCGTCGCGATTGACGCGCGCTTTGCGGTCGGCGAACGCCGGGGCATCGGAAAAGGCAGTCTGGAACTTTTGCGCAGCCTGGTTCAGCTCGACGCGCCCCTCTTTTACGAGCTCTTAGTCGACCGGGACGCCCCCACCTTGCCCTCGCCCGGAGGGGGAGGCAACGAAGCGCTGATCGACGCGCACGAGAACTGGAAATGGAGGCGTTTGCGGCCCGCTCCGTACCCGGTGTGGGAGCAGGTCGCGCTGCCGCGATACGTGCGTAGCCACTCGCCAGCCGTCCTGCACTTGACGGGGAACACCGGACCGGTTGCCCTGCCCGGGGCTGGCACGACGCAGTTCTTGCTGACCGTGCACGACATGATCTTTCTTGAGGCACGCCGGTTGCGCTCCTGGCGTCAGCGCGTGGGACGGCTTTATCGTCGCGTTATTGTCCCGGCCGCGGTGCGGCGTGCGACCTGGGTCATCGTCGACTCGGACGCCACGCGAAAACAGCTCATCGAAAGATTTCCGTCCGTGGCCAACCGTATCAGTGTGATCGGCATCCCGATCGCCGAACGCTTCTTTACCTACCGTCCGGCCACGCGCACGGGTCAGGCGCCCTACTTCGTGGCGTTTGGCGCGAGCGACTCGCGCAAGAATGTCGAGCGGATCGTCCGTGCGTTCGCGACCGTGCGTGCGGCGCAGCCATCGCTTGAGCTCGTCCTGATTGGAACCCAGGGTCAGCTCCATGGCGCCACGGCGCCGCCCGGCGTTCGCGTGAGGCCCTACATCTCGGAGGACGAGCTGCTCGAGCTCTATACGTCCGCGTTGGGCCTGGTGTACCCGTCCCTGAGTGAAGGCTTTGGCGTGCCCATCCTCGAGGCGACGGCGCTCGGCGTCCCCGTAGTCACATCGGATCGCGATCCAATGCGGGAGCTCGCCGGCGAGGCCTCGATCCTGGTCGATCCGGAAGACACCAATGCGATCGCCGGCGCGATGACGACGCTGCTGCGCAACCAGGAGCCGTATCGGCGTCTCGCCGACCAGGCCCGGAGCCGCGCCGAGCCGTTCCGGCCGCGACGGATTGCCGAGCAGATGGCGGAGCTGTACCTGCGCCTCGCCGGCGTCCGCCCCGCGGGAACGGTCGCGGGATGAACTGGTGAACATCCTGCTTATCGCCAACCGGCCGCTCGACCGGCAGGGGCCGGGCGACGCGAAGCTCGCCTACTGGGCGTGGAAGGCGCTATCGGGCGCCGGCCACGGGGTGTCCATCGTGCAACTCGAAGCCGACGCCGTCGCCTGGCGCGGGTTGCACACGCTCCGGGCGGTCGTCGGCGGTCAGCCGCTCCAGGTTGGCGCCACCTTCTCGCGCGCCGCCCAGCGAAAACTCAGCGACGCGATGCCGGATCTCGTGGTCGCCGTTCACGCCCGAGCCGCGGCGCATGTTCCACCTCGGCTCCGAGCGCGTTCGCT
>WNFI01697906.1_pt1 | contig 10644 bp, 21 predicted proteins | sample 5400471 | NCBI WGS metagenome assembly WNFI01 (sample SAMN13153348, study PRJNA577476) | soil metagenome | isolation source: 100 cm saprolite on Douglas fir-dominated hillslope | place: USA:California | collected 2013-09-17 | reverse complement strand
AAGCTGTCCCTAACGTTCCTAAAATATTTATGTCTTGGGCGAACTTTGCCGTATACGTTGTACTGTTGGTTGTAAACAAATTTCCAGTACCGTCAGCCGTCCGCACCACACCGATCACTTTTGTTGTCTCGGCAGAAAGAGTTGCATTAACAGCAAAAGCCGTATTATCTGAAGCAACAGTTACCCGGAGTGATCCCGTTCCCGTTATACCATTTCCCATCAAAGGCGTAACCGCATTGATTTCTTTGATATTGACTCCCCCGACCATTACCGTATCCGTTTGCGTTTGAAGTGTAGCATTGACCGCTTGGGCGGAAGCAAACGTAATTGGATCAACAGTAACAAGCAATTTATTTGTATTTGCAGGCGTATCCTTCAATGAAACCCGGAGCAAACCCGAAGTATCGAGAGAAAGTGCATCACTTTTGAGAGTCGTATATGTTGGTGCATTTGTCGTAACTGCTCCAAATATTGTCAATCCTTTCACACCTGACGTTGTTGCTTCTTGGGAAATATGTGCTCCACCAATTGTCGCGAGATTCCCCCCCGATTCCAGAGCAAGTGCTGACGTATTCAAATTTGTCCCGGCATTTGCCGTAATTGATGTAGGATTACCGGACTTTATATTAATGTCTAAAGCATTTGAGGTTGATCCAACCACATTCCCCGATCCATCAACAATCTGCGTCTTTTGTGTCCCGTCTGATTGCTTGGTTGAGGTTGCGGCAAGTGCTGGAAGAGGAAGAGACGCCGCTGATATGGGTTGTGTTGCCTGCCAGAATGTCCCTGTTACTGCAAGAGATGTATTCTGGACATTGACGTTTAAAGCGTTTGTCGTTGAAGCAATGACATTTCCTGACCCATCAACGATTTGTGTTTTCTGTGTTGCATTTATTTGATTTGCGGCTGTCGCAACTCCTGAAATCGTTGTTGAAACAGGAAGAGGTTTCGCCGTAGATACTGTCTGCCAATTTGATCCGTCAGACCACACAAGGGTAGGAGCTTTCGGATGAAGTGGAGGAATACCGCCATCGGTATACTCAATGCCTGCACCAACTGCCGTCCCATCGGCATTAACAACGATAAGTTGACCTGAAGAAGTAACAGCTAAAGCTACGCCATCACCGTCATTTAATGAAAGCGGTGTAGCGTTATAAACTCCCGGTAAACCATAAACAGTTAATTTAGCCATAAATTATAGACAATGTTTGCAATTAGCTACAGGTTGCGTGTGCTCCTCATAGTGTTTCGTATAGCTTTGGTTATATGCCCGATATTTCTCAGTCTGTTTATACATCCGCATATAGCCGGTAAAAATTGAGTGAACACGCTGACGCGAGATACCAAAGAACTCCCCAATTTCGGTGAATGTCATTCCCCGTCCTCGCTGTAATGAAACTTGTGCATATGTCGGCATATTATCCTAAACTCCTTTTTGCTGCACCCAAAATTTTATGAGCTCGTGCCCGTACTGTTGCTTTCTGATCCGGGGACAACCCGCCTTGATTTACGCGCCCTAGAGCAGCCCTTGCATGACCCGCATCAGGCATGGGATACCGCCCGCCCGGAAAAGTCTCACTAGCCTTGCGTTGTTTCGTATTCAGTATTGCCATATTCTCTCACCTCCTCTAGAAATGAAGATTGCCTCCCCGGATAATATAAATCCCAAGTCCGAGAAAAATTGCTCCCATGATAAGGTTCCAAGGAAATGCCATACTCACTCCGAGAAATGATAAACCAACTACCGTTAAAAGCAATGCAAATCCAACTAATGCGAGTGCAAGACCGATTAGTTTAATAATAAGCTCACTAACTGACGTTCTGACCACCTCCCTGCATGACTATTTGTCTTTCGGCCATCACATGCTTAGCATAGAGCACCTGAATCTCCTGTGGAAGTTGTAAGAATTGATCTGATGCCATAAACTCAAACTCCTGCTTTAAGTGATCTGCATACTGGCTTGGATCAATCCCTGCAAACGGCGGGACATCTTGACCTTGAAGAAGTGGTTGCGTATGATCAGGCACTTGTGCCTGTTGAGGCTGCTGATTGCCCGGGAATCCCGGTTGCTGCATAGATTGCCCGGGAATCCCGATATTTTGCATAGGCTGTTGCTGAGGTTGTAAACCTTGCGGTTGCTGTTGTAAAGAAGGTTGTAAAGGCTGTTGTGGACCGGTATTTTGAGGCTGTAAAGATTGAGCTTGAGCCTGAGACTGGTCCGGGCTTTGTGATACTTGCTGAGGCGGTGGATTTCCTCCTGCACCCTGATCTATCGCCTGCTGAGCACCACTTGGAGGCTGTGGTTGCTGCTGCCCTTGTTCCTGTCCTGCGCCCGGCACTTGCTGGCTTGAAATAACATCAAGTTTCGGATTCATTTCAAGCATCTCTGACGGCTGAAGTCCTGCCCGCATTTCCATCTGACGCTTAATGTCAGGGGGTGTATCTTTGTAATTCATTATTTCCTTTGGCTCAACAAGAAACATAGGAATACCCATCTTCTGTAATTGTTCTGCAAGATCAGGATAGAGAAGCATCGGGTAGCGTTGCTGTAAGAACGCGTTCTTCGCCATCTCTTGCGGGTTTGGGAAATCCATGCGTTTATAGAGATCAATGTCTGAGATTTTGCCAGCCTTTGAAAGCTCCATAGCTTCAAATCTTTGTGAGATTTTATCAGTCGGAAGCGTTGAGCCGGGCTTCACCAGAACTTTGATACCCAACTTATTAAACTGTTGCATCATGTCATAGAGTTGCTGACCCTTCTCCTGACCGAGATATTTTGCGTAATGAGCGGGCGTATATTTGACAAGCATCATTTGAATCTCCCAGTTGTAAATCTCAGTTGAAAGTCGTTCGATTCCCCGGACGATCAAATCAATACGCCCCAAATCTGCCTGTTTTGCCAACTGATCCTGTCCAAGTGTATTATTCTTGGACGTATCCCCTCGTGTCGTTGAATGGGAGCCCATGATATTATCAGCCATATTCCAATCCGTTGCATCAAATTGATGCCGTCCTGAATCGGGATAGTTTGTGAAACAGGCGTGGTGTCATCCCAAATGTGTCTGCCCAAATTCTGCGAGTTGAGAAACATCACAGGCTTTTTGGGATAGCTGAAGTGATTAAGTTCCTTGTTAAATGTCTTATCATCATTCCAAATAATGTACGGGTTGAGTTTCTTCTGCAAAACCACATCCTCCATTTTCCAGACGACATACTCGCCATCTTCGCAGTTATATTCCCAAAATCCCACGGGCGTGTTACCGACATTTTCAATCGTCACGCTTGATCCGGGGAAGAGATTAGCCATGATGCTATCCTTTTTTTCAGGGAACATGTCTAAGAGCTCATTCAGAGGTTTCTCAAGGTACTGTGCAGCCCATACGTCAGCATTATAATGCCCGTCTGAAGAGAGGATCATCTTATGAGGATGTACATACTCGAGAAGATAGTCGTCAATTGTATCATCCCAAATAATCTTTGGAATCCCTATCTTATATAATAGTAAATGCCGGGCGAGCATCTCCATGAGTTCCTGCTGCGGGTAATCGGGATCGTTATACTTTTCCAACAGCACCTTTTGCAAAAGATCAGTGAAGATTCTTGAATTATCATCCGACTCGTCCATCACGTCTGAGGCGACTGAGATCATCGGTTCTGCGGGCTTTGAGGTGATAATGGGGATCATGGTTTCAACCCCCATGTAGATAATGTTCTGGATAATGCGTGACTGATGCCAGCGGAGGGTAATTGTTTTTAAGTGGTCTTTCTTCCAGTACTGCTCATTAGTTTTTCCTTCCTTTTTAAAATCCTCGTAGTCTTTCCCGGCGCTTTTGATCTTGCGGTCAATCATGCGAACGAGGTCTTTATCCTCCGCATCAATTGTATAGTAGTCCTGAACATTCCCCAGACCTTCCTTGTTCTGGTCTTGGATAAGCGTGGAGGAGAGCGGATCACTCATAGTAGATTGTGTCAAGTATCACATAACGATGAGAGATCGTCAATCCCCACAAAAAAAGAGAGGCGTTGCTGCCTAGGAAAAAATGGACTAGGCGGTAACTAATTTCCTCTCTTTTTGAGCTCAAGGTCGCATCTGAAGGTTCTATTTATTATATCATACGCTTCGCCAATCTTTTTTTTGTGTATCTTGCCAACGCTCGGTAATAAATCCTTCGGCAGTCTTTGGCAACAACCGCTCGTTATACTTCTGCGGTCTTGGAGCCCATTCAGCCTTGGTTGGATATTCACCGAGCATCTGATAGCAGATAGCCGTTGCCATGATGAGATCTGAGTACGTGCCTGATTCGGGTCGGGGTTCGCCAGTACGTTCGCGGATAACAAAGGTTAACATTTCCGAGATTAACGCTTTATCATAAATTTTAAGTGTTTTGTTGCGAATAACCATCGCAAGCGTGTCCAGCATGAGACGGCGGTTTGCCGAAGTCGTTGTCCAACCGATTCGTTCTTCTTCTTTTTGTAAGACCCGATCAAATGTTTTTTGCCGGTAGAGTCTATCGAGTGGATAATCAAGGTCTCGCAGTTTTTCAATAGTTCCTTGTCCGATATTGCGTTCGACGGCAAGGAGAGGATAGCTACCAGTTTTCTTTTTGATATAAAGTCCAAGGTTAGATAACTCATAACCAAACTGTGGAGATTCGACACGGGCTTGGAAGACAATTGGAATATCTTTGTATTTGCGAGAGATAACAACTGCTGCTGAATAACTCACGCCATTCCCAGGATCCCCAGCTGCGACTAACTCTTCCTGACTTTCAAGTTGCCGGTAAATTCGGATCATCAGGTTTCGCCTCCTCACCTAATACAGTTGCCATATCCTTGAGTTGTTCTTTCTGCTCTGGGGTTGCAGTGCTTGAGTTTTCTGTACCAGCCGGTTGAGGTACTGTTGGAGGAGCAAGATACACCACTGACAGTAAACCAAACCGGGAACACCGCTGATTAGCACAGACGTAGTGACCCTTGAGGGCTGTTGCATCTTGTACGTCTGTTGAACAACAGAAGCATTTATTGGGTATTATTGCCATATGCTTGTGCGCGTTTTGCACCTCCTAATCTTCCGGCAATCTGCGCTTCCTTCGCTGTCCATTCGTGACCCGTTCCGAGTTCATGCGCCCGGCGGCCTCCTTTGGATGCGATTAACGCCCGTTTAACCTTATCCATACTGGCAAACCCGCGCTTGCCGTTTGGATATTTCTTTTCTATTTTGCCCTTAATAATTGCCATAATCTCCTTCTTTCGCTTTGCGTTCTTTATTTAGTTTCCGGCACTCTTTACACCGCTTCGGAAGTTGAAAACCTTTCTTTTCAAAAAAACTCTTCTCGGAATCGGATAATATAAATGTTTTCGGACAATCCCTACATTATATTTCCATAATGATTACTCGGATCGGCAAGAATTTCAATCCCGCCTGATCTTATCTTAACCATTGCCTCAGCCATCGCCGACTTTCTACCATCCTGTGTCCTGATTGTCCATCCATCTGAATCTAGAATACCATACTCGTCTTTATAGGTCAAGTGGGGTTCGATGCAGACTGTCTGACCTTCGTAGAATACGGGAATTTCAGTATCCCTGTAAATAATGTCGAACATCGGAATTGTAGGTTCTTCGTGCATCCTCGCACCGATCCCATGCCCTGCCATTCGTTTAACAATCACAAATCCCATTCGGTTAACGAAATTCTCAATTACTCGTCCGACTTCTGTAATCTTCACGCCGGGCTTAATAGAAGTTATCCCCATTTTTAAGGCTCGTCTGGTGTAACGCAACAAACGCTCATCCCTGCTTGAAACTGTGCCTATCGGAATCGTCAGCCCTGCATCTGCCGCTAAGTTATCCACATTTAATCCACAATCTATTGTAAGAAGATCACCGTCTTTGAGAATGTAATCGCGAGCGGGGGTATGACCGATCTGGTCGTTGACTGAGAGACAGAGATTTGAGGGAAACGGTGTCTTTGCACCTTGAGGCATATAGCCCTTGTTGGCACTTGTTGCACCCATGATTAAGAGTAGGCCCTGCGCCGTAGCTTCAAGAGCTAACAGATTAACTCCCGACTTTGCCTGATCTATTAACTCATGCAGTAATTCGTTAAGAACTTCGATATGTGTCATCAATTTTCAAGATTCTCCTTTACCGACAATCATTTTTATACTTCTATCTGCTTCTTCCCATAAACCCAATGGAATTTTTTCTTTGTTATAGAGCATTTCCGTTACTTTCAGGACTGGCTTATAAAATTTAATCATTTCCTGCCGGGTTTCTTCGCAACCCTTTTGATACCAAATCCGTTTTGTCTCTCCCTTATATTTTTCTTTGACCTCCTCACGACGAGCTAAGAGAGAACGGATATGTTGTTTTATATCCTGTCTAATTATTAAATAATCAGAGTTCGCTTTAAAAATTTCATCAAACTCTTTTTCCCAATCCTGTTTCATATTCCCTCCTTCTGAAGCTCCTCAAGCCCATGCACCACCAAACATTTTGCGCCAAACTTTTCAAGCTCCTGCATCCTCGCCTCTTGTATAAATGAAGGATATTTCCCCGGACGCTTGACCTCGATAAAAAACAATGATAACTTACCAAGCTCATTGTGCTGGTCATTAGAAAACGCCAGCAAATCCGGTGTACCTTTCTCCTGCCCCATGATGTAGCGCTTGCTTCTGCCTTCACCGACTGAGTATCTGCCAGCATTTAATCTCATGCAGTACCAACCTTTATACCTGAGATAATTGATAATCTCTTGCTGAATCTGATGTTCAAGCGGTAGAGGTAATGTTTGTTTCATTTTTTAAGTTAAACGAAACATCATAGTCTTAGATGTTTCATAATCCTGCACGTTTACGCTGTTCTACCCGTAATTCATTTCTATCAATTAGCTTATTGTCCACATTTTCATCACCCCTAACAAATGTAATATCATCCTCTCCAATTACCTCAGCTACATGCTGATTGATAAGTTCAAGTAATTTCTGAGACCATTCTTTATAAAAATCATCTGAAGTTTTATAGTCAGTGTATTGTTTATGCTCATCACTTTGCTCACTGATTACTTGAATTAAACGATATAGTTGAGATTTAAACTGTTCCTGTGTCATACTAAATTCAATATCCCGATAATGCGTCCAGGCATGTAACCCCGCCAATTCTGGCGGATCTTTACACCATTTTTCCTTAAATTTTGTAAGTAAACTCATACTATATTATAATAGCTCCCCAAAACTGCTCAAAGAACCCGACTGCATCGGCTCCCGCGCGAGTCCCTGCAAGTGCCTGATTCCCTCTGTGCTAAAAAACTTACTGCCTGAGGACATATACGCATCCTCTCTCGTCTTTGGATACTCCTGTAAAAACATTTCATGCGTGGTAAATTCCTTCTCCTTAGCCTCAAGCCACTCCTGAGAGTATAGCTCATCTGCTCCGAAAAAGACAGAGCGAAAAGCCGAGGTTCCGTGATACGCTTTTTCCTCAAGCGTCTGGTAATAATTCCCATAGCCGTTGCCTGTCGATTCGATAAATACCTTACCAATCCCCTGGTCAACCATCTGAAGCGCGCCCTCAATTGTCTCGCGGGCGGTGATGATGTCCGTGTCGGGGAAATGTGCTGCCTCGCTAAAATGAAGATTCTGTACCGAATCCACACGCAGGGCGGTCTTTGACCCTGCCGTACCGATTGTCCACGTTGCACCGTTTAGTTTATTGATAAGCTCATTCTTGTTTGACGTGTCACAAATATCCTCAAGGGTTTTGCCGGATTTCTGGAGGCATGAGTTCATAAAATACTTCGCCCGTTCAAAGAGTTTACGGGTTTCATCTTTATTGTCGGCAATTGTCACAGCGGCAACCGGATAATCCTCGATAAGAAAATCCGTAGCAAACATGGCAAGGATAAATGCACTGATCCCCTCCTTACGAGCTTTGAGATCAATGTCACGCACGCCCTTCAGTTCTTTACCGTAGTGTGTAATGAGATCAATAAAATATTTGTCTTGGAGATTCCAGAAGATGAAGGGAACTATTTTACCTTCTTTATTCTTGATGAGAAAATTCTTTTCAATGAATTTTTGATACCAAATTGCCATGTACGTCCCTTGAGAATAATATCATATCTACCCTTACGTTCAAGGGAATATTTTTCTTGCAATTTATTAGGAATAAAATTTATAGTCTTGCCAGATTTATCAGTAATCATAATCCTTTTTATTCAAACCTATCCCAATCACAATATTGCTTGGTTTGTTATCAGGCTGGAAGATCGCGAAATCTTTCTTCGTTTCCTTAAGATACTCAAGCCTGACTTTCGCATCCTTGTCGTGCATCCCCGACGTTTGCACTTCTGCCATAAAGTCTATAGAGATTCCCTGTTTTTTCAGAGCCTCGCGGTACTCTTCGATCAGAAGTTTGAAACCGGGCGTATCCATGAGGTTCTGCTTTGGACTTAATGCCGTATTAGATGAGTAACCCGCCGCAATCATAGCTTCATCTGCCCTAACTGTTGAGGAGCTTCGCAATTGCTCGAAAGCCTTTCTTTGCAGTTTTGTTGGTTTTACGCGATTGTGCTTTTTCATACTTTACCGCATTATAATACAACTCAAATACCCTTTTAAGTGTAAGGGTACGGTTAGCTGGGTAAACTGACCGTGCTGTTCCTCTTATTTTCATTGATTGCCTTAATTAAATCATTTATTATCTTATCTTCATCGCCAGCACCTAATTGATTATAATCACTATTAAGATGCCACTTCTCAAATAAAATTTCATAAAACTTAATCCCTAAATCTTCCATTTATACTCCCTCCTCCAACTGTGCTTTAATCTTATCAATAAATGTCTCCATCCAGTTACAATAGAACTGATCGAAGTCAACAACTTCCATTTTCTCTTGCTTCCAGTAGACAAAAAGTACTGCCCGGAGTCGCTGGGACGGCGTTTTTTGAGTAAGTTCCTTTTCTACCTTATACTCAGGGATACTTTCACCTTCGGGGGTAATGAGAAGGCTAACAACAATATTTTGAAGCTCGAAGAAGAGTGCTTTCTCATCCGGTGTTAACTCAGGTGTTGAGACATTAAAACTAATACTCCGATCAACCTTTGCCCGCACGGAGCCGATCACAGCCGATACAGTTATTGCCTTCATTTTATTTTCTCAAAATAATTTACTATCCCCTGATCCAGTTTAATTAATTTTTGAATCTGAGCATCTTGTATCATTATTTCTTTTTGTAACAAATTAATCTCTACTTGATAAACCAACAAGGCTATAACTACAAGTGTAAGCATTATAAATATTTGCAGAGATACTGTTTTCATAGAAAATAGAAAGCCCAAAATGCTAATAATCCTATAACTCCAAACAAAATAACACCAAATAACTTGTTTATGGTATCCTCTACGTCTTCATTAGCCCTTAAATTCCAAGCTTGGAATATCCCGAAAATAAAAGGACTCATCAGGATAAAAAACCAGATTTTCATACTTTATATTTATCTACATCCCGCCCAATCTTACTCGTCTTATACGGATTGCCCCATGCGTGATTGTATAACTCGTCTATTTTACCTGATTTATCCTTGGGTTGCAAGAGGTCTTTGGCATATTTGCGCCGTTCCGTGTCCCTGAATGATTCCTGCTGAACACTGTAGCCGACCCAATTTTTTCCCGCCCGGGGTAAATGTTCCTCTTCCCCACACACTTTACATTTCCGGTGGTAAAAATCAGGTGTTACTTCGATAACAGCCATGCTAGAAATACCCAAGCTGTGATCGCAATTCCGAGTGACAGTGGAAATTCCCATACGTTATTCATTAAATATAAAAATCTTCGCTATCCTGGTCTGTTGCGGGCGTTTTCAGATCAAAATTACTGCCATAACGGCTTAATTTATATTTATTGTTTTCTTTAACCGGGTACGTTACTTCTCCGTTAGCTTCGTGTTTATGATGCCAGATAAAGTCTTCCAGTTCCTGATTTCTTGACCGTAAATTACTATTTTCACTGACAAAACTTTTAAGGAACGTTCTCATTCGCTCAAATTTTTCCTCAATTGTCAATTCACGCCAGTATTTTTCCCGCTTAATGTCATCAGAAGAATTCATTGGGTGAGTTCCTGCCGGTTGTAACATTTCATCTGCACCTTCTCTTTTTTGTGTCATTGCCATACAATTCACCTCCTTGTCTTATTCGACTTTCGTTTCCGGGTACTCATGAATTAATCCTTCCCGGAAAACACGCTCGTTCTTTTCTTTTTCTTCCTCTTGAGGCTTAGGAGAATTGACCCAAAATGTTTTAGCCTCCTTTGCCGCTTGGCGATTTACTTCCATACGCTCCTCTGAGCTCAGTTGTTCCCATTTCTCAACAGCTTGCTCAAGCCCTTTTTTACGGGGAACGTAAAGCTCTTTGAAAACCTCTTTACAAAGTACGCACCCATACAGAAATGCCGCTACCGCAAACGGAAATAATAATATACCGAGAATTATGCTGATTGGTTCCATATTTTTAAACGCTCTAAAATCTGTTTAGCCGATTTTTCCTTGATACCCTTCAATTCGGTGAGAGACTGCTTTTGCATGGCTTCCATAAGTTGCTCAATCGTTATAATGCCTATTTTCTCCAAATTATATACGATAAGA
>WNFI01034447.1_pt1 | contig 10644 bp, 13 predicted proteins | sample 5400471 | NCBI WGS metagenome assembly WNFI01 (sample SAMN13153348, study PRJNA577476) | soil metagenome | isolation source: 100 cm saprolite on Douglas fir-dominated hillslope | place: USA:California | collected 2013-09-17 | reverse complement strand
CGCGCGGCGCGCATGAAGCCGCACAAGGTACGCTGGTTGAAGGTCTTGTTGAGATAGCGCAGCGGCATCCAGTCGAACTCGGCGAAGCGGCCGTTGATATGGCCGGCGGCCGCCTCGAGGCTGCGGCGGATCTCCAGGTATTCCGGCACTTCGCTGCGGGTCGGCGGCGCGATCTGCATGAGCGTGACGCGGCCGCGCGATTCCGGGTACATCTCGAGCAGGCGCTCGAACGCGCGGAAGCGCGGCTCGAGGCCTTTCGAGTAGTCGAGGCGATCGACGCCGATGACGAGGCTGCGGTCGTGCAGGCTGTCATGCAGCCGCCGCATGTGCCGGCTGCCGACCGACTGCTCCGCTTGGCCGGCGATCGTGTCGACGTCGATGCCGATCGGGAAGACGGCGGCGCGCAGGCGGCGGCCGAACACGCTGATTTCGCCATCGCGCCCGATCTCGGCGCCGTTCCAGCGCTGCAGGTAGTCGCAGAAATTGTGCAGGTCGTCCTGGGTCTGGAAGCCCACGAGATCATAGGCGCACATGGCGCGCATGATCTTGCTGTGGGTCGGCAGGACGCGGAAGACCTCGGCGGCGGGAAAGGGGGTATGCAGGAAGAAGCCGATCGGCTGGGCGACGCCGCGTTGGCGCAGCTCCTCGCCCAACGGCATCAGGTGGTAGTCGTGCACCCAGACGAAGTCCGACGGACTCAGCAGCGGTGCGAGATGAGCGGCGAACTGCCGGTTCACGCGCATATAGGCGCTGAAATCGCTGCGCTGGAACTCGATGAGGCTGGGCCGATAGTGCAGCAACGGCCACAGCACGCGGTTGGCAAAGCCGTTGTAGTACTGCTCGTAGTCCTGACGCGCTAGGTCGAGCGTCGCGTAGACGAGGCCGTCGCCCTGCATCAGCGCCGGCGCTGCGGCGGGGGTATCACTGATTTCGCCGCTCCAGCCGAACCAGATGCCGCCGCTGCTGCGCAAGGCGGCGAGCACGGCCAGGGCCAAGCCACCCGATGCTCCCTTGCTGCCGGGCGCCTCGACGGCGATGCGGTTCGACACCACGACGAGACGCCGCGACGACCCGGGCGCGACGGCAATGCGCGGCTTGGCGCCCCGCGTCGTGCGGATAACGGTCTCGACGGAGTCTGGGGTGGACAAGCGGGTCATCGGGGGCGACGGTTCCGCTGAAAAAGCTGAAAAACGGCCGGTTTCTCAACGCGCACCGGATGATTGCCGTTCCGCTCTGTCGGAGTTGGCGAAAGTGTGGCCGGGATTCAAACGCTCCGCGACGGCGCCGAGCCAGCCGCGCAGGCTGGCGACGGAGGGTAGGCGATAGCGCGCGGCGCTGCCGTGCCGTCCGCGCGCCTCAGGGTTGGCCACTTGTATGGAGAGCCCACCCAATCGGTTGACCGCGGCGAAGCCGTCCTCGTCGGTGGTGTCGTCTCCGGCATAGACCGGCACCCGGCCGGCGAAGGGCGGCTCGGCGAGAAATTCGCCGATCGCCTTCCCCTTGTCGCTGCCGCGCGGCACGAATTCGACGACCTTGCGGCCCTCGATGAGGCGCAGCCGCGGCTCCGCGGCGGCGATCTCCCGGGCGCGCTGGCAGACGGCGGCACCGTAGCGCGGCGCGAGCCGGTAATGGAGCGCCAAGCTGCCGCCCTTGTCCTCAAGGCGGAGGCCGGGGCGCGGCGCCGTGAAGGCGGTGAGCAGCGGCCGCAGCGGTGCCAGGACCGCCGCGGGTTTGTCGATTGGCGCCAGCGTGCCATCGGCGCGCCGCCGCTCCCAGCCGTGCAGCCCGGCCGCCGGCAGGAGCATGGGCCTGAACAAGGTATCGATGCCCAAGAGGCTGCGCCCGCTCACCAGCGCAAGCGCCCCGTCGCTGGCGTTGCTCAGCCGCTCCAGCAGGGGCAGGAGCGTCGGCTCCACGCGCACCGCCTCCGGCGTCTCCGCGATCGCCACCAGCGTGCCGTCCACATCAAGGAAAAGGGCCCAGCGGTCGCCCAGCCGGGGCAGCGGCGGAAGGTTGACCATCAACCTGTCAACACCGCTTCCGGCCGACCGTCCGCAATCCCGATTGTGCATCGCACCATTCCACGCCGGAAAATAGTCGCCGCGGTGGCGGATTTGCCGGGCGTATCGGTTTTTCCGCAGATGCGATTTTGGGGTTGATTTATGGTGCGACGCGGATCATATTGTGCAGTGCGGCATTGCTCGTCGCCCGACGACATTGCCGTACGTCTTCTAGGCGTTTCCTCCCTAAACTTGGGCCGTGCCTGTGGCACGGCCCATTTTTTTTGCCTTGTGGCTGGTGGCGACGGCGCTGCGGCTACGGCGCTGCAGCAAGAGCCTCCCCGCCGGTGCGGTAAAGGCGCGCCTCTGGTCCCCGCCGGGCACGCCAGAGGCAGCCGCCATGCGACAAAGCGTCTCAGGGTAGGGTGGCGGCGCCTTTGCCGAGTTCGCGCTGCATCAGGACGCTGTCGACCCAGCGGCCGTGCTTGAAACCGATCGCCGGCAGCAGCCCCACCCGGCGAAAGCCCAGCCGCTCATGCAACGCGACCGACCCGGCATTGCCGCTGTCGCCGATCACCGCCACCATCTGGCGGTATCCCGCCTCCGTGCAGCGGGTCACGAGCGCCGCGAGCAGGGCGCGGCCGACGCCCCGCCCGGCCTCGCCGGCGGCGACGTAGATCGAATCCTCGACGCTGAAACGGTAGGCCGAACGGGCGCGGTAAGGGGCGGCATAGGCATAGCCGAGGATGGCGCCGGCGGCCCCGGCGGCGACGAGATAGGGCAGCCCCCTGCCAAGGATGTCGGCACGCCGGCGGGCAATCTCCGCTAGCGGCGGCGGCTCCTCTTCGAAGGAGCCCAGACCCGTACGCACATGGTGCTCGTAGATGCCCGCGATGGCCGCGAGGTCGTCATCCGCCGCCTCGCGGATGGTAAACGCCACGTCGCGCGCGCTCATGCGGCGGCAGCGAGAAGCGCGTGATCGAGATCGGCGAGCGCCACAGCGAGGTCGCGCATGTCCTCGATCAGCTGCCCCAGATAGGGTTTGCGATCGAAGCTGCGCTCGTCCATGTAGAGTGCCCGGCTGATCTCGATCTGCAGGCAATGGCCGCCGACGCCGGGCTTGCCGTAATGCGCCGTGGTGAAGCCGCCGGCATAGGGGGCGTTGCGGGCGACGGAATAGCCCTTGGCGGTCAAGGTCCGGTGCGCCGTCTCCATGATCATGGGGTGGCAGGATGTGCCGTGGCAGTCGCCCAGCACCATGTCGGTGCGGCCGCGCCGCGGCGGGCGCTCGGCGGGCACGATCCCCGATGGCATGGAGTGGCAGTCGATCAGCAGATAGCCGCCGAAGCGCTCGTGCGTCGTCGTCACCAGCTGGCGCAACGCGCGGTGGTAGGGGCGGTAGAGGCGATCGATGCGCGCCATCGCCTCGGCGACTTTGAGCTTGCGCGCATAGATGTCCTCGCCGGTGGCGACGACGCGGGCGATGGTGCCGAGGCCGACGCGCACCCGCGGCGAGCGCGTGTTGACGAAGGCCGGCAGCTCGTCCTCGAACATGGCCGGATCGAGTTCGAAAGGCTCGCGATTCGGGTCGAGATAGGCGCGCGGGAAGCGGGCGCGCAGCAGGGGAGCCCCGAGCCGCGCCGCGGCGCCGAAGATCTCGTCGACATAGCTGTCTTCCGAACGTCGGAGCGTCACCGGGTCGAGCCGCGACACGGCGAGAAACTCGGCGGGATAGTCGATGCCGCTATGCGGCGAGGCGAACACCAGCGGCAGCCGCTGCTCCGCTGGCGCCAGGATCTCGATCGGCGGCGCGACGGCCGCCCGTGGTTCAAACCCGCCTTCCATGCCCCGCGAGATTAGGGTGAATGCGCCCGCTCTGTCACCCCCCAAGGTACCGCATGCTTAACTTCCTCATCGGCACCGCATCAGGCCGTTGCGGCTGTCGCATGATCGGTGCCGGGCGGTTACACTGCGCCAGGACGGGGCTCGGAGCGGTCATGGCGCGCATTCTTCTCGCCGAGGACGACGACAATATGCGGACCTTCCTGTCCCGCGCCTTGCGCCGCGCCGGGCACGAGGTGCATGCGGTGGCCGATGGCGATGCCGCGCTCGCCTGGGTGAGTGACCGGCCGGTTGATCTGCTGCTGGCCGATGTCGTCATGCCCGGCATCGACGGCATCGAACTCGCTCGACGCGCCAACGACCTCTGGCCCGATCTGCGCGTGATGTTCATCACGGGCTTTGCCGCGGTCGCACTGCGCCAGCGCAGCGTTACCCGGCGCGAGGCGGCGGTTCTTGCCAAGCCCTTTCACCTGCGTCAGCTCGTGGCCGAGATCGACCGCTTCCTCGCGGCGTGAGCCGCCGCCGGCTTGCACGCCGCCGTGAATTGGTTTACACCGCCGGTCTCGACAGACGGCGCCAAGGCGTCGCGGGTGGGGCACTTAGCTCAGCGGGAGAGCACTTCCTTGACATGGAAGGGGTCAGAGGTTCAATCCCTCTAGTGCCCACCATCCTACAGCCAGCAAAGCGCGGGCGCTCGCGCCGGCGACTTGGCGGTTTCCTAGAGGAATAAACCGGACCCGGCGGCGTTCTCCAGATGCGCCCCTGCGGGGGTGCTTCCTCCCTAAACTTGGGCCGCGCTCAAACGCGGCCCTTTCTTTTGGGCGCTCACGCGTTCGTGTCCCGCTTGGCGTACCGGACGCGCGCTCCGGCTTGGCCTTGGCCGCTGTATGTGTCAATGATGGAGGAACAGGCGCGCTGAAACAGCGCGCAGGCGATACAAATCGAGGGAGGCAGCACTCATGAAGCTCTACATGCATCCGGCCTCGACCATGTGCCGGCCCATCTTGCACTTCATCGCCGATAACAAGATCCCGGTGGACATGCAGGTGGTCGACATCTTCACCGGCGAACATACGGGCGCGCCCTTCGCGGCGATAAATCCGAGCAAGCTGATCCCGGTGCTCGAGGACGGCGATTTCCGTCTGACCGAATGCTCGGCCATCCTCAAATATCTCGCCGAGAAGACCGGCTCGCCGGCCTATCCGAAGGATCTCAAGCAACGTGCCCGGGTCAACGAGGCGATGGACTGGTTCAATTCGCAATTCTATCGCGACTACGGTTACGGCCTGATCTATCCGCAGCTCTTCCCCAATCTGAAGCGTTCCAGCGACGAGGCGCAGAACGCGACCGTCAATTGGGGCAAGGACAATGCCCAGCGCTGGCTGCAGGTCCTCAATGACCACATCCTGGGCAAAAAGAAATATCTCTGTGGCAACGACATCACCATCGCCGACTATTTCGGCGGCGCCATCATCCAGGTCGGCGAGGTGATCCGCTGCAACTTCCGACCCTATCCCAACATCGCACGCTGGCTCGATACGATAAAGAGCCAGCCGAGCTACCCGAAGGTCTACGAGGCCGTCCACGGCTTTGCGGCGTCGCTGAAAAACCAGCCCTTCGTTGCCATCTGATAGGCAAGAGATCTGATAGGCAAGAGAACGGGGGCGGCATGCCCTGCCGCCTCCGCGGAAGGAGCTTAACCATGATCAAGGGCCTGCATCACAACGCCTATCGCTGCCGCGATTCAGAGGAGACGTGGCGCTTCTACGAGGGCTTCCTCGGGCTGCCGCTCGCCGGCGCGCTGCGCATCCGGGAATCGATGACGGGGCGCAAGACCGACGTGCTGCATACCTTCTATGAGATGGAGGACGGCTCCTATCTCGCCTTCTTCGAGGCGCCCGATCGGCCCTTCGCGTTCAAGGACCAGCACGATTACGATCTGCACATCGCCCTCGAGGTCGATGGCGCTACGCTCGAGCGGATGCTCGCCAAAGCCAAAGCCGAGGGCCGCGAGGTGCGCGGCGTCTCCGATCACGGCTTCATCCACTCGATTTATTTCCGCGACCCCAACGGCTACGTGATCGAGCTCGCGGCAAGGCAGCCCGGGCACGCGCACGACATGGATCCGGCCGTCAACGGCGCGCGCCGCATCCTCGAGGATTGGCAATCGCAGAAGGTGTGACGCCGAGGCTATGGGGGGAGGTGATGAGAACAAGCCGCGGTCACGGTCTCGTCGGCGTGTCCGTTGCCCTGATCGTCGGGATCATGGTCGGCGGCGCGGCGCGGGCGCAGGAGACGATCAAGATCGGGCTCATGCTGACCTATTCCGGCGCGTTCGCCGACAATGCGCGGCAGATCGACAACGGCGTGCAGCTTTATATCAAGCAGCATGGCGACACCGTCGCCGGCAAGAAGATAGAGATCATCAAGCGCGACACGACCGGCGCCGCGCCCGATATCGCCAAGCGCCTCGCCCAGGAGCTGGTGACACGCGACAAGGTCGATTTCCTTGCCGGGTTCGTTCTCACGCCCAATGCGCTTGCCGTCGCCGATGTCGCGAGCGAGGCGAAGGTGCCGATGGTCATCATGAACGCGGCGACCTCGGTCATCACCGCCAAATCGCCCTACGTCGCGCGCGTCTCCTTCACCCTGCCGCAGGTGACGGTGCCGCTGTCGTCGGCGCGGTGGCGATGCCGCTGCAAAGCCCCGATTTCGCCGCCTATGTGCAGCGCCTCAACGACCTTCACCCGCAGGCGGTGTTCCTGTTCGTGCCGGCGGGGCAGCAGCCGACCGCGCTGATGAAGACCTTCGCCGAGCAGGGCCTGACCGGCTCTGGCCTCAAGATTCTGGCGACCGGCGACGTGACCGACGACGCGGTGCTGCAAGGCATGGGCGACGCCGCGCTCAACATCGTCACCTCGCACCATTATTCCTATGCGCATAGCTCGCCCGCCAACAAGGCCTATGTCCAGGCTTACGCGGCGGTCTTTGGCGACGAGATCCGCCCGAATTTCATGTCTGTCGGCGGCTATGACGGGATGGCAGCGATCTACCGCGTGATCGAGCAGCTCAAGGGCAAGGTCGACGGCGCCACGGCGCTGGATGTGCTGAAGGGCATGAGGATCGAGAGCCCGCGCGGGCCGATCGAGATCGATGCGGCGACACGCGACGTCGTGCAGACCGTCTATATCCGCCGCGTCGAGAAGGTCGGGGGCAAGCTCGTCAATGTCGAGTTCGACAAGGTCGAGAACGTCAAGGACCCCGGCAAGCAATAGCTCAGCGATCCGGCCGATAGGTGCAGCTCTCGCCGCAGGATTGGCGGCGCACGGTGACGCGTGCGAGCCCGGGTAGCCTCGCCGCGAGCTCGCCGTAGATCCACGCCGCCAAATTCTCCAGCGTCGGCACGCCGAGGCCGGCGATGTCGTTTAGCACGCGGTGATCGAGCCGGTCGCGCAGCGAGACGAGCGCCGCTTCGATCACCGCGAAATCGACCAGCCAGCCCGACGCCGGATCAGGCTTGCCGGCGAGCGCCACCTCGGCGGAGAAGGAATGGCCGTGCATGCGGCGATAGGGATGCCCTTCCGCGGCCGTCGGCAGGAAATGCGCGGCGTCGAACGCGAATTCCTTGACGATCTCGACGCTCACGGGATGCCCAGCAGCTTGTGGGTCTGCAGGCTCAGGCGCCAGCGCGGATGCGCGAGGCAGAAGCTCACGGCGAGGGCGGTGTTGCGCGTGCGCTCCGGCCCGTCCATCGGTTGCAGGAAGAAATGGCGGAACGACAGCGCCTCGAATTCCTCGGGATCGATGCCGTCTTGCGGAAACACCAGCTTCAGCTCGTCGCCGGCAGTGAGCGCAAGCGTTGCGCCGGCCTTGGGGCTGACGCAGATCCAGTCGAGCCCGCCAGGCGGCGCGCAGGTGCCGTTGGTCTCGACGGCGATGGTGAAGCCTTCGGCATGGAGCGCGTCGATCAGGATCGCGTCGAGCTGCAGCAGCGGCTCGCCGCCGGTGCAGACGACGAAGGGCCGCGACCCTGCCTCGGCGGGCCAGGCGCGGCGCACCGCGGCAGCGAGGTCGAGCGCAGCGGCGAAGCGCCCGCCGCCGGGCCCGTCAGTGCCGACGAAATCGGTGTCGCAGAAGCGGCACGCCGCGGCGGCGCGATCGGCCTCGCGGCCGCTCCAGAGATTGCAGCCGGCGAAGCGGCAGAACACGGCGGGGCGGCCGGTATTTGCGCCCTCGCCCTGGAGCGTGTAGAAGATCTCCTTGACCGCGTAGCTCATCCCCCGCTGCCCTCGCGGAAGCCCTGGTAGCCGGCGGCGCGCAGCGCGCAGGCCGGGCAGTCGCCGCAGCCATAGCCCCAGTCGTGGCGCCGGGTGCGGTCGCCGTGATAACAGCTGTGCGTGTGCTCGCGGATGACATCGACCAGCGCCGCGCCGCCCAGGCTCTCCGCCAACGCCCAGGTGGCGGCCTTGTCGATCCACATCAGCGGCGTGTGGACGACGAAGCGCTGGGCCATGCCGAGATTGAGCGCCAGCTGCATCGCCTTCATCGTGTCGTCGCGGCAATCGGGATAGCCCGAGAAGTCGGTCTCGCATACGCCGGCGACGAGATGCCGGGCGCCGCGCCGATAGGCGATCGCCGCGGCGAAGGTCAGGAACAGCAGGTTGCGGCCGGGTACGAAAGTGGTCGGCAGGCCGTATTCGCCGAACGTGATCTCGGCCTCGCGCGTGAGCGCGGTGTCGCTGATGCGACCGAGCACGCCGAGATCGACGAGATGGTCCTCGCCGAGGCGCTTGGCCCATTCGGGCGAGAGCCGGCGCAACGCCGCGGCGATGGGCTCGCGGCAGGCAAGCTCGACCTTATGGCGCTGGCCGTAGTCGAACGCCACCGTCTCGGAGGACGATGGCCTTCTCGGTCATGGCCTGTGCCGACGTTCCACCGATCCGCTGGTAATCGGCGTCTTTTTAGAGGCTTGCCGGCGTTGCCTCAAGGCCCGGGCGGGCCAGGACCCTCACTCGCCGCAGACGACGTGCGTGTATTCGCCTGTGTCGGCGTCTTCGTAGGACAGTGCCGCCGCCATCACCGTGCAGACGCTGCGCGAGGTCTCGGTGGTGAAGGCGCGCGGGTCGGCCATCTGGCCGGTGCGGAAATGCACCCGCATCCGAGCCACGCCGTCGCCAGGGATCGGCAGGAAAGGCAGCGCCAGCAAGAACAACAGCAAGGCGGCGACGAGCATATCGCGGGCGGTCGAGAGCTTGATCTGCATAGGGCACCCCCGCCTGAGCGGTAGACACTGTCCGCGATCCGAACGCCCCCGCGGACCGCTCTGCGAATGCTATGCTGCACCGCGGCGTTCCATCCCCGCGGAGGTTGCAGGGCAGGGCCTCGGTTTTCGGCAACGCACCGGGACGGGGACGCGACCCGCGCGTCAACTGCCGGCGAGGCGGCGGCTAACCTTGAGTTCCGGCCGTTTGTTGATGGTCTGGAACACCACGCAATAGCGCTCGGTGAGCTTCATTAGCGTGTCGATCTGCTCCGGGCTCGCGTCGCAGTCGATGTCAAAATTGAGGCGAATCTCGCGGAAGCCCACGGGCGCGTCCTTGGCCACGCCCAGCGTGCCACGGAAATCGAGGTCGCCCTCGGCGCTGACCGTGCCGCCGTTGAGCGGGACGTCGAGCGCGGTCGCCACTGCTTTCATGGTGACGCCGGCGCAGGCGACGAGCGCTTCCAGAAGCATGTCGCCGGAGCATAGGCTGAGACCGTCGCCGCCGGTCGCCGGATGGAGCCCGGCCTCGACCAGCGCCCGGCCGGTCTCGACCTTGCAGGTGACGCCCTCGCTGCCGAGCCGGCCCTTGGCCTTAAGCGTGATGACGGCCTTCTCCGGGACCTCGCGATAGAGCGCCTTGAAGGGCGCCTGCATCTCGCGCAGCTTCTCGGCCTTCATATCTTTTTTCCTTCCGTATGTGCAATTTTAGCGATCGGACCGAACGGTTTGGCCCTCGCCTCGCGTCGCGCGAAGGCTTAGAATACCAAGCTCCCTAATATCCATGACGGTCACCATGCAGGAAGAGTTCTACCGCATCAAGAGGCTGCCGCCCTATGTATTCGCCGAAGTGAACGCGCTCAAGGCGCGGGCGCGCGCGGCCGGGCGCGATGTCATCGATCTCGGCATGGGCAACCCGGACGGGGCGACGCCCGAGCACATCGTCAAAAAGCTGATCGACGCCGTGCAGAACCCGCGCAGCCACGGCTATTCGGTGTCGCGCGGCATCGCCGGGCTGCGCCGCGCCTATGCCGGCTACTACGCGCGCCGCTTCGGCGTCGAGCTCGACCCGGAGCGCGAGGTCATCACCACGCTGGGTTCCAAGGAAGGGCTCGCGAACCTGGCGCAGGCGATCACCGCGCCCGGCGACATCGTGCTGGTGCCGAACCCCTGCTATCCCATCCACGCCTTCGGCTTCATCATGGCCGGCGCGTCGGTGCGGCACGTGCCGATCAACCTCGGCGTCGATTTCATGCGGGAGCTCAAGAAAGCGGTGACCGACAGCGTGCCGCCGCCGCTCGCCATCGTGCTCAATTTCCCGGCCAACCCGACCGCGCAGGTGGTGAGCCTCGACTTCTATGCGGAGGTCGTCGATTTCTGCCGCCACCATAACATCATCGTGTTGTCGGACGTGGCTTATGCCGAGATCTATTTCGACGGCACCCCGCCGCCCTCGGTGCTGCAGGTGCCGGGCGCGCGCGACATCGCCGTCGAGTTCTCCTCGCTGAGCAAGACCTATTCCATGGCCGGCTGGCGCATCGG
>WNFI01357489.1_pt1 | contig 10645 bp, 17 predicted proteins | sample 5400471 | NCBI WGS metagenome assembly WNFI01 (sample SAMN13153348, study PRJNA577476) | soil metagenome | isolation source: 100 cm saprolite on Douglas fir-dominated hillslope | place: USA:California | collected 2013-09-17 | reverse complement strand
AGGAAGGCAGTCGACAACGGACTTGATATCTTCCGTGTTTTCGATGCTCTGAATTATATTGGTAGGCGCAATATCGGCGTGATCCACTGAAGTACGCGCTGCTGACGTTTTTCCTAGACAATGTAGGTGCAATAGACCCAACAACATAAATTTGAGCACTGGGCTGATTTCCTACAGATGAAACTTGGTATCGATGCTGCAAAGAGGGCCGGCGGCGTGGTCGAGGCTGTTGTCTGTTATACTGGTGATGTTTCCGACCCGAAGAAGACCAAGTACAATCTCGACTACTACCTAAGCTTTGTTGACCAACTAGTGGCGGAGGGAATCCATGTTCTTGGTATCAAGGACATGGCCGGGCTTCTCAAGCCCAAAGCAGCGACTATGTGCATTTCTCGCGTTCACAGCATTTCCTTGTGAATTAACGCCGTCTGTCTCGTAGACTCATTGGTGCCATACGTCAGAAGTACCCTGACCTTCCCATTCATGTGCACTCTCACGACACAGCCGGCATTGCTGTCTCAAGCATGCTTGCAGCGGCTCAGGCAGGGGCAGACGTAGTTGATGTTGCCATCGATAGTCAGTTGATGTCTTTCACAATTTTTGTTGCATTGCTCACATCGTTGAATAGGTATGTCTGGTATTACCTCTCAACCGGCGATGGGTGCAGTGTGCAGTGCCCTCGAGCAAACTGGACTTGGGACGGGTATTGGATACCATGATATCCAGGCTCTCAACGCGTATTGGAGCCAAGTACGCTTACTGTACAGCTGTTTTGAGGCCCCCGTACGGGCTTCCGACTCCAGCGTATTCGATCACGAGATGCCTGGTGGCCAATATACCAACCTCATGGTGAGAATCTAGGAAATGCGCCGGCTGTCTCGGATTTTCACATCGGATCTCGTAGTTCCAAGCGTCGCAACTGGGACTCGGAACAAAATGGAGCGAAATCAAGAAGAAGTATATTGAGGCTAATCAACTGGTATGTATCAATGGCTATATGTCCGAGGACCTAGAAATTCACTTATGATACATATAGTGCGGCGATATCATCAAGGCAAGTATCAGAAATGAATGAAGAACACGCTCTGAACTAGCTCGCAGGTCACACCATCCTCCAAAGTTGTTGGAGACTTCGCTCAATGGATGGTTTCAAACTCGTTCTCAAAGGCGGATGTCATAGCAAAAGCTGAGATTCTCGACTTCCCCTCATCCGTCGTCGAATTCTTCCAGGGATACCTTGGACAACCGGTTGGTGGCTTCCCTGAACCACTTCGAACGCATATTATACGCAACAAGCCTCGGATCGACGGACGTCCAGGAGGTACCATGGCACCTATTGATTTCCGTAAGGTGAAAGGTGATTTGCGCGCCAAGTTCGGAAAACATATCACGGACACCGACGTGACATCGTACATCATGTTCCCGAAAGTCAGTGGGGAACGATTTGTGTACCGGTCCTTGCAATAATCAAATCCTTTTTATCGTAAGGTATTTGAGGAGTATCAAGGGTTTGTCGAAAAATACGGTGATTTAAGGTTGGTCATGGTTATGTCCGGTCATAGTCAGCTAATATTCATAATCTGTTCCGTAGTGTTATCCCAACTCGCTTCTTCTTGGGCAAGCCGAAGATTGGGGAGGAAATGCACATAGCCATCGAAAAGGGCAAACTCTTGATAATTAAGGTACTCGCCATTGGAGCAATTGACGAGCATAGAGGAACTCGGGACGTCTGGTTCGAAGTCAACGGGGAGGTATGTGTTGAAGTAATGCACTCATATTCAAGTGAGCATCAATGAGCGTCTCCCAGTCTCGTGCTGTTGCGGTCGAGGATCGTTCCGCTGCAATCGAAACGGTCCGGCGTGAAAAGGCCACTCAGGACCCTGGATCCGTCGGCGCACCAATGGCCGCTGTAGTTGTTGAGGTCCGTGTGAAGGAGGGACAAGAAGTCATGAAGGGTGATGTCCTGTGCATACAAAGTGCAATGAAGGTGAGCATTCCCCCAGATTGTATGCCTTGGTCCTTCCTAATGTTTGAATAGATGGAAAGCGCTGTCTCTGCACCTGTCGCAGGACGTGTCAAGCGAGTGCTAGTTCAAGAGGGCGATAGCTTAAGTCAAGGGGACCTCGTCGTGGAGCTTTCGCAGTAGAGCCGTATCCGTATGAGAATCACCCCGTTCTTCTGAAGTCTGCTGTATGTACGATTATCAGAGAATTAAGACTAAGGATATCCTCCAATTCGGTTGCCGTCGGGGATACTTTGGTAACGGTTATGCAACCCCCTCTCCTGTCAACTCGGGCCTGAGCGAGTCAAGGTAGGACTCCGGCGAGCTAATACATAGGCGCCCGGCAAAAAAGGTCATTTTCGGAGGGCGAGTACCAGTGTTTGGAGTCAAAAATACTCCAAAGAACCGGGAACCTGCTGGGCGCCTATGTATTAGCTCCTGTCAAGGTGTTCCTCATCCGGTGTTCATCTATTTCAACATTCCAGGGGCGACATGCAGGCCTTGTTGTCGCTGGAGCAGACTGATATCAAGTATTTGAAGACGATGCCCATTCACAATTCACAAACGCTTCACACGTACCAAGACGTTGCTTGCGCGTATCGATGTAGAGGGAAGGAAGGTCACTTTCATCAATAGGATGAGTTCGCGAGTACTTTGGGAGAAAATTGCCAGTGCCCCCACATGCACATAAAGATATCAAACTAGGCCTGCCACGATTTTCTTCTTGGGCTCCGATTTCCTGTCCTGGGATGACATTCATATTTACCTACAAACACGGTTTTAGATGCTTTTACTGTCCGTTCGAAAGATCTGGCACCTAGCCACCGACGGGTTCTCACCCCCTTGTCGATGTCCGCAAGTGCTTGCTTATTCAGCTGTAGGATCTCGGTCAAGGTAAAGAACAGAGGAAATAACAATTGCAATAGGGAGAAATAGATTGGCACCGCCCCGAAAACAGGCGGACAGACATTTTGGGGACTGACACTCCACTGACCAATATAGACATACCTACATATCCGTCCCAAAGCGTGTGGCTGATCAGTGAGTATCAACAGGTATCGACAACTAGACCTCAGGTTGTCTAGAGTGGGAAAATCCCACTCGCCTCTGTAAGCACCGAGGCCCGCACTAAGGGGTTCCGAAACCAACCAAACATGCATTACTGTCCTTCCCACAGGTTGTTTGCCTTGAAATAGGACGTTGGCAGGCGGCTGGGAAAGTGCAAACAAACCATACGATGAGGTGAAGTGGACCAATGCACCAGAGGTGACTGCTGCGGAGACACTATCAAGGGCAGAAACCCCATCCATGGGGGGTATTTGGGAGAGAAATCGTGGCTGACGAATGCCTCAGTGGGGACGTCCCGCATTCGACCGAGACATCATTTGTAGAGGCTAGATGATGGAACGTGGCGTCTGGCGAGAATGTGACTGAATTCACTGATCGATATGACCATCGAGCACAGTGAAGGTTAGTCGCAAGTTGTAACCGTGTCCCAGACCTGTACTACCTTGTCGTTCGAGACTGACGCCAGGGTAACGGCTGTCAAGTGAGAATACGACAGATCAACACAGTCAGTTATGACCCATTGAGTAACAAGGGGTAATCATCCCCACTGGCCATGCCCCCAGACTCATGCCAACTTGTCCATCCGATGTGGGGGCTGAGTATCGAATCGATGGGTCGAGCGAGAATACGACGGATCTCACGCAATCAGTATGGGCGCTTGAGCATATGGCAAGTCATAGAATGCGACACATCTCGACGCAATCAGGATGACCCATCGGGTACAAGGGGCAGTCATCACGCCTCAGACCCCTACCAACTTGTCCATCTGATATGGTGGCTAGGTATCGAATCGATGGTCGAGCGAGAATACGACGGATCTCGCACAAGCGGTATGGGCGCTTGAACGTATGGCAAGTCATAGATCTCAACGCAATCAGTTACGACCCATTGGGTACAAGGGAAAGTCATCCACACTGCCCACGCCTCCGACCCGTACCACCTTGTCATCTGATATGGTGGCTAAGGTCGAGCGAGAATAGGACGGATCTCAGACAATCGGTATGGGCGCTTGAACATATGGCAAGTCATAGAATGCGACAGATCTCAGCGCAATCAGTTATAACCCATTGAGTAACAAGGTGTAGTCATCATCCCCACTGGCCACGCCCCCAGACCCGTAACCAACTTGCCCATCCGATATAGGGGCTAAGGTATCGAATCGATGCATGGGTCGAGGGAGAACACGACGGATCTCACGCAAGCGGTCCGTACGGGCGCTTGAACAGATGGCAAGTCATTCCATCCCAATAGCTACATCTCAGATCCAAACTGACTTATCGGAGGCGAGATATATGAGCTGCCAGCTGAAGAATACAGCCGCTGCTCGAGACTCAGGATTGTGGATAAGAGGCGGCATGTCCCGGATAGGCATTCACTTGTCATTTGAGTAGGCAGTGCCCGTCGAGTGAGAATGCGACCTGCATTGGCCATTGAGTTAACAAAGGCGGTTGTCGCATCAGATTCACACATCCGAATCGGAAGCTACGTGCGGCCGTCGGGAAGGAACGCAAGCGAATATCCCATGGCCCGCTGAGCACAAGGGAGGTTACCCCGATGGCCACGTCCCAGATCGGCACTGACCGGTTGTCTGATGAGAATGCGACCCCAAGTTGTGTACTTGATGTCATTGAGTAGAATGGAAGTCATCCGAGTAGGCTGACGGCATCCTTTAGAGGCTAGACAACCGCTATCGAGCGAAAGAACAACATATTTCGCCCCATTGAGCAAAAGGAATGACCCACGTTCTGGATCCAAATTCCGGAATTTGGCAACAAATCAATGACATTTAAGTCTGAGTTGTCTGAGAAGAAAGAGAAGGCGAGTTTAATGGTGGGATATGAGATAAGAAAAGAATGGTATGCTGAAGAAGAATGCGACCGGCCTCAGGGGGATCAATCTGTTCCCTCGGCCGCCGTCTCCACCTCCATGACACATTAATGAGAAGGGAGGGTCAACATTTTTGAAGACTTCTAATCTCTCGGGCGGGGCCGAATTGCCCCGGGTGGGACCGAAAGATGCCGAAAGAGATGGATGGCCGCTTGTCAACGAAGCTTATATGAACACGCAATTATTGAGGATCCCTTCCGGCTTGATGAGGCCGATGTGGGCAGAGTTATCAACGGAATAATCCTCATCTGAGTCACTCATTACTACTCTCACTGGAAAGGGCCTCTCGTATTCCGCGGCTTCAGGGTAGGATTTAGCGCTCAGTTAAATCAAATTAGAATACTCGACAGCCACCTTGCACTTTAAAGTTTCGATCAACTACGTCAAGATCGTTCAGGGCCATGTCAAGTCATATCAGCAACAGATATGACTAGACAATGGCTAGCAACAATTAACGAGCACTGCCAATTCGTTTTTTACGAGAGGAAACGAAGCCATGATGCGAAGACTGGGTAAGCAGAACACGTAACAATCAGCCAAGGTCGGCACATGAGCTCAGCACGGGACTCCGAGGGCAAAATTTGCTCAGAAGCCCGGCGATGGTCAATGGCCCGGCGAGTGCGGCTGTTGGTCGGTCATCGTGATTCGTGACTGCATACTTGTGGCGAGCGAGTCGGAGGTGGAGTAACAATCCTCCCCCCTGGTGCCGCCCAAACGCCCTTCATCGTTTGCAAGCTGAGGATTGTACGTTCAGCCTCATGTATATGTGGATCGGTTGGAGTGCGGCGCCGCGCTGTGGCCTCATGCATGTGGTTTCAAAATCAGTAAGATGAGAGAGAATTGATCAAAAGGTCTCTTGCATTCATGTCATGGGCGTTTAATTATTCCTGAGTGGTTCCAGAGAACTCCAAGTGAGGAATGCTCTGCCTTGTGTATTATGTCAGTCTTGCCCAATGAACAAGCCCTAATATCAAAGTGCGGCTCAACAACAATATCGACACTACCCTTCCGCAGTGTGGTAGATCGTAAGTTTGTAGTGATGCAAGTTTTTAAATTCCAGACTGTATTTTTTGTGACGCGCTCATGTACGTATTTGATGAGATAACGCTCTCACGCTTCCGAGTATATATAAGACCGAGTGAAACTCCCCTTCCCCCCTCACTCACTCACCAGTCCGAGTCTTCTGCCTCTCAACACTCTACACTCTCCCATCTATCCGACTCTTCCCCCGTTGCCCTTCGTGTTCCTCCCTTTCCGTATCTCGACCATCTCACGACTCAATATGATCGCCCCAATCGCATTCGTCTTCGGCCTACTCTCACTCGTCTCCGCGATCCCCATTGATAAGCGCATCGTTCCCATCTCCCAGTGCACGACTATTGCAACTGGTACATTGAGGACGAGTGAGTTGCCGCATACTGTTAACCTATTCCATCCCTACTTACTAATACACTTCATCGTATAGCGAATGGGCACAAGCTTCACCTTGCATCTGGCAACACCCTCTCCTTCGGAACGAGCGGTCTTGAAGTCAAGTTTCAGAGTTGCCAGCCTAACTTTGGACGGTTCAGTGGAGAGAATGGAACTCCTGTTGGAGGTTCGTGAACTCATTTTGACTTCAAGGAAGAAAATCCCATAGGCTCATTGATGTTCCACTCTCCAGGCCATATCGTAGTCAAGTCCACAGGCAAATGCCTGAGCCTTAAGCCGGGTTTCACTGGACCGCCATTTGCTGTCACCGTCGATGATTGCTACTATAGTGATGATAGTGGCCAGACATTCTCCAACTTTGTCAAGCAGAGTGACGGCAAGATCTACTTCGTCGGAGGGTAAGTCAGACCATGTGCATCACATTCTGCATACTGAACGAGTTATTCTCATAGTACGCAGGCAGATAAGTCGTACATTTGGTACGGCGAGCAATGTGCTTCTGGGTACTTTGGCGTGAGTAGCTCGGCGACTCACGGCCCTGCTGAGTTAACATGCGTCAAGAAACACGTTGTCGGGTTCAACATCTAAACCCAAAAAAAAATCTTTCTGAAACCTGAGGAACGACTTTTATTAATGGATTTTTCCCCTGCGTACGACGCTCGAGGGCACGTTTGTTTTATGTCAAAGTGTATACTTCCCCGGACTATTTTTCGACGATTTTCGTGCCACCCTTAATTCCTCTTCTCCCCTACCTTCTTATTAACGCCCCCCCTCCCCCGCTTTCGCCTCGCCTCCACCTCACGACAGCCAATGGACACACGAGTAACATATATGCGGACCCTTTTTTTTTTTGGCTTCTACGAGATCAGTAATGCTTTCGCGGAAATGTACTATTTTCAACGCACAGATTTTTTCTGCACACAATACGACGACAAGTTTTCGATTCGATTGTTTGTTCATGTCCCTTAAGACCACTTCATTATGCAAATGACAAAGTGGGGCTTTTCATAATTCGTTTTTGGGTACAAGTCCTAGTCATCATGAGCAAAGGAGGTCATCGAACTCTATGAGTGGACAACAAGATGTCAGCCACCGAATTATTGGCTCTGATGAGGAGTTCCCTTGGATGCATATCATCAGTTGCAACGGTAACATGAATTTTATATATTATTGATATGAGTACGTACATGTTACGGTAACGGCGCAGTCATCTGCTATGTTGCTATGAGCATCTAGCTTTGTTCCTGAAACAAGCGCGATACCGTGGATACGAGATACATCAGCCAGAGGGGTCTTGGATCCATATATATTACCGTACTACTAGGCCTAAGTGTCTAGCTCTGTCGGATTAAGCATCGTCCACACCGATGGTAATGGTAGGCTATATACTTTAGGGAGCATGAGCATGAGGGGTTTGATGAATGATGGATGAAGAATCAAACTCCTGGCGCGGTCGCGTGAGAAACGCAATCACCTTGCAAGGCTAATATGTATATTCGTGGGAATTCCGTTTGATTCAGTTTTTCTGTCATGTGCTGTTTCGGTCAATGCCGTTTACTCTTTTTCCGGTCACTTTGAATCGCAGCGTCTACCAGACTCCTTCCCAATCGGTGGGGGTGGTAATCATTTTGTCATAACTCGATGGATCCCTACAATCCGCTACTAGTAACACTTGAGCTTCCCCCCCCCACCGATTGGCAAGGAGTCTGCTATTTATAGTCTACATCTATTTGCTAGAATATTTGGCAGAGCGGCTATCCCACCGTCGGGATCGTCAATCCATATATAGTTCTCGGGGGGGAATTAATTGTCTGGTGTGGTCTCCTCGGGGCCCGGCGTGTAACGGGTGGTGTCAAACTTGAATGCTCTGCAGTGAAGGGAGACAGGCATACATGGACCGTCAAAAGTTTAATTATTATTATATCTCCGACGAATTCGGGGCTCATATCGCCTTAATTTCTGCCTGCACAACTATTCTTCCAAGATATGGGGGATGCTCTACAGTAATCATATCATCATATCTCAACCTCCTGCCATCTTGCACTTGGCCCGCTGCGCCTGCCTTGAGTCACGACTTTTGTCTGCTGTTTCTTAGTCTTAATACATGGTCGATCTCGTCGTGGTTGACGTGGGGGTAGTTCCTTCGTATGCCTCGTCGGAATATGGGGATCCAGCGGTTATTTCCAGTTAGTTCTCTTCTTCACGCTTCTCTGGTTCTCTTCGTGCTTGTCGGGTTACCGCGTTCTACCCATCGTCACCTCTTTATATCTCAGACCGGGTCGAGCTCGAAGTTGAAGAACAGCCCTGATGATCGGTATCGTGTCAGGGAGATTGAGCATACAAGCATTCCATTTTCTTCTCTTCAGGTACTATGACTACCTCAGCTGTGTGGTATTTCTGGATGATTGATGGTCCCGAAGTAACAGCCTCAGATCCAGGAAATAGGCATGCTCAGTCAAAAGGCACCACTTTCAGGAGGGGAGGAGATTCGAAGCACAATCAATTTGACAGCATTACTATTGGTTCGTAACAGGAAAGTCTAGGAAAATATCGAGTGCGTGTCGTTAAACTCATGTGTCATGCAAATAAACCTAGCCGATCATTCGTCGTGGTGGTGGTGGTGAAACAAAAGTCCACTTTGCAAGGAGGAGGCCCGCGGTCTCGGCAGATTCATTATCGTAGCACCCAAACCCGACAGGGCCGCTCGTCTTTGCGTCGAACGCACCAAAGTAGCCAGAATGACATATGTCCGAGTGCCAATTTTGACTCCCATCCGCCTGCGTGCTACATAAACGCAAAATACTCCATGAGCATCCATGGAACAGGAATGTATGTTGATCTAAAACCCACGTTCCGACGAAGTAGATCGGGCCGTCTTGTTCCTGAACGAAGTTGGAGGCCTCCTGACCGCTGTCGTCATTTCCATAACAGTCAGCGACGGTGAAGAGGAACGGTGGCTCGGTGGAACCCGGTTTGAGGGTCACACATTTGCCCGTGGATTGGACGACGATATGGCCTGGATTTGGAAAGCGTGTGAGCCCCCTCTTTGCACTAGTGCTTTTCTGGTAAAAAGTCAAAAACGTCACGAACCTCCCGTTGGAAAAACCTTTCCATCGAAATGTCCAAAGTTAGGCTGACAGCTCTGGAATTCGACTTCCAATGGGCTCGCTCCGAAGGTGAGGGTATTATCCGCCGAAAGGCCAATGTTGGCATCGCCGTGGACCCCCAATTTGCCACGCATGATGGTGGTGCACTTCGAGATGGGAACGTCGCGCTTATTGATGGGACTCGCCGAGGCAAGGGAGAGCAGGCCGAAGAGGAGTGTAATTGGAGCGATCATTTTAAGAGAATAAGATGGAGATGAAGAGAGAAGAGAGCAAGCTTGTACTAAGAGGACAGAGCTAAGACGCAGGAAGACCTGGAGTGGAGGGGAACGAGACAAGCCAGCCTCATTTTATATGTGGAGAGATCGCACTCAAATTAAGGGATGCTATGCAACAACAGCTGTGCTCAGAGGAACGAACGTTAACGTTGACTAGGTTGCTGGCTCCCATCAATGGTCAATAGATAGTTTAAGTGAGCTTATTGATGAAGGGAATTTCTACTTACGTCATCTTCGAATACTCGCGCGTACCGTACTGCTATGGTTGGGTCCTCCAACCGTTCTTCGGAGAGACCTAAAGTATTCGTACTGAAGCATTTGCTATGCCTGGTGCCTTTTTCATCGTGTGAGGTCGAGGTTCATACACAAGTATCAAGTTGTAACAGCATATCTGGATCTGCCGCTCAGCCAAGGATCAGCAGAAGCAATATCCGTATTCGCTACAGCATTCGGCCGGGCGCTGTCATCTGTGATGGTCTATTCTCATTTTGTGCCAGGAGGCGACTCAGACATGCAAAGAGACGCAATAATCCGCGAGTGATGCATCAAATCAAGCTTTTGAGTCCAAATGCTGTAAAATAGCTATAATTACGGCAATGATGCCTGCTGTGACCTCGGAAGTCGGAAATTCTGACATTTTTTTTTGGGTGGCTGAAATTTTGGCACAGGGTCTTTTAAGCGTCACACTGGATGGTGTGTGTGTGTATTCTCTCTTGTTACCCCGCGGTCGCGTGACTACGCGACACTGGATGCAAATGTTGGCTACTAATATTTCAATCCCCGAATCACGTGAGTGAAAGGGTGTTATGGGGGATGTCGTGCCAAAAACCTCCACATTCCCACGGTCAAAAGCTCAAGTTTTTCATCCATTTCTC
>WNFI01175404.1_pt1 | contig 10645 bp, 8 predicted proteins | sample 5400471 | NCBI WGS metagenome assembly WNFI01 (sample SAMN13153348, study PRJNA577476) | soil metagenome | isolation source: 100 cm saprolite on Douglas fir-dominated hillslope | place: USA:California | collected 2013-09-17 | reverse complement strand
CGGCGCGCACCAGCACCGGCCCCAAAAATTGCCCGGTGTAACTGCGCTTTGCCTTTACAATATCTTCCGGCGTGCCGCTGGCGACGATTTCGCCGCCGCCATCGCCGCCTTCGGGCCCTAAATCGATTACCCAGTCCGCGGTCTTGATGACTTCGAGATTGTGCTCGATGACGACGACCGTGTTGCCTTGCTCGACCAGCTCATGCAGCACGTCGAGGAGCTTCGCCACGTCGTGGAAGTGCAGACCGGTGGTCGGCTCGTCGAGAATATAAAGCGTGCGTCCGGTCGCGCGCTTGCTCAGTTCCTTGGCCAGCTTGACGCGCTGCGCCTCGCCGCCAGAGAGTGTCGTCGCCTGCTGGCCGACATGGATGTAGTCGAGGCCGACACGGTGCAGCAGCGCCAACACGTCGCGCACGCGCGGCACCGCCTTGAAGAATTCCAGTGCCTCTTCCACGGTCATGTCGAGCACGTCGGCGATCGACTTGCCCTTGAACAACACCTCGAGCGTCTCGCGGTTGTAGCGCTTGCCCTTGCAGACGTCGCAGGTGACGTAGACGTCCGGCAGGAAGTGCATCTCGATCTTGATGACGCCGTCACCCTGGCAGGCCTCGCAGCGGCCGCCTTTGACGTTGAACGAGAAGCGTCCAGGCTCGTAGCCGCGCGCCTTGCTCTCGGGCAGGCCGGCGAACCATTCGCGGATCGGTGTGAAGGCGCCAGTATAGGTCGCCGGGTTCGAGCGCGGCGTGCGGCCGATCGGCGACTGGTCGATGTCGATGATCTTGTCGATGTGCTCCAGCCCCTCGATGCGGTCGTGCGGGGCGGGCGCGAGCGAGGCGCCGTTGAGCTTGCGCGCCACCGCGCTATAGAGCGTATCGACCAGGAGCGTGGACTTGCCGCCGCCGGACACGCCGGTGACGCAGGTGAACAGGCCGAGCGGGATTTCCGCCGTGATGTTCTTGAGGTTATTGCCGCGCGCGTTGACGACTTTCAGCATGCGGCGCGAGCGTGGCTTGCGCTCGGGGATCGGTACGCTCAATTCGCCGGAGAGATATTTTCCGGTCCATGATTTCGGCGCGTCGATGAGATCGTCGACCTGGCCTTCGGCCACGATATGGCCACCGTGAATGCCGGCGCCGGGGCCGATGTCGAGCACATGGTCGGCGGTGCGGATGGCGTCTTCGTCGTGCTCGACCACGATCACTGTGTTGCCGAGGTCGCGCAGGCGTTTGAGCGTTTCGAGCAGGCGCGCATTATCGCGCTGGTGCAGGCCGATGCTCGGTTCGTCCAGCACATAGAGGACGCCGGTGAGGCCGGAGCCGATCTGCGAGGCAAGCCGGATGCGCTGGCTCTCGCCACCGGAGAGCGTGCCGGAGGCGCGCGAAAGGGTGAGGTATTCGAGCCCGACATCCACCAGGAACTTGAGCCGCTCGCGGATTTCCTTGAGCACGCGTACGGCGATTTCATTTTGCTTGCTGGTGAGGTCCTTCTCGCTCTCGGTTTCCTTGAAACGGCGCTCAAGATTGGTGATGACGCCTTCGAACGGCTTCTTGGTCGTGTAGCCGCGCAAGCCATCGTCGTAGACGAATTTGATCTCATCCTCGCCGGAGCCGTAGAGGATCGCGTCCTGCGTTTTCTTCGGCAGGTCTTTCCATTTGCTGTCGAGCGGGAAGCGATAGTGCTTCGCCAGCGCTTCGAGCGTCTGGATGTAATAAGGCGAGGATGATTTCGCCCAGGGCGCGATGGCGCCTTTCCGCAGCGTGGCGTCGCGATCGGGGATAACGAGATCCGCGTCGATGTGTTGTTCAACGCCGAGTCCGCCGCATTCCGGGCAGGCGCCGAACGGATTGTTGAACGAGAACAGCCGCGGCTCGATTTCGGAAATGGTGAATCCGGAAACCGGACAGGCGAATTTCTCGGAGAACATCAGGCGCTCGGCATTCGCGTTGCGCCCGCGATTGGCGGTCGCGCCGGTGGCCTTTGTGTCGGCGAGTTCGACGACTGCCAGGCCGTCCGCCAGCTTCAGGCTTTGCTCCAGCGAATCCGCAAGCCGCGTGCCGATATCGTTGCGCACGACCAGGCGATCCACCACCACGTCGATGTCATGGGTGAACTTCTTGTCGAGCGGCTTGACGTCGCCGATCTCGTAGAACGCGCCGTCGATCTTCACGCGCTGGTAGCCCTTGCGCAGGAAGTCGGCGAGCTCCTTCTTGTATTCGCCCTTGCGGCCGCGGACGACCGGCGCCAGCACGTAAATGCGCGTGCCTTCGGGCAGCGCCAGCACGCGGTCGACCATCTGCGAGATCGTCTGGCTTTCGATCGGCAGCCCGGTCGCCGGCGAATAGGGCACGCCGATGCGCGCCCACAGCAGGCGCATGTAGTCGTAGATTTCGGTCACGGTGCCGACGGTCGAGCGCGGATTCTTCGATGTGGTTTTTTGTTCAATTGAGATTGCAGGCGAGAGGCCGTCGATCTGGTCGACGTCCGGCTTCTGCATCATCTCGAGGAATTGCCGCGCGTAAGCGGAGAGGGACTCCACATATCGCCGCTGGCCCTCGGCGTAGATGGTGTCGAAGGCGAGCGAGGATTTGCCGGAGCCGGACAGGCCGGTGAATACGACCAGCTGGTCGCGCGGAATGGCGACGTCGACGTTCTTGAGATTGTGCTCACGCGCCCCACGAATGGTGATCTGGCGAGCGTCGCGGGCGGATTTGGCGGATCGTTCGGCCATCAGACTGTCTGGGACCTGTGAGAGCAAAGTTAATGCGTACGGCCCCCCAAATGGTGGGCCGCTGGGGCCTGCTCGAAGGAACATAGGAAGAACGAGACGCTTCCGCCAGAGCAAAAACCGTGGGCTGTTGGCTGCGATGGTGTTTTACACAGCCGCTTGCGCCACTCGCAAAACCCCAAGTCTGCGCCTGGGGTTTGCCATATCAAATGTGATCCGTTTAGAGCGTCACGCATCAGGTTTTCTGCGTCTATGGCTCAATTTAATTCGTTTGCTTTCGCCACAGTGTCAGCAATATCGATATTTACGACGCATCTCCTTTCAAGCGCCCAGTTCAAAGTCGAAGGACCTGACTCTATGACCGGCACTGACGATGTCAAAAATATCGAAGGCGTAATCCAGTCCTACCTCGACGGACTTTACGAGAGCGACGCTGACAAGATTGCGAGTGTATTTCATCCAACAAGTGCGCTGACGAGTGTCGCGGACGATGGCGAACTGGTTATTACGCCCCGTGACAAGTGGCTCGACAAAGTTCGGGGAAGACCGTCGCCAAAGAAGCAGGGCCTGCCCCGCCACGATGAAGTGCTGAAAATTGACCTCATCAGTCCGACAATGGCTTACGTGAAGCTCAAATGTGCAATTCCACCGCGCTTCTTCACCGATCAGCTGTCATTGCTGAAGATCGATGGCCGCTGGCAAATCGCGCAAAAGGTCTTCATGACCGAGACGCGAAAATAATCTGCCGCCGGACCCCACAAATGCGGGGCCATTTGGGCCTGACAATAGGCCACGCAGCAAGAACGGGGCGCTTTCGCCTGTTTGGGCCTGCGATAGCAGTTGAAAACCTTGGCAAAAGAGATTAGAACATAACAGGAACGATGTTTTAAGGAGATCGCTGCAATTCAGCCCATCGGCGCGTCGCATCACGCCCTGTGGATTAGGGGCAAACGCGCTTGCCGCCCCCCGGCTGAGGTCTAGGGTGAGTTTCGTTTTCATTGGGCGCGCGCGGCACGCCGCCCTCAATCGGCGAGGCGTCTTTCGCTTCTTTCGAAGCGGCACGCGCACATCGCCACGCGGAGAGCATCATGGCGGGTAGCGTCAACAAGGTCATTCTCGTGGGCAATCTCGGCGCCGACCCGGAAGTCCGCCGCACCCAGGACGGCCGCCCAATCGTCAATTTGCGGGTCGCGACCTCGGAATCATGGCGCGACAAAAACACCGGCGAGCGCCGCGAGAAGACCGAATGGCATCGCGTGGTCATCTTCAGCGAAGGCCTTGCCAAGATCGCCGAGCAGTACCTGAAAAAAGGCTCGAAGGTTTATCTCGAGGGCGCCCTCCAGACGCGCAAGTGGCAGGACAAAGACGGGCAGGACCGCTATTCGACCGAGGTGGTGCTGCAAGGTTTCAACTCTGCGCTGACCATGCTCGACCGCGCCGGCGGGGGTGGCGGCGGGGCAGGGGCCGACAATGGCGATTTCGGTTCGGCCGGCCCGACGGCATCGCGTGAGCGCAAGCCCGCCATGGCGGGCGCCGGCGGCGGCAAACGCGACGACATGGACGACGAGATTCCGTTCTGAGCGGGTACGTCGTAAGTCTTACGTCCTTCTCTTCATCCGCTCGTCCCCGCGAAAGCGGGGACCCAGTGCAAAATTATGAGCGTTACGGCTCGTGGCTCTGGAGTCCCGCTTGCGCGGGAATGAGCGGGCGAAGCAGTCACCCCGCCAAGGCGAGACGCGCACCGTCGATAACGAATTGCACCGCCAGCGCCGCGAGCAGCACGCCCAGCAGACGCGAAATCACGATATTGGCGGTTACGCCGAGCAGTTTGCCGATGCGGGCGGCGAGCGTGAATACGACGATGCAAAGCGCGGTCGCGGTGATCGCGCCGGGGCCGGCCATCAGCGGAATGGCGAGCGGGAAAGCCGCGACGTTGCGCACGTGCTCTTCGATGGCGTCCTCGGCCTGGCGCGACTGCCGCTCGATCCGCACGCCGAAGACCATTTCCGAAGCGATCGAGAACAGCAGCAACCCGCCGGCGATGCGGAACGCCGGCAGCCCGATCGACAGCGTGCGCAATAACCAGTCTCCGATCAGCGCGCTGCCGGCGAGAATGAGCGCTGCGATTAACGCGGCGCGCCATGCGACGCTGCTCCGGGCGCTTTTGGGCAGACCGTGGGTGACGGCCAGGTACGAAGGCACGAGGCCGATCGGGTCGACCACGACGGCCAAAGTGACAAAGGCGGAGATCAAAAACTCGATCGGCATGGGTGGCGTTCAAAGTACCACAGCCTTGGCTCACCCCCGCGTAAGCGGGGGTCCAGTTTTCGAAAAGATCTGGGTCCTCGCTGGAGCGTGTTCCCGGGCAGGCAGGGACCGGGCCGCGGTGGAAAACGTGGTGTTGACGCCACTGATTTGAAGGCGTTTTTGCGCGCGAAAACACCCCGGCGGGGCCGCTCGCTAACGCCCCATAACATATTGAATTAAATGAGGATATTAGGCTGTATGGGCTTGCATTTCAGGTGGCAAAGCAACCGTGAATCAGCTAGAAAAATTGCAGCAAAAATTCCACGCAGGACGTTGTCTTGGCCGATACCGAACCTCCGAAACCGGGGGACGCACCACCTTCCGACGTGCGCCCGGTTTCCATCACCGAGGAAATGAAGCGCAGCTATCTCGATTACGCCATGAGCGTGATCGTGTCGCGTGCGTTGCCGGATGTGCGCGACGGCCTCAAGCCGGTGCATCGGCGCATTCTTCACTCGATGCACGAACAGGGCCACACGCCCGACAAGAAATATGTCAAATCGGCGCGCGTCGTCGGCGACGTGATGGGCAAATATCACCCGCACGGCGACCAGGCGATCTACGACGCGTTGGTGCGCATGGCGCAGGATTTCTCCATGCGCCTGATGTTGATCGACGGGCAGGGTGGTGGTATTGCCGGCGCGTTTCCCGAATTTGCTGGTCAACGGCGCGGGCGGCATTGCTGTCGGCATGGCGACCAATATTCCGCCGCACAATCTCGGCGAGGTGATCGATGCAGCGACTGCGCTGATCGATAATCCGGCACTCACCATTGACGACCTTATCAAGATCGTGCCGGGGCCCGATTTCCCGACCGGTGGCATCATCCTTGGCCGCGATGGAATTCGTTCGGCTTACAAGGAAGGGCGCGGCTCCATTGTCATGCGCGGCAAGGTCGAGATCGAGACCGTCCGCAAGGAGCGCGAAGCCTTTATCATCACGGAAATCCCGTACCAGGTGAACAAAGCCTCGATGGTCGAGCGCATTGCGGAGCTCGTGCGCGAAAAGAAAATCGATGGCGTGGCCGATCTGCGCGACGAAAGCGACCGGCAAGGCTATCGCGTCGTTGTCGAACTCAAGCGCGAGGCCGTCCCGGACGTCGTCCTCAACCAGCTCTATCGGTTCACGCCGCTGCAATCGTCGTTCGGCTGCAACATGGTTGCGCTGGACGGCGGCCGCCCGCTGGTCATGACACTGAAGGACATGCTCGCGGCTTTCATCGCGTTCCGCGAAGAGGTCGTGTCGAGACGTACCAAGCATCTGCTCGGCAAAGCGCGCGACCGCGCCCATGTGCTGGTCGGCCTTGCGATCGCGGTCGCCAATATCGACGAGGTGATCAAACTCATCCGCTCGGCCAAGGATCCGAACGAAGCCCGCGAAGGCTTGATGAAGCGCGAATGGCCGGCAACCACGGCGGCCACGCTGATCGAATTGATCGACGACCCGCGCCACAAAGTCAGCTCCAAAGGCACGGCACGGCTTTCGGTCGAGCAGGCGAAAGCGATCCTCGATTTGCGCCTGCAACGGCTAACCGCGCTCGGCCGCGACGAAATCAAGGAAGAGCTGGACAAGCTCGCGACTGAAATTGCCGATTATCTCGAGATCCTGCGCTCCCGCGCGCGCATCCAGGCAATCATCAAGCACGAGCTCGCGGAGGTGAAAAAGGAATTCGCGACCCCGCGCCGGACCGTGTTTGCAGAAGCGACCGGACAGGTCGACGAGGAAGACCTGATCACACGCGAGGAGATGGTCGTCACCGTCTCGCACCAGGGCTACATCAAGCGCGTACCGCTCTCGACCTATCGCGCGCAGCGTCGCGGTGGCAAAGGCCGCGGTGGCATGCAGGTGCGTGAGGAGGATTTCGTTTCGCGGCTGTTCGTTGCCTCGACGCACGCGCCCGTCCTGTATTTCTCATCGCGCGGCAAGGTCTACAAAGAGAAAGTCTGGCGGCTGCCGATTGCGGCGCCACAGGCGCGCGGCAAGGCGCTCATCAATATTCTGCCGCTGCAACAGGGCGAAACGATCACCACCATCATGCCGCTGCCCGAGGACGAGGCGTCATGGGCGGCGCTTGACGTGATGTTTGCGACCATCAGCGGCACCGTCCGCCGCAACAAATTGTCCGATTTTGTCGATGTGCGTCCCTCCGGCATAATCGCAATGAAGCTGAAAGACGGGAACGCGATCGTCGACGTCCACATCTGCACCGAGAAGGACGATGTCCTTCTCACAGCACAAGGCGGGCAATGCATTCGCTTCGCGGTGCCGGATGTGCGGGTGTTCTCGGGGCGCGACTCTCTCGGTGTCCGTGGCATCAGTCTTGCTGACGGCGACAAAGTCATCTCGATGGCCATCCTCACTCATACCGATGCCTCTTCGGAGGAGCGTGTGGCTTATCTCAAGCGCGCAAGTGCCGTTCGTCGCGGCGGCGAAGAGGAGGTCGTCGAAGCCGACGAGGATTCCGATGTTGAGGAAGCCGCAGGTGCGATCGAGCTTGGCGAGAAGCGTTACGTCGAATTGTCGGCGGCTGAGCAGTTCGTGTTGACGATTTCGGAAAAAGGCTACGGCAAACGCAGCTCGTCGTACGAATATCGCATTACGAACCGTGGCGGCAAAGGAATTGTCGCGATGTCGATCCTTGACGGCAAAAAGGGCGCGAAAAAAATTCGCGGAAAGACCGGAAGGCTGGTGGCGTCATTCCCCGTCGAAGAATCCGACCAAATAATGCTGGTCACCGATGCCGGCAAACTGATCCGGACGCCGGTGTCCGGTATTCGCATCGCTGGCCGATCGACCCAGGGCGTGATCGTGCTTAATACGGCAGACGACGAACGCGTCGTGTCGGTCGAGCGTCTGAGCGAAGAAGCCGACGAATAGATTTTGCCGCTGATCAATCGACTTTCAGGTCAAGCGCCGTCACGATCGGCTTCCACTTGGTGATTTCTCGCTGAATGCGATCGGTGAGCTCTTGCGGCGTGCCGCCACGCGGTTGTGCGCCAAGTTTGGCGAGCGCGTTTGTCATTGGTTCGCTCTTGAGTGCGGCGTTGGTCGCGGCATTAAGTTTGGCGATGATTGCCGGCGGCGTTTCGCGAGGTGCCAGCAACGCGGTCCACGCGCCGCTGGTCACGGCGGGAAATCCGATCTCCGGCATGGCCGGTACGTTCGGCAATTCCGGTGCGCGTTTGGGCCCCACGATCGCTAGCGCCCGCAATCGACCGTCCTGGATCAATTGCAACGATGTGCTCACCGTATCAAAGGTCATTTGCACCTCACCGGCGACGACCGCCGTGAGAGAAGGGCCGCCGCCTTTGTAAGGCACGTGCACAATATTGGCGCCGCTGATCGATTTGAACAGTTCGGCATTGAGATGGGGCAAGGTGCCGACGCCGCCCGTCGAGTAGTTGAGTTTGCCGGGATTGGCTTTTGCAAAGGCGACGAGTTCGGCGACGGATTTGAACGGCAGCTGCGGGTTGATCACCAGGACTTGAGGTGTTTCGGCGACCAGCGCGATCGGCGCAAAACTCGAGGCATCATAACCGGCGCTCTTCACGATCATCGGGCTCATGATGAGGCCGCTCGCGGCGGAGACCATCAGCGTGTAGCCGTCGGGATCGGCGGCTGCCGCTTGGCGGGATCCAATGGTGTTGCCGGCACCGGGCTTGTTCTCGATGAACACGTTCTGACCGAGTACCGCCGGCAAAGCATTCGCCAGGACCCGTGCCATCACGTCGACCGGACCGCCAGCGGGCGTCGGCACGATGATGCGGATCGGCCGGCTGGGGTAATCCTGAGCGAAAGCTGAGACGGCCAGGAAAAGCGTGGCGGTGGCGAGTGCAACCCTGCGCATGATCCGTCCCCTGAGGGCACCATCCCTCAGCGCAAGACTAGCGCTGACGCTGGCGGCGGGTAAGGGCGCCTATTGCGCCACGCGATCGATACTAATCAGGCGGACGTGTGGGTTGCCAAATTCGGTGCCGACGCAATTGAGGTAGGGCCAGGGACGCTGTTTGCAGGCGGTAATTGCGTCCGCAGCGGGTTGCGGCAGCGGGCTCGCGACGACATCGGATGTAGGCGCTGAGAAAAGTGTGATCGCGGCGGCAATGGTGGCAGCGACCATAACGGCGGCGAGAGATTTCAGCATGACGGTCCCCTGTTCAGGCATGTGCCGGAGCATTCGCTCTCGACGATGATCACGATAGGAGCGGGTCCCTTTTGCTGCTGTGACTGGGGTCACAAATCAGCGTATTTCCACCCCTTGAGAGTGGGTCGTCCGGCCAGGGAAAAGGTTCAAACCCAAAAGGGTCGGCCTTGCAGGGCCCAAAGGGGCGGGTTAGACCCCGGACCATGCCGAGACTCGCCCTTTATGCGGGGTCATTTGACCCGGTCACCAACGGCCATCTCGACGTGGTGCGCCACGCGGTCCGCCTTGCCGACCGGTTGGTGATTGCGGTCGGTGTCAATCCAGGCAAGGCGCCACTCTTTTCGACTGAAGATCGGCTCGCCATGCTGCACGAGGTCTGCGGCCCGCTGGCGAGCGAGGCCAAATGCGAACTCTCCTGCGTGACCTTTTCCGGTCTGGTGATTGAGGCCGCGCGCAAGGCCGGCGCAACGCTGCTGGTCCGCGGCCTCCGCGACAGCACCGATTTCAACTACGAGATGCAGATGGCCGGTATGAACGAGGCGATGGCGCCGGAAATGCAGAGCGTGTTCCTGCCGGCTTCGCCGATGGCGCGCCCGATCACTGCCACATTGGTGCGGCAGATCGCGGGGATGGGCGGCGACATCTCTCCTTTTGTGCCCGCATCCGTCGCCGCGCGCCTGAAGAAGAAATTCTCTCGCTAAGATTCGGAGTCTTGAACCGAGGTTATTAATGAACTCCCGTCGAATAATACTCACGCTCGTCTTGGCTTTCGCGGTGATCGCGCCGCCGGCATTTGCCCAGTCGCCGCTCGCCAATCCTTCCTCTCTGCGCGAGCAAGCGCCTGCGACATACAAAGTGCGCTTCGACACCAGCAAAGGTATCTTCGTCGTTGAGGTTACGCGGGCTTGGGCGCCGCAGGGAGCCGATCGTTTCTACAATCTGGTGAAGAACGGATTCTATGACAATATCCGTTTCTTCCGTGTCGTCTCCGGATTCATGGTGCAGTTTGGCATCAACGGCGATCCCACAATCATGGCACGCTGGCGTTCGGCACAGATGCCGGACGACCCGGTTTCGCAGAGCAACAAGCGCGGCACGATTACCTTTGCGACCGCCGGCCCAAACACGCGTACGAGTCAGGTCTTCATCAACTTTGCCGACAACAGCAACCTCGACGGCATGGGTTTCGCGCCTTTCGGTCACGTTGTGTCGGGCATGAACGTTGTGGACGCGCTTAACGCCGAATATGGCGAAGGCGCGCCGCGCGGCCGCGGTCCCGACCAAAGCCGGCTGCAAAGCGAAGGCAATGCTTATCTGGCGAAAGAATTCCCGCGTATGGATTTCATCAAGAAAGCGACGATCGAGCGCTGAGCTGCACGTACTGTTTTGTGAAAGGGAGTGAGATGGCCAAGCCGGAAGATACGCTGACGCTTGAGACGACCAAGGGCAATGTTGTGATTGAGATGCGTCCA
>WNFI01343736.1_pt1 | contig 10646 bp, 9 predicted proteins | sample 5400471 | NCBI WGS metagenome assembly WNFI01 (sample SAMN13153348, study PRJNA577476) | soil metagenome | isolation source: 100 cm saprolite on Douglas fir-dominated hillslope | place: USA:California | collected 2013-09-17 | reverse complement strand
CGATAACCGGTCATCAAGGCCATGGAGATGACGAGGGCCATCACACCGATGACCAAACCAAGGATGGAGACGACGCCCACCGCGGAGACCAGCCGGTCCGTCGGACGACGGAGGTAACGCCAGGCAATGGTGCGGGCAAGGTTCATGGTTGGTGATCGGTGATTCGTGATCCGTGATCCGTGGATGACGGAAGTCAGTCGAGTCTGGATTGGGTCCTCTGATCGCCGATCACCGACAACTGTCTCATGTTTCGTTTCCATTCGAGGTAGCCGATGACGCACACCCCAATGAAGACGGCGTAGAGGCCCGCGGTCACATAGAGCTTCTTGAACGCGTACATGGCGATGTAGAAAACATCAACTGAGATCCAGACGAACCAGTTCTCGATGTATTTCCTCGCCATCTGCCATTGCGCGAGGAGGCTGAACGCGGCGAGCGTGGAATCGGCATATGGGAGCGCGGCATTCGTGGTGCGTCTGAGAACGTACGCGACGATCAACGCGAATGCGATGGTGATCAGGGCGGAGATCGTATGCACCCGAACCGTTGCCCGTGTGACGGGCAACTCTGCCGCGTTCTTGTCGCCGTGTTGCCACTTGTACCAGCCGTAAGCGGAGATGATGATGAAGATGACCTGCAGGCCTACGTCCGCGTAGAGTCGCGAGATCCAGAAGACGTACACGTAAATCGCGACGCCGACGATCGTCGTCGGCCATCCCCAGACCTTTTGCATGGCCTGGAAGACCACGCTGATCAGCGTGATGATGGCGGCTGTCCATTCGATCCAAGTCATCGTTGCTTGTCGTGGTTCATTGGGCGATTGATGGTAGGATCAGCGTCCCACGCTGGGCGCTTCGCGCTCGTCTGCGCCTCCTCCACCGGAGGCGTTCCAACCTCTGTTCAGGATCATGAAGGGCTCTTATCGCGATCTGCGAGTCTGGCAGAAAGGCATGGATCTCGCGGACGCAGTGTACGCGACGGTGCTCTGTTTCCCGAAACATGAATTGTTCGGATTGTCATCGCAGTTACGACGCGCGGCAGCGGCGATTCCCTCAATGATCGCCGAAGGTCACGGCCGCGGGAGCGCAGCAGAGTTTCGGCGATATCTTCGCGATGCCCGAGGATCCTCCCAGGAGGTGGAAACAGAGCTGCTCATCGCCGCACGCCAGGGTTATGTCCCCCGAGACCGAGTTGAGGCGCTGGTCGAGCAGAGCACCGACGTGATCCGCCTCATCAATGGGTTGATTCGCCACCTGGACCGCCTGATCGCTGACAATCGATGATCGGTCGGATCGGTCGAATCGTACCCCTGATCACCGATCACTGTTTACTGATCACTACCGCGCCATTCGTCCATCATCTGCATGAAGTCTGCGAAGAGGTAGAACGAATCGTGCGGTCCGGGAGCAGCCTCGGGATGGTACTGGACGGCCAGTACGGGCTCGCGACGGTGTCGGAAACCCTCGAGGGTCTGGTCGTTGAGGTTGATGTGGGTGAATTCGACGTCGCCTCCATTGAGTGAGTCGGGGTCGACGGAGAAGCCGTGATTCTGCGCCGTGATCTCGACCCGGCCGGTGCGGAGGTCTTTGACGGGGTGGTTGCCGCCGCGGTGGCCGAACTTCAGCTTATACGTGCGTCCGCCCAGCGCCAGGCCGAGGAGCTGGTGGCCGAGGCAGATTCCGAAGATCGGGATCTTGCCGATGAGATGGCGGATGTTCTCCTGCGCGTACGTGACCGGCTCGGGATCTCCCGGGCCGTTGGAGAGCAGCACGCCATCGAAACGGGAGTTGATGATCTCGCGGGCATGGGTTGTGGCTGGATAGACGGTCACGTCGCATCCCTGCCTAGCGATTTGCCGGAGGATGTCGCGCTTCACGCCGAAATCGTAGACGGCGACCCGGCGGCGAGGCTCCTGGGTCCGTTCATCGAACGGGTAGGGGCGGAGGGCCGTGACGCGCTGCACGAGATCAAGACCGTTCATCGATGGCGCGCGGCGCTCCTCGGCTACGACATCGTCGACAGCCCGATGTGCTTCGGTGGTGATCATTCCGCGCATGGCCCCCTCGGTGCGGATCTTCCGAGTCAGCGAGCGCGTGTCGATCCCCTGGATGGCCGAGATGTTGTTCTTCGTAAAATACTGAGCCAGTGACATTTGGGATCGCGCATTGGAGGGCTCGTCGATGGCGTCGCGCACGACGAAGCCGGCCACCTGCGGGTGGTCGCTTTGATCGACAGCCGCTTCCACCCCGTAGTTCCCGATGTGGGGGTAGGTCATGACCACGATCTGGAACCGATACGACGGATCGGTGGCGATCTCCTGATACCCGGTGAGCGAGGTGTTGAACACGACTTCGCCGATGGATTTGGCGGCGGATCCGAAGGACTCGCCTTCGTAAACGGTGGAATCTTCGAGAATGAGTCGGGCGGCGGGCACGTGCAACATTATATATAGCGGGCGCCGATTCAGATTGTTCACCCGGAGGTGCGGTTCACGGGAAACCGCACGTTTCCGAGTCTCCGCATGGAGCGAATCTCAGGTTGTCGGATCTCCTCTGCCCCAGGCGAACGGCAAAAGTTACCGAGTCAGGTCGCCAGAACCCTGGCTCGGGGCGGGCCGGAAGGAATGCACCGAGATCCCCGACGCTGGACTTAGGGAGGGAGTAGTAGCCAAAAACAGGCGTTGTCGAAGCGGGAGAGATGGAGCATAATTTCCCACCATGCGCGTCACCGATACGACTTTCATCGAGTATGACGGGCCCGCGGGCACGATCGTGGTCGAGCCGACAGGCGGAACGTCGACCCAGCTCGTCTCGTTCGTGCCGATCCCGGTCGTGAACACCGCGGGCACGTACTCGGTGACGGTGCTGGCCACCGACATTGGTCAGAACACGCGGGCGATCGGGCCGGCGACCTTCACGGTCGTGGCCGAACAAGTCCAGCAGCCGCCGCTGCTCTCGCTCCCCGAGTCGGTGAACGTGGAAGCCACCAGCCCCTCGGGCGCCATCGTGACGTTCTCCGTTTCCGCGGTGAGCTTCGTCGATGCCTCGGCGACCGTCATGTGCGACCACGTCTCGGGCGCGCTCTATCCGCTGGGCGATACCACGGTCACCTGCTCGGCGACCGATAGCTTTGCCACGACGTTCGGCACGTTCGAAGTGATCGTCAGTGACACGACAGCTCCTGTGCTGACCCTTCCCGGCAACATCCTCTCCGGTTCGCCGGTCGTTTCGTTCAGCGTGAGTGCCACGGATAACATCGACGGACCGGTCACGGTCATCTGCTCGCCGGCCTCCGGGTCCACATTCCCGCTTGGCACCACGACCGTTCGCTGCTCCGCGGAGGATACCCACGCCAATGTGGCGACCGGCTTCTTCAATGTCACCTACGCTACGGGTGCGCCGCCCTCATTGACGCTTCCAGGCAATCTGACCGTCGAGGCCACGCTGCCCTTCGCCGCGGTCGTGACGTTCTCGGCGACGTCGGATGTGGGAGTTCCGGTGGTCTGCTCGCCCCCATCCGGCTCGACGTTCTTCTATGGAACAACCACCGTTCAGTGCTCGTCGACCAACGGAAACGGTGCCACGACGAGCGGCAGCTTCACGGTATCGGTCGTCGACACGACGCCACCGGTCCTGTTCCTGCCCGCTGACATAACGGTCATGACCAACGACCATAATGGCGCGGTCGTGACGTTCACCGCCTCGTCAACCGACGTGAATGACATCTTCGACGCGGTTGTTTGTACGCCGGCCTCGGGCTCGCTGTTCCCGGTTGGCACCACGACCGTGTCGTGCAGCGCGATGGACCAGACTGGAAATACGTCGACCGGCACATTCCATGTGACGGTGAACCTGCCGCTGCCTCCGCCGACCTTGACGCTGCCGAACGACTTCACCGTCGAGGCGACCGGGCCGAGCGGAGCCCTGGTGACGTATGTCGCCACCGCAAACCAGGGAGCGACGGTCGTCTGCACGCCGCCCTCCGGCTCGACATTCCCCATCGGAACCACGACGGTGTCGTGCACAGCGACCAACAATCTGAATGAGAGCACGACCGGCAGCTTCCACGTGACGGTGGCGGATACGACTCCTCCAACGCTCGCGCTGCCGGCCGATATCACGGCCGAAGCGACCAGCGCAGCGGGCGCTCCGGTGACCTACACGGCCACCGCGACGGACATCGTCGATGGCACGGATGCCGTCCAATGCGCCCCGGTCTCCGGCAGCGAGTTCCCGTTTGGAACGACGACGGTGAATTGCAGCTCCACTGACGCACACGGCAACAGCGCCACTGGCTCGTTCCATGTTCTGGTGCAGGACACCACACCGCCGCAGATTCTGTCCGTCACCGCCAACCCGGACATCATCTGGCCGCCGGACCAGAAGATGATCCCTGTCACGATCACCGTTGCCACCAGCGACATCTCGACGGTCACTTCCCATATCGTGTCAGTGACCTCGAATCAGAACATCACCAACGCCTTCCAGATCACCGGTCCGTTGACCGTGAATCTCAAAGCAGATCGCGACGGCTCGACGGATCGTGTCTATACCATCCACTTTGTCAGCGTCGATGCGTACGGCAATACCGCGACGGGCTCCGTCGACGTGTTCGTGTTGCAACGCTCGCGAGCAGTGGCTCACTGATCACTCATCTCGGGCACCGCGTTCAGATCTCTGAACGCGGTGCCCGGGCGGTGATCCGTGATCCGTGGTATCGGTAATCAGGGTTCACCCGGATGTGCGGACGGATGCGGAGAAGGGCGATCAGTTTCCCCTCACACCCTTCACCCTTCAATGCGCGGGGACCGGGTGCATCGTTCAGAATCCCTGGTCGTGGTGCTCGCCGAACGTGGTTTTCAACGTGGCCACGATTTCGCCCACGGTGCACTCGTGGCGGACGCAGCGCTCTCGTCGATCGTGAGAATCGGGAGCGACACGCCCTGATCCTCGATGAAGTCGTTCACGCCGACGACGATGGCGCGTTTCTCCTCGAGGGCGCGTTGGGCACGATAGGCGGACTCTCCGATCTCGTTCTGCATGAATCCGGACTCGATCGCGGCCATGGCGCCGCCCATCGAGTCGATCCGGAGGATCAACTCATGCGCCGCTCGCTCGATGTCCAACGTCATGGACTCGACGGCGTACGAGCCGGCCAGCGGATCGGCGGTCTGGGTCACCCCGGTCTCGTAGGCCAGCACTTGTTGGGTCCTCAGCGCGATGCGCGCGGACTCCTCCGTCGGCAGGGCCAGGGCTTCGTCGCGGCCGTTCGTGTGCAGTGATTGGCATCCGCCCAGAACCGCTGCCATGGCCTGATAGGCCACGCGGACGACATTGTTCTCCGGTTGTTGGGCGGCGAGCGTCGACCCGGCCGTCTGGGCATGGAACCGCAGAGCCAACGAGCGTGGATCTCGCGGGGGATAGCGCTCCTGCATCAACTTGGCCCATAGCTTGCGCGCCGCCCGGAACTTGGCGACCTCTTCGATGAAATCGTTGTGAGCATTGAAAAAGAATGACATGCGAGGGGCAAAGACATCGACGTCCAGTCCTCGCTCCACCGCTCCCTTGACGTACTCCAGGCCGTTGGCGAGCGTGAAAGCCACTTCCTGGACCGCGGTCGATCCCGCCTCGCGGATGTGGTAGCCGGAGACCGAGATCGTGTTCCAGCGCGGAACGCTCGAGGCGCAGAACTCGAAGATGTCGGTCACGATGCGCATCGACGGCGCGGGCGGGAAGATATACGTCCCGCGGGCTGCATACTCCTTGAGGATGTCGTTCTGGATCGTGCCGTTCAGCTTCGACCAGTCGATGCCCCGCCGTTCGGCGACGACCAGCAGCAGGGCCAGGAGGATCGAGGCCGGCGCGTTGATCGTCATCGAGATCGACACGCGCTCCAGCGGGATCTGGTCGAGCAGCGCTTCCATATCCTCGATCGAATCAATGGCTACGCCTACCTTACCCACCTCACCGCGAGCGCGCCGATCATCCGAATCCATCCCGATCTGCGTCGGGAGGTCGAACGCCACCGAAAGCCCGGTCGTGCCGCGCTCGAGCAGATAGCGGTATCGTCGGTTCGACTCTGTTGCGGTGGAGAAACCGGCGTACTGCCGCATCGTCCAGAGCTTGCCGCGGTACATCGATGCCTGGGGACCCCTGGTGTAAGGGAACGAACCAGGGCTGCCGAGATCGCTGCCAGGATCGAAGTCCCGCTCGCGGAGCGAGGCCTCGTCGAAGGCAACCGGCAGCTCGAATCCGGAGCTGGTTGTGATCGTAGGCGGTTTTGCGTCTGGCATCTCGCTGGTAAGCGTATCAGCAACCGAAGGAAGAGACCCCGACCCGACACCCGAGCCCGAGCCGGTTTTTGACTTCCGGACCGGTTCATCGGCCCTTCGACCGATATAATCACCGCCCTTTCATTAACCTATGGGCGTTAGCGGCAATCTGAAGACCATGCTCCCCGGCGATCTGCTCCAATGGCTCAGCCTTGGACAGAAGACCGGTACGCTCTTCGTTGCCAATCACGGCGTCGAAAAAAAGATCTTCTTCAGCCGAGGCCGGGTGATCTCCTCCGCCTCCAACGACCCTCGCGAGTACCTCGGCCAGTTCCTCATGAGCCATGGCTATCTGACCGAGCCGGAGCTCGCCAAGGCCATGGAGGTTCAACGGCAATCGAACATCCTGCTCGGCAAAATCCTGGTGATGATCGATGTGATCTCCGAGGAGGATCTGTTGCGGCTCATGCGCCTGAAGGCCGAGGAAGAGATCTACGACATCTTTCTCTGGCGGGAAGGGGAGTTCCATTTCCTCGACGACGAGCTGCCGAAGATGGAGATGGTGCCGCTGCGCGTCGACGTCACGGGGATCATCATGGAAGGCACGCGCCGTTCGGACGAATGGCTGCGCATCCGCGAGATCATCCCCAACGAGACGCTGGTTCCGGTGATCGAGAAGCCGGTCGAGCTCGACGAGGATGAGTTCGAGTTCGACGACGCCCAGAGAATGATCATTCAAGCGATCGACGGGAAGCGGACGATCGCCGAACTGGTGCTCGAAAGCCGCTCCTCGGCGTTCGTCGTCTCCTCGACGCTCTACAGCCTTGTGTCCCACGGAAGCGTCAATCTCGTCGATCCCTCCCTGCAGGAGGGAGCTGAAGTCGAGGAGGAGATCGCCGCGACCATAACGCCGCTCGTCGCGGCGGAGTTGAGCGAAGAGGACGAGATCGCTTCGATGCTCAATCGCGCTCAGCAGGCACTCCGCGGCGGGGACTACGAGAAGATGCAACGGCTGCTTCGCGCCGCCCAGAACCTGGATCCGAACAACGCCAGAGTCCGCAGCGCGGTCAAAGGCGCCGAAGCGGTCATCCTCAACGATCTGCACCAGCAGGGACTGATCGAGTCGAAGGTCCCGCGCGTCGCCAAGTCGATCGAAGAGATCACGCAGATGAACTTCACGCCGAACGAAGGGTTCATCCTTTCCCGCATCAACGGGCAGTGGAACATCGGCTCCCTGATCAAGATCAGCCCAATCCGCGAGTCCGACGCCATGCTCATCTTCTACAAGCTCTGGAAGGACGGCATCATCACGCTGACGTGAGGGCCGGCGGGGTGATCCGTGATCCGTGATCCGTAATCCGTGATCAGGGTTCGCGGTTCTCTGTTCTCAGAGGCGGTGAAGAAATCGATGACTGACAGAACTGAACTGCCTGAAACCGGTTTCACGCGGAGGCGTGGAGAGGAGAAAAGCAGTTCCTTAATCTTCGCCGGTCGCCGGGAACAGGCAGATGAAAGCGAAAAAATATGCCTTTCTCTCCTCCGCGCCTCCGCGCTCTCCGCGTGAACCGGGGTTTCTTCGCAGCGTCTCAGTTCGCTCATTTTTTGCAAGCGCGGGAAGGGTGACGTGAATCGTGCTGATGAGCTGATCGCGACACTTCGCCTGCAGCCGCATCCGGAAGGGGGCTTCTATCGCGAGCTTTTCCGATCTCCGCATATGGTCGACCCGCGCGATGGCCGACCGTTGCGCCGCGCTCTGTCCTCGATCTATTTTCTGCTTCCAGCCGCCGAACGAAGCCGCTGGCATCGCGTCCTTTCGGACGAGATCTGGACTCACCTCGAAGGCGATCCCCTCACGCTGCTGACGTTCGAGGGCGAAGTGCGCTCGACGACGCTCGGACCTCTCGTCCGAGGCTATGACCCCATGCACGTCGTCCAGGCGGGTGTCTGGCAAGCCGCGGAGGTCGAACACGGGTACGCCCTGGTGGCGTGTTTCGTTGCACCAGGGTTTGAGTTCGACGACTTTGCGATCGGGGATGGGCCGCTGTAGGCGGTGATCGGTGATCGGTGATCAGGGGTTCTTAGCTCTCAGTTGGGTCCCGATCGCGGCCTGGAAAACCCGACGAAAACCCGTCAACCGTGAACCGTGAACCCGTGAACCGTGAATCGTGAACCTACTCCAGCCCGACCGCCCGGCGCACACTGATCTCCAGTCTGTTCATCTGGCCGCTGTCGGTCTCATGGTCGTAGCCGTGGGCGTGGAGAATGCCGTGCAGAATGAGGTAACGGACCTCGGTGGGGAGCGAGTGCCCCTCCGTTTTGGCCTGCCGTCGTGCCTGATCGATCGAAATGACGATGTCGCCCAGCGGGCGCCCTTTGGCGGACGGAGCGGCATAGGACGCGTCCGCCGGGAAGGTCAGGACATCCGTGGTCTTGTTCTAGTTGCGAAACTGACGGTTGAGTCGCTGCATCGTCTCATCGTCGACGAACGCCAGGGAGATCTCGCTGATCCGGTGGCCCAACCTGCCGATCTTCCCGATCAACCACAAAACCTCGCGGGCGAAGAGCGATATCTCCTTCCGCGAGAAGTGAGGAATGCTGCCGGAGATCTCGACTGTGACCTGCATGAACAGTTCTCGGTTCCCGGTATCAGCGAAGCTGGTTCCGCGGTTTCCGTTCTCCGTTGGCCAAATCCTCAGCGCTTGCGAAACTACAAACCGCGAACCGCGAACTGAGACCTCGAATCACCGATCACCGATCACCAATCACCGATCACCAATCACGACCTCACGTTCTCGCTTGCGCATCCGACAGGGCCTTCTTTTCCGCGACCGCCTTTTCGGCGCGATCGTAAGCGACCACGATCTTTTGTACGACTGGGTGGCGGACGACATCACGGTCGCTGAAGTCGAAGAAGAGGATGCCGGACACGTAGTCGAGGATGGCGCGCGACTCCCGTAGGCCGGACTTCTTCCCCTCGGGCAGATCGACCTGCGTGACGTCTCCCGTGACGACCGCCTTCGAGCCGAAGCCGAGGCGTGTGAGGAACATCTTCATCTGCTCGGGCGTCGTGTTCTGGGCCTCGTCAAGGATGATGAACGAGTCGTTGAGGGTGCGGCCGCGCATGAAAGCCAGAGGAGCGATCTCGATGACGCTCCGCTCCATCAGTTTCTCGACCTTCTCGAAGCCGATGATGTCGTAGAGCGAATCGTAGAGTGGTCTGAGGTAGGGATTTACCTTCTCGGCGATGTCGCCGGGGAGGAAGCCGAGGCGCTCTCCGGCTTCGACCGCCGGGCGACAGAGGACGATGCGTTTGATCGATTTTTCGGCCAGCGCGGCCGCGGCCGCGGCGACGGCGAGAAACGTTTTGCCGGTTCCGGCCGGTCCGATGGCGAACGTGATGTCGTGGTCGTTGATGGCCTGCAGGTAGAGCTTCTGGGCCATGTTCCTTGGCGTCACGACGCGCCGGATAGGGGCGGGGACGGCATCGTCGGTGAAGAAGTCGACGAGGTTGGCGTCAGGCCGGTCGCGCAGGACGCGCACCCCGGTCGAAAGATCTGACTTCCTGAGCGGGTAGCCCTTCTCGATGAGTTGCTGCATATCGCCCAGCAGTCGCTCGACCGGGGCAATGTTCTCGGCCGGTCCCTGCACGAAGATCTCGTTCCCGCGCGAGGAGATCTTGACGCCGAAGGCGTCCTCCAGCATGCGCAGGTGCTCGTCGTGATTGCCAAAGAGCGTGTGGGTTCCCTGTTCGTCGAGAGTCAGTTCCATGCGTGGTCGTTTTCCTTGAAGAGGGTCATCCAGACTTCACCGTACCGGGCGGAACGGACCGCCGCAAGCCGCGTGAGGTCGGTGGTGAATGGGTTGGAGTTGCGTCGATGCTCGATGGCGATGATGGCGCCCGGAGCGAGTGGCAGGTTGCGGTCGATGGTCATCAGGAGGTCGTCGTAACCAGCGTAATCGTACGGCGGATCGGCGTAGACTACGTCGAAAACTTCGCCCCCGAGCCGCTGGATCCCGGTCAAGGCATCGGCGGCCACGGTTCGGACCCGGATGCCGAGGGTATCGGCCAGACGCTCGATGGCGGCGATGGTTTGCCGCGACGCATCGACCGCGGTCGCGGTCGCCGCACCGCGTGAGAGCGCCTCGAAGGAGAAGATTCCGCTGCCGGCAAAGAGGTCGAGGAAATGCGCTCCTTCGATCCGTGGGCCGATGATGTTGAAAAACGCCTGCCGGGCCCGTTCGGAGGTGGGTCGTACGTCGCGTTCCGGGACCGGGATGCGGCGTCCACGGAGCGTGCCGGCTGTCACCCGAAGCGAGGACACTACGGTTCTCCGCTCGATGCAGGCGAACTGATCACTGATCACCGGTGAGGAAC
>WNFI01012954.1_pt1 | contig 10647 bp, 8 predicted proteins | sample 5400471 | NCBI WGS metagenome assembly WNFI01 (sample SAMN13153348, study PRJNA577476) | soil metagenome | isolation source: 100 cm saprolite on Douglas fir-dominated hillslope | place: USA:California | collected 2013-09-17 | reverse complement strand
GTCTGCAGCGAGTACCATCAACCGGTCAGCGAGTTCATTTTGGACCACGGCTGTCAGCTCGCTGCTCTTCGCGTTGACAGCAAATGCACTTTGCACGAGAGCCGAGATAATCTCGCTGGCAGAAGGAGCAGCCGGATCGAAATGATGGATCGCGTTCAGTCGCTCCAGGCGCTGTGTGTCGATTAATCCTTCGTACACGATCTCTGCGATGGAACGTGCGCCGTCATAAGGACTGAATACGTAGCCAGCGGACGACCGGTACGACTCCGGGCCTAAACCGTGGTTCTCGTACTGCACCAGGCTGCTCCAGATGTTCGAAGGTACTTCCAGCTCTTCCGGACGCAATGTCCGCAAAGCAAGGCGCAGGGCTTCACGCTGGCTGGTTGCGGGCCATACTTCAAGAGGCTTCTGTCCGTCCCCTGCGAGGGCCGGAGGAATCCTGGCGCTGCCGACGACACGCAAAGCGGAGCTGAGCGCGTATCGATGAAACAGGTACACCAGGGCAAAACGCGCGGCCAGCCGCGACGTAGGCTCTCCTTTGCGCAACATCTGCGGTCCGTAATTCTTGACCAGCGCATCGCGGACGGGAATCACCTGCTTCAGCCACGTCACTGGGTCGGGACCGTCATCGTAGGCATTCCAGCGTGGATCGTCGTAGTTGGCCCAGAAGATCCCTCGTGCCAGCGCCTTTTGAATGATTGATTCAAGTCGCTTGCGCTCGTCTGGATCGATGGGCGCGGGCGGTTGCGCCTGATTGTTGGTGCTGTACCCCCACTCAATGGCAAAGCGGTCATAGCTGCCCACGCCTTGCATGTAGGCATCGCTCAGGTCAGCCGTTCCGTCTTTGCGGATGGAGACACGCGGCGCAAAATAGTCCATCACCGACCCGCGATTGAACGTGCTGGCAGCAAAGTTGTGCTCCAGTCCCAGGACGTGTCCCATTTCATGGCAGGTGAGCAGCGCGATCCGCCGCAACATGACTTCATCTTCTGTTAGTTGCGGATCGGCGCCATCCATCTCGGCGAAGAGGTCCATGGCGGAATCATCCGCGCGCGCCGAGGGTGTGAGTACGTTCCAATAATTGTTGACTGTGCGGACGCGGTGCGAATCGAGCTGCACCACGGCATGCAGGATCTCGCCGGTGCGTGGATCGTCCTGCTCCATTCCTACCGACCAGCCGCGGCCGTCGCGGTTGGTCCATTGGATGGTGGGATAGCGCATGTCGAGCGGATCAGCGCCCTCGGGCAGATCTTCGATCGCCAGCGCGTTGCGGAATCCCGCCTGCTCGAATGCCTGGTTCCACCACAGAGCGCCGCGGCGCGCGGCCGAGCGAATGGGCTCGGGAATAGCGCGGTCGAGATAAAATGTGATCGGCTTCACCGGCTCACTGACCGCGGCTGTGGGATCTTTCTTCTCCAACCGCCAGCGCGCGATGTAGTGTTTGTCCAGCGGATCTTTGTAGCTCTGCGAAAAATCGAGGAACTGCTCGCCGAAGAATCCCACGCGCTCATCCGCCGCGCGCGGCTGATAGCCCGGCTGCGGCAGCGGCAACAGCGAGATGTGCTCATGCACGGTAAGAACGCCGGCCTCCGGCGTGTTCGCTGTGCGGCTGCCGGAGTCGCTCACGAATGTAAGCGTGTTCTCGATTTCAGTATTCAGGGGAAAGCCGCGCGTGTGGTCCATGTCAATCGCGCTGCGTTGCTCGTCCAAACGCCAACTCGATCCGCCGCCCTCCGCCGGACGAATCATCCCATTGATCGAACGCGATGGCCGCCGTAATTGGTCCATAAGCCCAGTCACATCGCGTAGCACCAACGGGTTTGCATTTACGATCAGCGCTTCGTTCTGCTCGGCTTCAATCGACAGCGCGGCAATCACTGATGTCGGAAAGCTGCGTTCGACAGAGTGCTTCAGCTCCGCGCTCCCCTGCTCCGCGCGAAAGGCCATATTCTCCGCGATCACCAGTACCTTGGGCCCGGAACGCAGCAGCCGGCAAAGTTGCGAGCGCCCGGTGGAGCTGCGGTCGGCAAACATCTGTATGGAGCCGATTCCGCTACTCAGCCCGGTAAAGTAGATGAACTCTTCATGCATCCGCTGCGGCGTCAACTCGAAGAGCAGCATTCCCTTTTTGGCGTCCCAGTAATAAGGCATGAAGCCGTCATTGCGTTTGAGGCCAGCGAGCCGGTTCGTATCGGATTGCGCCAGCGACATCGCGGAGAGAAATAGTAGTGCCAAGGCTGCAAACTTTTTCATCGTTATATGCCTGTTTTGAGGAATCAGGAAACGGCGCAATTCTAGCAGACGGATGAGACAATCGAGACATGACCGTGACTATACGAAGGACCGAAGCACGCGACGAGGCACGTTGGCGCGAACTGTGGGATGGCTACACCTGTTTTTATGAACGGGACCCTGCCGAAGCCGTGACTCGCCACCTATGGACGCGCATTCTGGACCAAACCTCGCCTGTGCACTCGATTGTCGCTGAGCACAAAGGTGTCGGAATCATCGGTATTGCTAACTACATCATCCATGAGAGCACCTCGGCTCTTACGCCCGTGTGCTACCTCCAGGATATGTTCGTTGACCCAGCGAGCCGCGCGAAATGTGTTGGCAAACAACTGATCGATTGGCTATTGGCGGAGACAAAAGCGCGGAACTGGTCGCGTCTCTATTGGCAGACCAGGGAAAACAACTATCGCGCCCGCGGGCTCTATGACAAGTACACACCTCACAGCGGCTTCCTGCGGTATGTAATCGAGAACCGATCAGAATGACAAGCGGAATGCGGTCAAGCTGGGTGACGTAGTCTCCGACCTGACACCGTTCTGCTACGGTCGGAACTCAAAGCGGAGAAACGGTAAAAATCTGCTTCCATCACCCACTGTTATTCTTGGATGCAAAACCACAACATATCGCCCCAACCGCAGCTCTCGATTTCCTGATCTCCGCTGAGAGCCGCGCTGGTCAATACAAGCATCTCGACGTAAGAACGAGCGGCACACCAGTTGCACGCGATGATGGACGAGTGGTTAGAAAAGAAACCGGCCTAGTGTACTGACTGCTCTCCCTTCACGTCGTTTTGGTCGCCAAGCACGGCGCGGATCACGTCCGCTGGACGGGTGGAGGCTTCAAAGAGTTGGGTCACACCGTTGTTGATGGCCGATTGCAACGTCAGAATGTTGGTTTCCGGGGTCAAGACGCCGACGAAGGCCCGCGGAAAAAGCATGTGGACCACGCCGGCCAGGGGCCATATGTCGCCGCCTTCCGCCAGATGGGAGGAGAAAATCGCTACATCAAAGACGTGCTGGGTAACGGCAAGCAATGCGGTAGAGAGATTGCGCGCGAGAATCACCGCGAAGCCGCTGCTGGCGAGGGAAGCCTGAAACGCTGAGAGCACATGCATGTCCGCGTGGACTACCAGGGCAATCTTCGACGGTTTGGTTGACGCGCCCATATCTTGTCCAACCCGAACTTTGGTCTTACGGCTGGCTCAGTTTGTTGCGGCGGCGTGCCGGACTACGAGCATCCGTAGTACATCTCGCAATTCGTCGACCGCCATCGGCTTGAAAGCACAATAATCCACGTGCAGGGCCAGGGCCTCCCGGAGCTGCCTCATGTCAGGAGAAGAGGTGTAGAGAAAAACAGCCGGAGGCAGGTCCAGTTCCTTAGCCTCCTGCACGAGTCTCAACCCGAGTTCGTCGTCGGCTTCCAGCTGCACCTCCGTAATCAGGAGTTCCCACTTTTTGCAGTGCAGCAGCGGTACGGCTTCCGCGTACGAAGGCGTGGCGCGCACCATGTAGCCCTCTTTTTCAAGGACGGCCTTGAGTGTGGTGCGCACACTAGAGTTAGGTTCGGCCAGCAAAACGGTCGGCATTCTCCTCCCAAAGATAACGCCTTCTTGTCCATTCAAGAAAGATACACACTAGGATGACTCGCGTCAGCGGTGAAGTTGCTAACTGGACCGAAACCCAGCGCTGCTTTGTGAGTTAGTGGTCATCGGCCGAGTACAACAGCGCTCTCAAACGAGCAGCTTCGTTTACAATCAATAGTTTCGCAATGTTTCCAAGAAGTTAGACACGTAGGATCTGGTCAAACATGCTTCGCTACTACACTGCCGGAGAATCGCATGGAGAGATGCTGGTTGCGTTTCTCTCCGGGCTGCCCGCTGGATTGGCAATTGACCAAGGCTTTGTGGATCGCGAGTTGCGGCGGCGGCAGCAAGGGTTTGGCCGCGGCGGAAGAATGAAGATTGAGAAGGACACCGCGCACATTGTCTCCGGCGTGCGCCACGGCAAGACAATCGGCTCGCCCATTGCCGTGCTGCTGGAGAACCGCGATTGGAAGAATTGGCAGGAGGCTTTGCCTGTAGGCGAGGGTGATCCGGCGAAACACAAACGGGTGGCGTCGCCGCGTCCTGGACATGCCGACCTGGCAGCGGCGCTGAAATACAACTTTCCTGAGGCGCGTTATGCGCTGGAGAGGGCTTCGGCGCGCGAGTCAGCGGCACGCGTAGCCATTGGCGCCATGGCCAAGCTGTTTCTGCGTGAACTCGGGATTGAGGTCCTCAGCCACGTACTTTCCGTGGGTAAAGCATCCATCGCGTCAACAGACGTTCCCTGGGAGAAGCTGCGCCAGCTCCACGCGAAAGACGAAGTCCTTCTGAACTGTGCCGACTCCGAGGCCGAGCAGCACATGAAAGCCGAGGTAGACGCGGCGTTGCGGACTGGAGATTCCGTAGGTGGCGTCTTCGAAGTCGTGGCGCATGGCGCGCCTCCGGGCCTGGGAACCTACGCGCAGTGGGACGAGCGTCTGGACGGAATGCTGGCCGCGGCCGTGATGTCATTGCAAGCAGTGAAAGCAGTCGAGATTGGGACGGGCGTAGAGTCGGCGCTTTCGTTCGGTTCCGGCGTGCATGATGAGATTGGATATTCGCGCGAGCCGGGCCGGCAGTTCAGCGGGTTTACGCGCGCGTCAAACCACGCAGGCGGAATTGAGGGTGGAATTTCCAACGGAGAAGACATTCTGGTCCGCGGGTATTTGAAACCGATTTCCACGCTGCGGCGTCCGCTCGGCTCGGTGGACTTCGAGACGCGTGAGCCGGTCAAGGCAGCGTACGAACGCTCTGACGTTTGCGTGGTCCCGGCGGCGGGAGTGGCCGCGGAAGCCATGGTCGCACTGACACTGGCCAAAGCGGCGCTGGAGAAATTTGGCGGCGACTCCATGCTGGAGACGCTGCGCAACTTTGCCGGCTACAAACGACAATTACAGGAGTTCTGACAGGGCAGATGATCTATCCAATCGTGAAGTATGGCAATCCGGTGCTGGAGAAGCCGGCGGAGACCATCACGGAATTTAATGACGAACTGAAGAAACTGACGGACGATATGTTTGAGTCCATGTACGCCGCACATGGCGTTGGCCTGGCCGCGCCGCAGATCGGCATCAGCAAACGCCTTGCCGTGATTGACATTACCTTTAAGGAAGACCCCAACGCCAAGCTGGTGCTGGTGAATCCGGAGATCGTGAAAAAAGAGGGCAAACAGAGTGGCAATGAAGGCTGCCTGAGCCTGCCGGATTTTCGCGAGACTGTGAGCCGGCCAAAGAAGGTCACCGTGCGGGCCCAGGATCTGGAAGGAAAGTGGTTTGAGACCAGCGGCGAAGATCTGTTGGCACGCGCCTTCATGCATGAGACTGAGCACCTGCACGGCAAGCTGTACATCAGCCATATCAGCGCGCTGAAACGCGACTTGATGAGACGCAAGATCAAAAAGCTCATGCGCGCCGGCGAGTGGGCGTGACAGCAATTAGCAATTGGCAATTAGCCGCACCAACGTCAGATCCATAACTTCATGTCAGAGACAATGCAACATTACGAGGGAGTGGCATGAAGATTGTTTTTTGCGGAACGCCGATGTTTGCTGTTGCTTCTCTGGAGAGACTGGCTTCTGGTGGATTTCACATTCAGCTTGTGGTGACGCAGCCGGACCGCCCACAGGGTCGCGGCATGGAACAGGCCGCTTCTCCCGTGAAACAAGCGGCATTGAAGCTTCATCTGGCGGTCGCACAGCCGGAAAAGATCAAAAAGAATGACGCCTTTCGGCAGCAGCTCACCGAGCTTGCGCCGGACGCAATCATTGTCGTTGGCTACGGACGCATCATCTCGCCGTGGATGCTGGAGCTTCCGCGCTATGGCAACGTCAATGTTCATGGTTCCCTGCTGCCGAAGTATCGTGGAGCGGCGCCGATCCAGTGGGCCATCGCGTTAGGCGAGACGGTGACCGGCGTGACAACCATGCGCCTGGATGAAGGCCTGGATACAGGAGACATTCTGTTGCAAAAGCAAATGGAAATTCTTCCTGAAGACACGGCCGTAACTCTTGCGCCAAAACTGGCGAAACTGGGCGCGGAGTTGCTCGTCGAAACGCTGCACGGCCTGGAGCTGGAGAAGATTGTACCCGTGCCGCAGAGCGATTCGCAGGCCACGCTCGCGCCGATCCTGAAGAAAGAAGATGGGCTGATCAACTTCAACCGCACCGCAACGGAGATCCACAACCGGCTGCGCGGATTTCAGCCCTGGCCCGGAGCTTACACGCGATTTCGGGAAAAGAATTTGAAGATCATTCAGGCAAAGCCGTCAAGCAAGACAGGATTGAAGCCCGCGGAGTTGCATGTTGAGGGCGAGCATTTGTATGTAGGCTGCGGCCTGGCGACTACGCTGCAACTGCTGCAAGTTCAGCCTGAGGGAAAGAAGCCGATGTCTGCGCGCGAATTCATCATCGGTTACAAGCCTGGAGCGATGGATTTGCGTTAAAGCTATTCGTCTCTATGCACGGCTTCAATCGAGAATGCGGGTAAGCAGATCGCAATGTATTCCGTTGCTTCGCTTGGCGTAGAGTACTGCACCCACTCACCGGCCATCCTGCGGGACTGCGCATGTGCGCCACGCTGACTCGGTCTTCCCGGTTGTTGACTCGGCCAACATACTCGTCAATCGTCTTAGGTAAATTTCCTGCTGGCTTGATTTGTGTTGGAGTTGGAATAAGCGTCGGCAAGCTTGGATCTCCGGGAGTTTCGTTGACGGTTGTTCGATTGTAACCCTCTTAGTACTATTCCAGAGACCCTCGATTTTTCCCCGGCCAGGCCAACCTCGCAGTGCTGCACACATCAAAGAGCTTCAAGGGCCCCGCTCGATGCGCGCCGCTCGACGCACCGGCGTGTCTCAACCACGCCGGGGTCTGAAATGCAGTTCATATGAAGCTGATTCGAAGGAGAAAAATGACGATGAGAAAATCTTTGTATCCGTTTACGTTGCTTGTGTTGGGTGCAGGTTTGGCCTTTGCGCAGACAACATCGCCACAAAATCCGTCAGGCGCGCCGACAACGCCGCCTACGATGCCTGAACAACGTACCCCGTCCACCACTCCCCCGGACACGACGGGACAGCAGCCCGACCAAACGAAACCATCCAATCCCGACCAGAAAACAGGACAGCAGAGCCCGGGATCGAACCTCCCGCAGAGTGATGCCAGCGCGGCTTCCTCTGTCGACTTGCAGACGAAGCTGCAAAGCTCGATTCAGCAGGATCCCAGCCTGTCCAGTGCAAACATTGTTGTGACCGTTAACGACAAGAGCATCGAGCTCAGCGGAACCGCCGCAGACGAAGCGCAAAAGCGCAACGCCGAGCAAATTGCCAAAGCCAACGCTGGCGGGCGCAAAGTGAAAAACCACATCAAAGTCAGTGGAAGCGACACTTCCAAAACTCCGACCTCAACGGTACCTCCTAAATAACGGCTGGAAACATTTCTAGTTGCTGAGAAGTGGCGGTCTTGAAAAGGGCCGCCTTTTTCTTTGCCCGACGCCCCTATGCACGATTTATCTCGCTCAGCGGCGGCAAACGGTTACCATTACGGGTTTCCGCTTTCACACAGGAGAACCGTAATGAAGAGAGCCTTCGCAGTTATTATTCTGTTTTTTGCCGTTGCCGCCGGCGCACAATCCACGCTGCACGAGCGCCTGACCGTTGACGCCACGGATGCGCCGCGTAATATTTTGCACTCCACCGTGACCATCCCTGTCACAAAGGGCCCTGTCACATTGGTTTATCCCAAATGGATTCCCGGCAATCACCGGCCAACCGGACCCATTAGCAACGTGATGGGACTGCACGTCCGCGCCAATGGACAGGAGATAAACTGGCAGCGCGATCTGATCGATATGTACGCCTTCCATCTCGATTCACCTTCCGGCGCGACCGAGGTGGAAGTTTCGTTCGACACTGTGACCTATAACGGCACGCGCTCACTGGCATCCAGCAAAGTGCTGGACCTCTTGTGGAACCAAGTTGTGATGTATCCCGAAGGAATAGGGAGCGATGCTGTGCAAGTCACTGCGTCGATTAAACTCCCGCAAGGTTGGAAGTTTGGCACAGCGCTGGTGCCTGCAAATGGCGCACGAATGCAGCCGGACTCGGCCGTGTTCCAGGAAGTGTCGCTCACCCGGTTGGTCGATTCGCCTCTGATCGCCGGCGCCATTTATCGGCAAATCCAGCTTTCTGCTCCCGGAGAAACGCCGGTCCATTATCTCGACATGGTTGGCGAGAGCGAATCCGCACTGCAAATCACGGACAAAGATCTGGCCAGCTACAAGCAACTTGTCGCCGAGGCCGGCAAGCTTTATGGTGCGCGCCACTACGAAAAATATGACTTCCTGTACACGCTGGGCGACCAGACCGCCCATCATGGTCTGGAGCACCATGAGTCAAGCGACAATGGCTCCCCGGAAGATACGTTCAGCGATGAAAGCGCACACAATCTTGAAGCCGATCTTCTTCCGCACGAGTTTACTCATTCGTGGAATGGAAAATACCGGCGTCCGAAGGGACTGGCCACGCCGAATTATCAGGAGCCGATGAAGGGCGATTTGCTCTGGGTGTATGAGGGACTTACAGACTATCTCGGCAACGTTCTTGCGGCACGTGTTGGCCTGCGGTCACCGGAACAGTTCCGCGAAAATGCGGCTTACACCGCGGCCATGCTCGATCATCGCAGCGGGAGGACCTGGCGTCCGTTGCAAGACACTGCCACGTCTGTACAGTTGGTTTTTGGCGCGCAATCTGAGTGGGTCAACTGGCGCCGCTCAGCAGACTATTATCCCGAGGGCTTTCTGCTCTGGCTGGAGATTGACACGCTCATCCGCCGGCAAACCAACAATCAAAAATCGCTCAATGATTTTTGCAAGCTGTTCTTTGGCGGCGAGAGCGGCCCGCCGATCGTGGTGCCTTACCAGTTCGACGACGTAGTCACAGCGCTGAACCAGATCACCCCGTATAACTGGGCTGGTTTGCTGCGCGAGCGGCTGGACTCCAAGTCCAAGCGAGCGCCACTCGGCGGTTTTGAGAATGGCGGATGGAAGTTGATCTATAACAGCGAGCCCAACGCCACTATGAAAGCAGCGGAAAAGTCCGGCGACAATCTCGATCTGAGTTTTTCCCTGGGCATGATCGTTGGCAAAGACGGTACGCTCCGAGACGTGATTCCCGGATATCCCGCCTATGCCGCGGGGCTGGGGCCAGGAATGAAACTGTATGGCGTGAACGGCCGCAAGTGGTCGAAAGATGTGCTACGCCAGGCATTGCGCGCTTCCGTAAACAGCAAGAGTCCTCTATCGCTGCTGGTGGAGAATGCGGAGTACTACAACACCTACCAGATTGACTATCACGGCGGAGAGCAGTATCCGCATCTGCAGCGGGAGAACGCTCAAACCGACTTGCTGGAGCAGATCATCAAGCCGATGGCGACGCGCTAACTGACGGGCTGGTTCGTCTGCGCGTGGGCCTTTCGCGACATGGCGGCTGTGCGCTCCAGTTTGTCCCAGGCAAAGGGACGGCCGTCAATCGCACGCTTCACCGTCCGCAGCAGCACCGCGGAAAAGAGCTGGCGATAAGCAAACCGTTGTGCCCAAAGGTGAAGGAGCAGGCCAAAATCCTCTCCGCGGCCTTTGTCACGCCGTTCCAGCAGAAAAGCCAGCGAAGACGCCAGAAAATCCACGACCAGAAAGACCACAAAAAAAAGCACCAGGCGCTCAAAGCTGCTGGAGTCGTGGCTTTCAGGATGGAAATAGCGCATGATCCAGAAGTACACCGAACTGAAGAGGAACATCACGTCAATAAAAGGCGAGATCAGCGGCAGAATGATTTGAAAGATGATGATGTTAGGAAGGGCGATCACTCCTAACCGGCTGCCCTTGCGTATGGCACGACGATGTTTCCATACGGCCTGCAGTATTCCGAACGACCAGCGAAAACGCTGTCGCATCAGACCGCGCGCGCTGGAAGGCGCTTCAGTGAATGCAAGTGCGCGATCTTCGTTGACTACCTGCCATCCGCGCTGCAGGAGTGCCATGGTCAGGTCAGCGTCTTCGGCTACTGTGTCGGTGTGGTAGCCGCCAGCTTCCTGTACCGCAGCGGTACGCCAGGCGCCAATGGCCCCCGGGACCACGGTGACAGCGCCAAACACATTGAGGGCGCGGCGCTCAAAATTCTGGCTCGTAATATATTCCAGCGCCTGCCAGCGCGTCCAAAGATTCACGCGATTGCCCACTTTGGCATTGCCCGCGACTGCGGCCACACGGCTATCGTAAAAATGC